>Ga0265292_1001958_pt1 | contig 15861 bp, 15 predicted proteins | sample Munlanlewell296A_FD_189080 | JGI IMG/M metagenome (GOLD analysis project Ga0265292, IMG submission 189080) | Leachate microbial communities from a municipal landfill in Southern Ontario, Canada - Leachate well 296A | ecosystem: Engineered > Solid waste > Landfill > Unclassified | place: Canada... | reverse complement strand
TATAGCGCGAAAACTGTCAATGTCTAAAATTTAATGATTCGGTTTTTTATTTGGCTGATATTTTTACCTTCAAGCGGAACCCGGATAGTAGTCCGCGGACGCAGGACACTACTGGGCAAGTTCCACCTTTTATTACTCACAGTTTTGCCCTCGAGAGGAATCGAACCTCTATTAGTGGCTTAGAAGTCCACAGTTCTATCCATTAAACTACGAGGGCAAAACTGTGAGTATAATTTATTGTCAGCCTACCTCTCGGCCATGAGCTTTGAGTGAGCCTCAGCCGAACTCCTCGAGGCCGAATGGCGGGTGATTTCCGCCAGCCGCCGGGCAGGCCCCGCCGAATCGGCGGGGCAGGCAAAATGTAACCCCAGTATATCAACTTCGCTAACAAAATTAGCGAACATGAGTTGAAAGACTGTTTAATAAATAAATGGTAATTTAAATCTGATTAATTTTACTGATTTTGTTAAAAGCGAGCCCAAGAACCAAGAGCTATTTAAGCCGTTAAGGTTACTGCCGTCTAACTCTGAAAAACAATACATACAAGTGGCGATGCGAGGGTACCGTGCTTGCTCTGGTACTGGGCGAGCGGAAGCGTAAGTAGTTATACTTGGTAAAATTATTTTTTATTTCAATCTGATAAGGGCTAATCAATTTTATTACTAATTTAAACTAAATTCAAGCTGGTTTTAAGTGTAGCGTTTAGTGGTAATAATATTAGCGTGGCCCAGAGTTTGTTGGACATTTTTTATGGTGTTGCCTTGTTTTATAAGTTGATTGGCAAAAACGTGACGCAAGGTTGAGGGTGTAATTTTTTTATTCAGTCCAGCCGCCAAACGATAGTGTTTAATTATTCTTTGTAAGCTGCGAGGGGTTAGGGCAAAATTATGACGTTGCTTGCGGGCGGGCGAGGTTTGAGCGCGATCATGACTAATGAATAAGGCTGGCTCGGTATCATGCCGCGCCTTTAGATAATTGTTTATAATATTTTTAATATTAGGCGGCAATGGTATTTGGCGTACCCGGCCTTTAGTACGGCTGATCGTAATAAAATTTTCCTCCGCCTTAAGCGCGTTACGTTGCAGGTGGGACAATTCGGAAACTTTTAAACCCGCCGCCATCAATAAATTTAAAATCGCTAAGTCGCGTTTTTTTATTAATTCACTATCTTGGCTTTGTTCACAAAACTTAATCATTAAATTAACCTCGGCCGCGCTGACCGTCGGTAAAATAATTGAACGCAGTCGCTTTAACGACAAGTTGGTATAGTCAGGCACCGGAATGCCGGTTTGTGACAGGTATTTTAAAAAAGCCCGCAGTCCGATTAAATAATAATTTTGCGTGGCCGGCGACAAGTTGTGCCCGTTATTGGAGGTGGATTGTTTAAGCCAAGCCTTATAATTTTCCAAGTGCTGGCCGGTGAGGTCGCTGGCTTTATCAAGTTTAACCTGGGCCTGGGCCGACCATTGCCGGAATTTGTTCAGATAAATGCGGTAATTGGACGCCGACGATTGGCTCAACTGGCGCTTAAGTTTAAGCGTTTGCAGAAAATTGTTTATGGTTTCGTTTAAACCAGCCGGGTTCGCCATAGTTTTAATATTTTACGACACTTGTCCTAAAGCGTCCAGTTTTTAGTACACCGCCAAAATTAAAAGTTGTTAGTACACCGCTGTTAGTACAACCGCTTGACATCTACGGCAAAATGAGCTAAGTTAGTAAGTTCTTTAACAAACGTTTACAATCATCTTTTTGGGCACATAAAATACTCAAAAAGATGGTTGTAAACAATACAGAAATAACATAATTCCATAAAACACAAACTAATTTAGGAGATCTTACAATGAAACTAGTAGCTAACAGTGAAGTCACCGGAAAGGCAACAGTCGCAATAAGGTGGTGTTTAAGTAAGGAGGAGGTCGCTACCTTACGTGAAAAAAAAATTACTGATCCTTATCTATTGTTCGTTATTGTTCATGATAAGGTAAACGTTGATCGTCAATTGGTTCGCCTTAATCAAATAATGACATATCTATCCTTTAATCATCCGGGCAGTAACACTGTATTTGCCACAATTGTATGGCATGGTAGCAAAACAAAATTAAAGGAATGGTGTCTGTACACTGATAAAGATGGAGATTGGAGAAACAAGTTTTATGACAGCGAAGCAGACATGTTGGTGGCAGGTGATTGGGGTGAAGTCCGGATAGATGTCGATGTATCACCGGAATTCTTTGCCAAGGAGCCGCCAGCGTGGGAAAAGCGATGGGTGAATTTGTGGTTTGAAAGGAAAATGCCGCGTCATCAATGCAAGTATCGTAAACGTCGCATGCTCGCTTATTCTATCCAACCGCCATTGGTATTGGCGTTTATCATATTTATTTCCCTGTTCCGTTTTCTCGCTGCAGTGTTTTGGATTTTATTCCGGACCAAGACTGAAGTCAATCTTAAACCAATTGTCCGACCATTTGAATACGATAGTAATGATGTGTGGTGGCAGGCTAAGACTGCACGTAATTTCTATGCGGAGAATAAGAACTACAAAGAGAGGTCTCGTCTTGTGTGGTTATATCATCCAGTAGTTATTATCCTTGCGTCAGCGCTACTTTTTATTAGTGACAGGACTTTCGGAGGTTTATTTTTAGCCTCGCATTTCTTTTCAGCCTGGTGGTTGTACATTTTACTGAGCCCTATTGCTATAACCTTGGTAGTGTTTGTAGCATTCATTATTACCGTGGTTATTTTTAACTTTGTTAAGTTAATTGGCTTAGTGTTTGGAAAAACCTCTAAAGAGGAGAAACAAACTAAAAAAGAGGATAAACAAAAACGTAAAAAAGAAGCGGAACAAGCTGTAATTGAGACAAAGCTTGAATTAATTGAAAGCGATTTATTGCCACTTACATGTGGCGAGGAACAATTGATTCCTGAACTCAAAGCTCTTCCTAAAGAAAAGCGGACCATTTATCTTCGTTTTCTGGATCTCAGATCAAAATTATGTAAACCGTTTGCAGGAGCTTGAACATTATTTTAATCCCAGACTTATTAATATAAGATGAGCTGGGATTTTTATTATGAATAGCCCTTGAACTCTACTTTATTATTTATATAATCCCTAGCTAGATATTTGAGTAATCTATTTGCTCCCCCGCTCCCTTGCCAAAGTTTAAGCTTTGTGGTAGATTGGTGGCGCATTATTATTAACCGACGTTAACTTTGGTTGGTGGATTTATCCACCCCGACTAGACTAGCGTTTATAAGGAGAGCAATATTATGCTCGACAAAGAGAGCAAGGATAAGATTATTAAGAAGTTTAAAATTCACGACCAGGACACTGGGTCGGCTGAAGTGCAAATTGCCATTTTGACCGAGGAGGTTAAACGTTTAACCGATCATTTGCAAAATCACAAAAAGGATTTTTCCTCGCGCCGCGGTTTGATTAAAAAGGTGGGACAGCGTCGCCGTTTACTTAAGTTTTTGCAACGCGATAATTTGGAAAGCTTTCAGCAAATAGTAAAAAAACTTAAATTAAAAGTTAAGATTTCGGCCGTGGCCGACAGTTTAGGTGAGGTCGCCGAGGAAGAAGTACCAAACGAAGAGTAAGCTTGGATAGTGAAATTATGTTAAAACATAAAGATCAACGAGTTGGCGTATTTATTGACGTGCAAAATATGTATTATTCGGCCCGTAATTTATACGGGGCGCGGGTGAATTTTGGTAATATTTTGGAACAAGCCGTATCAGGCCGTAAATTGATTCGGGCCATTGCTTATGTTATTAAGGCCGAGGCGCCGGAAGAGGTCAAGTTTTTTGAGGCTTTGGACAAACAGGGTTTTGAATTAAAAATGAAAGATCTGCAGGTGTTTGTCGGTGGCGCCAAAAAAGGTGATTGGGATGTGGGGGTGGCGATTGACGCTATCTCAATGGCGCCCAAATTGGATGTAATAGTTTTAGTGACCGGTGACGGCGATTTTGTGCCCTTGGTGCAGTTTTTACAATTTTTGGGTCAGCGGGTTGAGGTAATTGCGTTTGGCGACACGGCCTCCGCCAAGTTAATTGAGCAGGCCGATGATTTTTTTGACTTGGCAACCCAGCCGAATAAGTACTTGTTTCATTCCAGCGTTATTGATAAAAATAAAAATGTAAAAAAATGAAGCTCCGCGGGTTTATCCAGCCTTCGTCCTCCCAAGGAGGACGGAGGCGAATAAGTTTTTATAATTATTAACGGTAATAAATAGTAATCTAGCGAATTGCGGGTTATTTGAAGAGAGGTGGTTTAAGGTTTTTGGCTTAAATTAACTCCTTTCAAATAACTATCCGCGGCGCCGGTTGACTGTTCAGTACCAAAGAAAGGATAGTTTATGTCACAAGTTAAGAGTTTTGAGCGCGAGGTGGCTGGCCGCAAACTTACCGTTGAGTTTGGCAAGTTAGCCGGTCAGGCGCATGGCGCCTGCACTGTTCGTTACGGCGATACAGTTGTTTTAGCGACGGCGGTTCAGGCTGAAACACCGCGCGAGGGAATAGATTATTTACCCTTGATGGTTGATTATGAGGAGCGGCTCTACGCGGCGGGCAAGATTAAGGGTTCACGTTTTATAAAACGTGAAGGTCGCCCCACTGATGAAGCGATTTTGACCGGGCGTTTGATTGATCGTTCGTTGCGCCCGTTGTTTCCGGAAACGGAACGGCGCGATGTACAGGTAATGGTAACGGTGTTGTCGGTTGATCAGGAAAATTCCGCGGACGTGGCGGCTTTGTTAGGAGCCTCGTTGGCCCTGGCCGCTTCGCCAATCAATTGGGGCGGTCCGGTGGCCGCGGTGCGGGTCGGACGGATTAACGGCGAATGGGTAATTAATCCATCACATACCGCTCGCGCCAAGTCAGATTTAGAAGTTTTTGTTACCGGTACCGCGGATGAAGTGGTAATGATTGAAGCGGCGGCTCAGCAAATTCCTGAAGCGGTAATGGCGGAGGCAATTGAGTTTGGCCATAAGCAGGTGGCGCGGTTGCTGCCTTTTATTAAGGAGATTATTGCGGCCGTCGGGCAAGCCAAGCCCGCCGAGATGGCAATAGAGGCCGCGACGGTTGAGGCCCAAGTCAAGTTGCGCGCCAAAGTGGACGGGTATTTGCAAGGTAAATTTGCGCCTTTGTTCGCGGCTCGCGCCAAATCAGATTATCGCTCGATTTTAAAAAAGATACAGACTGACTTGGATGAGGTATTAAAGGCGGACAACGAAGTGTCCAAGGAAGACCGAGCGCTCGGTTTAAATATGGTTCAGGAATATTTAGATAAGGCGGCGCGTCAATTAGTCTTAGATAAAGGAATTAGAGTTGACGGTCGCCGGATTGATGAAATTCGTCCCCTTACCGCCGAAGTTGGGGTATTGCCCCGCACTCATGGCACTGGTTTATTTCAGCGCGGCGAAACTCAAGTGTTATCAATTGTAACTTTAGGTTCACCCGGCGACGAGCAGACTTTAGATGGTATGGAAGAAGACGGCAAAAAACGTTTTATGCATCATTATAATTTCCCCGGCTTTTCCGTGGGCGAGACTAAGCCGGTTCGTGGACCAGGACGGCGTGAAATTGGTCATGGGGCTTTGGTGGAAAAAGCCTTGTTACCGGTTATACCAACTGATAAAGCCACCTTCCCCTACACGATTCGGGTGGTGTCGGAAGTTTTATCCTCCAATGGTTCATCGTCGCAAGCTTCAATTTGCGGTTCCAGTTTGGCTTTGATGGACGCCGGCGTGCCGATTAGCGCGGCGGTCGCTGGAATTGCGATGGGTTTGATAATTGATTTAAACAACAAGTCGCGTTACGCTATCTTAACCGATATTCAAGGAATTGAGGATTACTCCGGCGATATGGATTTTAAAGTGGCCGGCACGGCGGCGGGGGTGACCGCGATTCAATTGGATATTAAACTCGGCGGCATCGCGCTAACGATTGTTAAGGAAACTTTGTTGCGCGCCGGCCAGGACCGCGCCAAAATTTTGGATGTTATGAACGCGGTAATCAGCGTCCCCCGTCCGGAGCTGTCGCCCTACGCGCCGCGGATTGTGTCGTTCCATATTCCAGTTGACCGAATTCGCGACGTTATCGGCCCCGGCGGTAAAATGATAAATGAGATTATTGATGTCACCGGTGTAACCATAGATATTGAGGATGATGGTTTGGTTATGGTAACGTCCGTTAGTTCGGAGGCATCGCAAAAAGCTATTGACTGGATTAAAAATTTAACCCGTGAAGTTAAGGCGGGAGAGGTTTTTACCGGCAAGGTTACCAGACTAATGAATTTTGGCGCCTTTGTGGAGATTCTGCCTAAACAAGAAGGCCTGGTTCACATATCAGAATTGGCTTGGCGGCGGGTTAACAATGTTGAGGATGTAGTTAAAGTTGGCGATACGCTAGAGGTAAAGGTGGTAGAGATAGACGATATGGGCCGAATTAACTTGTCGCATAAGCAAACCATGCCTACACCAGAGGGCTATGACGAATCAAACAATGGTTTTGATGACCGTCGCCACAGCCAGCCTCATCGCGGCGGACAGCGACGTTATTAAGGCTGGCTATAGTTAAAAGGTGTCACGGGTAAATCCGTGGCCGCTAGACCTTTAATTTAGATACAATACCCAGCACTTACGCTACGAGTGCTGGGTATTTGTTTAGGCTGTGGATAAATTAGGAGGGTTCGTAATGGTGAACTGTAGCACAAATATGTGCACCTTTAATCAATTGGTGTCCAGCCGAGCTCTGCCTCAATTCTTCTTCTGTATGCCGTGTCCAATACACAAATCAAACGTGTAGAAAATCTGATTAATAATCGTCCAATGAAATGCCTGGGGTACCGGACACCCAATGAAGTGTATGACTATGAGATGAACAGATTACGTCAAAGGTCGTTGCGTCAAAGCATTAAAAATTTTTATCCACAGGTTGCACTTGTAAATTGAATGTGGGACGTAATTAGTTACGTACATAATCCGAGTGCATATGTTAATTAGTGAGATTGCTTCGTCCGCCTGAGGCGGACTTGCAATGACCCTTCAGTGTACGACTTTTGAAATTATCTCATTGTCCCATTTGGCGTTTTTTAAATCTCTCATTGAATAATCCCTGACTGACATAAAACTCCGCATTACAGTTTCTTTTCTAGCCAGTTTCACCCTATGCCGCTTTATCTCGCTATCGTCACTATTGATTTCCCAGACCAAGGGATTGTCCTTGAGTAGTGCAAATTTAATCTCAGCCCCCTTTTCCTTGCAAGATGCCGCTTTTGCGATTGCTAGACCGTCCTCCATTCCCTGGTATTCTGTTGGAATACATACACCATCAATACTAACGGATAATTGCGGAAAAGGATTCTCATTTGTTATTTCATCAAATTTAGATACATATTCATTAAATAGTTGGTAATTCCAAATTGCACAGGTATTCCACGGGACCTGGTACGCGATTAAATTTCCATTCCTGTAGTAAGCTTGCAACTCATTGTCTAATTCTTCATCTTCAAGCTGGAATTTATAGCCAGCCACTAATAAATGGTCTTTATCTTCTTTAATTTTTTTAATAAGATCTTCTATATCTTTTGACGATACCTTGATTTCCCTCGAGCAGACTAAAAATGCGTCGAGTTCCTTACCTTCCGATTTCAGCTTGTCAAGTGCGACATTAATTGATATAGGGCCAGTTGGATTTTGGTCTTTGACGATTTGCACGTTTACATTACGTTTGCCATCAGATTTATCATCCAATTCAACTTTTCGATAACCTTCTTTAAGCTTTGCAACTACATACATATTTTCTTCATTTATACCTCCGTCACACACAGCAGTAATCAAGCGTTTAAAGTTGTTTTCCTTTAAATCCTCCTCATTTTTTATCCGGGTGATGAAAATAGTTTTATTAGTCATTTCTATGAGGATTAATTTAATTAATTATTTTTACATCTTCCCAAGATTGTTGTGCCCCGTCATAAAGACCCCTAATAAAAACCACCAAACGAAATTGAGCCTCTTTGTTTGGACCATAATAATCCTTTCCATAACCAAGACCAAGTTTATGACACAATCCCAGCATTAAAAAATAAGGGGTAATCCTTTTTTTCCAAACCTTTTCGGAAGAGATTCGATTTATTGGCCTACCAATACTTTCCAAATAAGCTGTGTCTTTATCTAAATCAATGCCATTCTTTTTGGCAATGTCTATGTATTTGTGGCCCAAATCTACCCTCATTTTGTAAATACAAGCCTTATTTAGCTCGCTTAATTCTACAGTAACAGAGTGCGATATGGCCTTGTTATAATGCTCCATCCCCTCCCAAATATCATCTCTTCCTTTTTCGTGTAAATAATTTTTTGTAAAAATACTTTGGTCAATAGCAAGCTCGCCAAAACTATGTTGCCACGCCAATGCAAATAATTCAAATCGCATAATTATTAATTCGGCCGCCAACTTCTGTAAATCAATATTAGCGAATTCTGGCTCTACTTCTGCGATAGATTCTTTAACATAATTGGGAAATACATCATCAACTCCCATATCTCCAATCTTCGGGTTGAGAATCATATTGTCGTAAAAGTTGCGGCAAAAATCTTCTAGATTAACTTCTTGTTTTTTTGAAAAAAATGACATAGTTTTTTTACTTTAACAATTTTTCCATTGGAACTCCTAACGACTTGGCGATTTTTGTAATCATAGTCAAGTCATCTAGGTAATTTATCTTATTCATATTTTCTTTGGTCTGGTATTTACCAGCCATTAATCAGGAAGCAAAAAAGTTATCAACGTCATTCTGGTTTAGTATCTTTTTTTAAATACAATGAAGCAATTATCGCGACACTCCCCAGCATTACTGTTTTTACCAGCGCCTTGAGGTATTCCAGGATTGAAATTACGTGACCCCTTAATGGATCATTGGGCCAATCTGGAGTCATTAAATTTTCCCAATCGCTTGCCCTGTACCAAAAATATAGGACAGCTCCAACAAACAAGAAAGGGATAGAATCATGAATAAATAATAATAGCGATTTATTTTTTCTAAATAAAAACCAAGATGTTATAAGTATCAAGGAGATCAATACCCCTACTGCCATACGAATGTCAGGGCTGTACATACCTTCCTCTTTGTAGAGCTGACACACTATCACTACCCCCATAATTAAGATAGCAATTAAAACAACTACAAGATAACCTGTCACTGTCCAAAGCACAATTTCAAGTAAGCGAGTCCATGGTTTTTTGAATATTGATATAATCTTATCTTTTTCCATAAATATATTTGATTAATTTACCAACAAAGTTTCGGTTTAGTGCTAATTTGCTATTCTAGCTAGGCAGTGGTCTAGGGTAGGAACGATATTCGAACAATTGTTGAGGAAATGACTGTAGCCTAAGTACCCCACCACTACTCACTATTTTATTTTGATAATGGTTGTTGTTATGTAAGCGGTTATAATTGCTAGAACAATTGGAATAATAACATCCCAAATAATCTTTGCCATCCAGCTACTGCGTCTGTCCAGAATAAATTGTCTTTTGAGTTGAAGTTGGGCTTTCTCAACATCCAGATATGCAATGTTATCAACCCCAATCTCATCTTCAATACTCCACGTATAGTTTTCAGAAGCATTATGGATACGCATTGGCTTTTCATGTTCAATCTCCAACAATCTTTTCTCAATCCCATCTAATGAGGAGGGCCCTGTATACTTGAGTACATTTTCTTCATTTGTTGATTCAAAGATTTTGGTCATATTTTTCTTTTGGGAAATAAATTTTGAACTCTTCTTCGGTCAACAACTTTCTTGCATCTTCGGTTCTTTTTGATGGATAACTCGTCTTACTTTTTAAATATTCAATAAATAATTTTTTTAAATATTCATCGCTTATTGTATAAAAAGTAAAACCATCCAAATGTCTTTCTTCTTGCAATAAAAAATTTTTTGAGTATTCTCCAGATCCTTCTCTGAATTTTAATTCAACTGCATTATCTTTTAAATTAGCCGGCACAACTGATAATCTTTCAATCCATTTCTTCTTGGTTTTTAATATTAGAATCTCTATCTTTGGTCTGCCATTTAAAAATGTTTTGCAAATTTTCCATCCATTCTTATTGCACAATTCTTGCAAAACTTCTTCTGTTTTTTTAAAATCCTTTTCTAGCACAAAAAAATCAACATCCGGATTGCTTCTATAACAACCGCCAACCATAGCGGCATTAGCTATACCACCATATATCCAATATTTTATATTATCAACTTGTATTGCTGGAATTACCTTTTCAAAAATTGGCTTAATGCGTTCGTTCATATTTTAGTTGATTAAAGTAAAATCGCACATTCCATCATAGGCGGCTCCGGATATTTTTCTTTGTTTCTAAATCTGATATTTTTTCTCTCTCCTCAAGTTCCTTTCGTTTAAGAAAAAGGCTGACCCAAGTATCACTACTCTTATTTTTCGTAAAAATAAAGTAAATGTTTAACACAATTAGAAGTAATACAGCTAAAAAAGAAAACCACCCGTTACCGTTCACATCGCCAGAAGCAACCACCAGTAGGAAGCCAAGAATAACTAAATCCGCCACTATTACCAAATAACTTAATATAATCATAATTATTTTTTTATTATTTAATTAAAATCTCACTCTCTCCAATACTATAAATTTCTACGTACTCTGTGATGGAGTAGTAACATCTTTCTCAATAGACTTATTTATCCTTAAACTCAAGTACATTAAAGCGATAAGAATCAGCGATGGATAATTTCCAATAAAAAGGTACCGATGATAATCCTTTAGTGGAAAACCAGAAGCATTGCCGACGCCGCCCATTTCCATGACCCTAAGGTCAAGCAAAAGGAGGGGAAACATATAATAAAGGTCATCAGCTATCAGTAGAATAAAAAAGGCAATGTATGAATATATTCCCCATTTTAGAAGCAAGCGAATATTGGTAAGATTACCCGTTTTAAGCCTCATAAAATACATTGCAAATAGTGCCCCAAAAAACACCATAGCGAATGGGATTATAACAAGCGTAAAATCATCATCAATAAAATAGAGGGGTTTGATTATATAGGCTGCCATAGGAGTACCCACTAGAATTACGGCCAGGATTATGAGCTTTATTTTTGTGGTCATATGTTATTACAGTTAGTTAGCTAACTGCTTTAAGCATACGCCAAAATCCGTAATGATACGAGTATTACAAAGTAAACCTAATTCAAGTCTTAAATTTTACCTCGGCTGAGCATTTGATGTTAGGGGCTGTGGATAACTTGTTAAAAGTGTGGATAATGAGTAAAATTGTTGCTCACCATATTTTATTGTTTTTGTTTAATATTAGCTAAAATTAACCCATTGACCTAAGTCAAAAAGTATGCTATACTACTTATGTTAATTAAAAAGGGATGGCATTTAAGGCTTACGCCATAAACATTGTTTAGGGCTTAATCCTTCCCTACTTTCCTTTTTACCGCTAACTGGTGGCGGGAATAAATTAAAATTAAAAATTTTTAAAACAAAAATAAAAAAACGGCAGCTATCTATATGGTAGACTGACCATACGGAAGGTGGGAAATTGCGCAGACCCTTTAAAAATTAGCCAGTGTGCGCGCCTAAGGTGCTCTAAGGATTCACCCTAATAAACTACTTTATATAATAATTGTGGTTTATAGGTAGGAAGAGCATCGTATTAAGCGCCAGTCTCGCCATTTACTTATAATTTTTAAAGGGCGCCATGATTGGCGCTTTTTAGTTTGCTTAATCCTTTTCCGGCAGCGCATAAAATGCTATAATAGCGCTATCTTAAATTTATAGTTTATTTATGGACAAATCGTTTATTGCTGAAATGAACCAAGTACTTGTGAAAACCAAGGCTAAGCTGGAAGCCGAGTTGGTACAATTTGGTCAGCCCCAAACTCGTTCGGGGCATGAGCTTGAAGCCGGTTTCCCTGACTACGGTGATAAAGACGATGAGAACGCGGCCGAGATTGCGACCTTTTCTGACAATTTAGCTCTTAAGCATACTTTAGAAAAGGCGTTGGATGATGTGGTGAAAGCTTTGGCGAGAATTGGCAGCGGCACTTACGGAGTTTGTAAATATTGTGGACAGGAAATTGATGTTCGTCGCTTACGGGCGCGGCCGGAATCAAGTTCATGTGTGGCCTGCAAGATCAAGCAGTTGCATAAAAAATGAAGCGACCAGTTGGTTTATTCAGCAATTGGTGGTGGGCCGTAATATTATTCGCAGTTGACAGAGTACTCAAGCGCCTGGCTTACAATGAATTAATATCCGATCAGGGAGGGTTTTTTTATTTGACTTTAAAAATTAACACGCAGGCGGTTTTTAGTTGGCCGGTAGCGAACGGAGCGATTCAATTACTTGGTTGGGCGGCGGTGGCAGTGGTGATAGCGGCAATGGTTAAGGGGCGCGAGCGCTGGGAGCCGTTGACCCGCTTTGGCGGGCAGTTGATTATAGTGGGCGGTGTCAGTAATTTATTGGATCGTTTTTATTACGGCGGCGTGATTGATATATTGGCGGCTTTTAATAATTTATATTTTAATTTAGCCGATGTTTATTTATTAGGCGGCGCGGCGTTGCTAATTGTCAGTAAAAGAATTCGGTTAATTTAAATGAATGGCAATACCGCTCCCGCCGCGGGCGTGTTTTATATGATTTATGGGTTTATCTTTACCCCAGTCAAGCTTCGGTGCAGGCTCTAAATCCTGACTGGTCCTGAATTTATTTCAGGACAGGACAGGCTTGATTCAGGAATCTCGAGAGATGCCGAAATCACCGCCGCCCTCGCCGAAGGCGAGGCTCCGCCAAATGGCGGGCCGGGGGAAACGGTGATTGGCGGGGCAAGCCACCGCCGTTAGCGGGGCAAGCAGTATGACAAAAAGCCAATCTGTAATTCCTATTATTGTTCAATTTGTTTATGTCGGCCAAGGTTTATACAGTTCATATATTTGGACTTTCAGCTATCACTATTGAAGTGGAAGCTGATATGTCGTCGCAGTTGCCCGGTATATTTATTGTGGGGTTACCCGACAAAGCTGTGGAAGAGGCGCGGGAACGTGTCCGATCGGCTTTAAAAAATTGCGATTGCGAATTTCCGCGCACTAAAGTAACTATAAATTTGGCTCCGGCGGATGTAAAAAAAGAGGGCTCGGCTTATGATTTACCGATCGCTTTAGCGTTGTTATCGGCTAGTCGCCAACTTAAGTCGGATATTGACTGGCGCGGCGCTCTTTTTATGGGTGAGTTGTCGTTGGACGGACAATTGCGTTCGGTTCCCGGGGTGTTGGTGGCGGCGCGGGCGGCCCAGCGTCTGGGCTTTAAAAAAATTTTTGTGCCGGTAGCTAACGCGGCGGAGGCCGCCTTAGTAGATAAAGTAGAGGTTTACGCGGCCCGTGATTTACGAGAAATATTAGCTCATTTAAGCGGACAAAAATTATTAGATCGCCAACCATTAACAGTGTTGCCGCCCGCGGCCAATTTTGTCGTTGGTGAATTTGATTTGTTGAATATTCATGGGCAGGAGCAAGCTAAACGAACCTTGGAGATTGCGGCCGCGGGCGGTCATAATTTACTGATGTCGGGCCCGCCGGGCTCTGGTAAAACCTTGTTGGCTAGGGCTTTGGTGTCTTTATTGTCACCGTTAGGGCGCGAAGAAATCATTGAAGTAACGGAAATATACAGTGTGGCGGGGTTAATGACAGCGTCCAAAACCATCAAAGCGGCGCGGCCCTGGCGGGCGCCGCACCATACGGCTTCGGAAGTATCTTTGGTGGGAGGCGGTTCAACGGTGCGGCCGGGAGAAATTTCTTTAGCTCACCGCGGGGTTTTGTTTCTTGATGAATTGCCCGAATTTCCGCGGTCAGTTTTAGAAAGTTTGCGCCAACCTTTAGAAGACGGTGTGATTACAGTTTCTCGCGCCGCCGGCACCGTGTCGTTTCCAGCTAGATTTATTTTAGTGGCGGCGATGAATCCTTGCCCGTGCGGTTTTGCCGGTGATCCGGCTAAACCTTGTCTTTGTACTCCGGGGCAAGTGTGGCGCTATCAACGCAAACTTTCCGGCCCGTTGTTAGATCGGTTTGATTTGCACGTTCAAGTGCCGCGACTGCCGTTTGAAAAGTTAGAATTACCGGGCAAAGAAACTTCGCAAGTTGTGGCTAAACGCGTCCGGGCGGCGCGCGGACGCCAACAGCAGCGTTTTGGCATAGGCGTTACCAAGTTGAATTCAGCTATGAGTTTATTGGATATAAAAAAGTTGATAGTTTTACCACCATCAGCTCAGGATTTACTGCGCCAGGCGGTAAACAAGTATCATTTATCAACCCGCGTTTATCATCGCGTGTTAAAAGTAGCCCGTACGATTGCTGATTTAGCCGGTGTCCTAGACATTGACACCAGCCACGTGGCCGAGGCATTGCAGTATCGTCCGCGAGTTAATGAGTAGCGGTTGGAACACTGGAACACTAGATCACTTAATCACTGGATCAAATTTGATCCAGTGATCTGGTGTTATAGTGATTACCTAGTGTAGTTAAGCGGGTTAGTGCGTCTTCCATAAACCCGAACTTCAAAATGCACGTGCGCACCGGTGGAACGGCCGGTTGAGCCCATGGCCGCGATTTGTTGGCCGCGCGCCACCCGATCACCAACCGTGGCCAGCAGTTTACTGTTGTGGCTATATAAGGTTTTAATACCGCCGCCATGGTCAATAATAATATAGAGTCCGTAACCGCCTCTGTTCCAGCCGGCCACTTCAACAATACCGTCTTCGGCGGCATAAACCGGGGTGCCGATTTTGTCAGCAATATCCAAACCAGGGTGCCGCCAGCTAAAATATTGGGTAATTCGGCGGTTGACAGTGGGCCATTGCATGCGACTTGAACTAAGGGGGGCCGAGGGGCCAAGAGTAAAGTTAGATTCTGGTATTATTGTATTTACTCGGCTAGTTACGGCCGGCGGGGTGTAGATCGGTTTGGCGCCGGGAATAACTAAAGTTTGCCCCACCGTTAGTTTGCCGTCCAGATTATTGAATTCGTTTATGCTGTCGGCGTTAACGCCGAATTTTTTGGCGATTTTAGAAACCGTCTCACCTCGCCCAACCCGGTAACTAAGCCCATTGGTCGGTAAAATAGTTAATCGTTGCCCAATACGTAAAACACTGCGCAGACTTAGACGGTTTTCCCATAATAAAGTGTTAATATTCAAGCCGTAATTTTGCGCGATGCTGGAGATAGTATCACCTGATTTGACTGCATAATATTCAATTCGTTCCCGGCCGGCCACTCCCGGTTGAGTTGTTACCAGGTAAGGTTTTAAAAAGGCGGCCCCATCCTCGGTTAAAATAATCATCGGCTCGCCGGCGGTGTTAACATTGGTTTGACTATTATCAACCGTAGCGCCATTAATATCGTCAATGCCATTTTCATTTAAAGCGCCGGGTTCGTTAAGTTGATTTAGAGGTGTGTCATAAGAGCTGGTAATTAAAGGGTAAAGTAAATTACCTTGACCAAAACTTTCGGCTGCTTGGGTTTGGGTAGCTAGGTTTTGCCAACTTACCAAAGCTCCAATTAGTATAATTAAATATAAAACAACGGCATGATGGCGGAGCAAATATGTTATATTAAAATCATCTTCTAAGTTTTTGAACCAGCGTTGCCAGCGCAGACTAATGTTGTATGGTTTAATAACAAACCAGCGCCACCATATTTTAGCCAACGGTTTAATTATTTTACTGTATAACAAAACTAGAGATCGTGATGATCTCTGCGGAGTTTTTAGCCAGCGTATGACCCGTAGGGCCAGCTGCCACAAAATATTTTCTAATCGTCGGTTTATAAGGGGTATC
>Ga0265292_1001957_pt1 | contig 15867 bp, 8 predicted proteins | sample Munlanlewell296A_FD_189080 | JGI IMG/M metagenome (GOLD analysis project Ga0265292, IMG submission 189080) | Leachate microbial communities from a municipal landfill in Southern Ontario, Canada - Leachate well 296A | ecosystem: Engineered > Solid waste > Landfill > Unclassified | place: Canada... | reverse complement strand
ATTAATACCAGCAACATAACTCAACAATTCCTTCGATGCCATGTTCAGATCGACCCCGACGTAATTCACGCAGCTTTGGACGGTCTCTTCCAGTTTTTTCTTCAACAGTTTCTGATCCACGTCATGTTGGTATTGTCCGACGCCGATCGATTTCGGATCGAGCTTTACCAGTTCGGCAAGAGGATCCTGCAAGCGTCGACCGATGGAGATCGCACCGCGGACGGTCAAGTCCAATTCCGGGAATTCATCGATCGCCACTTCGCTGGCGGAATAGATTGATGCTCCCGATTCGCTCACGATCACTTTCACCGGTTTCTTTTTGATCCCTTTCAGTGCTTCGGCGATGAACTCGTCCGTTTCGCGGCTAGCGGTGCCGTTGCCGATGGCGATCAGTGCAATGGAATATTTTTCAATCATTTTCTGAACGATCTTTTTTGCACTCTCGCGCTGCGCTTCTCCTGATGTGTGCGGAAAAACGGCGATATACTCAGAGAATTTTCCCGTATCATCCATCACGGCGATCTTGCAGCCGGTACGGAATCCCGGATCGACGCCGAGCGTCGGCTTCATGCCGGCAGGAGATGCAAGCAGCATTTCGCGTACGTTCGCCTCAAATGTTTTAATCGATTCCAGATCGGCGATCTCTTTTTTGGAGAGCCGTACTTCGCTGACAATGGTTGTTTTCATCAGCCGGTCGAACGCATCCTTCAGCATGGTTGAATAGTACGCGCGCACTGCATCGATCTGCGACTTGCTTTCCTGCGATTCCAGATAATGGTGGACGAATTCATCGCTGAACTGTACGGAGAAGGAGACGACCTCTTCCGCTTCTCCGCGGCGCATAGCGAGCATATTGTGCGGCTGGATATCCTTCACTTTGAATTTATAATCGCGATACATCTCATATTTCGTCGTGCCGACGGGGAATTTCTTTTCGTCGATGGTCGACACGAATACGCCTTCAGTCAACAAGTGTTCGCGGATGTGCTGACGGTATTCCGCTTTTTCAGAGATCTCCTCAGCAAGAATATCCGCTGCGCCGGCAAGCGCTTCCTGAATCGTCTTTACTTCCAATTTCTTCGACAGATATTTTTCCGCCTCTTTTTCAAGATTCACCCGTTTTGCGTCGGGATTGTTCTTCGCTTTAATCCACTCTGCCAGTGGTTCCAATCCTTTTTCTTTAGCAATCGTTGCACGCGTCCGCTTCTTTGGTTTGTACGGCAGATACAGATCTTCCAACTCGGTCTTGGACAGACATTCCTGGATGCTCTTCTTTAATTTTGGAGTCAATTTTTTTTGATCGTCGATCGATTTCAGAATGGTCTCTTTTCGTTCTTCCAGTTCTAAGAGATAATCAAAGCGGTCGAAGAGATTGCGCAATTGCGTTTCGTCCATCTCGCCGGTTTTTTCCTTGCGGTACCGGGCGATAAAGGGAATGGTGCCACCGTCTGCGCGGAGTTCGAGTGCGGATGCGACTTGTTTTGGTTGAAGGGATAGTTCCTGGGAGAGAAGTTTCGGAATATCTAGCATAGGGAAAAGAGAAAATAATGTGGAAAATGATTTCAATAGTGTTTTTTCGAACGAGTCTTGGTCTACACATCGTTTGCGATGTGAGAAATCTGATGGTTGTAACAAATTTCTCACTCGCATCAAACCAAAATGAGCGCGGGACTCGCCACGAAGTGGCCCCTTCGGGGAAATGACACTATTGTTGTATATGCACGGAGTACAAACAAAGCACCGCAGAAATTAACCGGCATTTCTACGGTGCGCTATAAAGATAGAAGAGAATTGGTGAAGAACAAAAAGAAAAATGTGAAAAGACATCAGCCTTCGACAGTTACACTGTCTGAAGAATGTTTAAGGCGATAGTTAAACTATCGCCGTGATCAGTATCCGACAATGAAAATGTCGGATAACGGCACAAAGAACACGGATGAGATGAAATAGTACAAACAAAGCACCGCAGAAATAAAAACATTCCTGCGGTGCTTTGTTACGCTAGATGAGAATTAGTGAATTACATAAGATTACTTCACGAACATCATCTTTCTGACCTGAGAGAACGTTCCTGATGTGAGTTTGTAGATATACATGCCGCTGGATAAACGGGACGCATCAAATTCGACATCATATCTTCCGGATTCCTGATGATTATTGACCAATGACATCACTTCTTTACCGAGAACATCATAGACTTTTAGTGATACTGGCCCGGCAGCCGGTAAAGCGTAACTGATCCGAGTTGTAGGATTAAACGGATTGGGATAATTTTGTGACAATGCATAATCCTTAATTTCCAAACTTCCTTTAAATCCGGTTTTTGTCCGTTGTGATGCTGTCTTCCCTAAATTAATTATCGATTCAGTGTTGTATCTATTGCTCAGTGCATACTGAACTCCAGAGTATGCATTTACGACTAACCGCAATCGCACAACCCTGTTGCCAATACCAGCTGTAGTAATTTCATACCCGACATTATTATATTGTGCTATGTATTCAGATGAAAACGTTACGTTGTCATACTCACCGATTATGGCGTTAGTATTAGCGTCAACCAATTGTATTTTAAAGTTGACCGTCTTACCACCCGCAAGTACTTTAGCAGTAAAAGCCGAATCTGTAATGCCATATTGTACGCTATAGAGTAAATTTGAATTGTTTGACAATTCAATCGGACTGGACACAAGATTTGCATTTAATGTTTCTGTTGTGTGATTTTTAATAGTGTCAGGATTACCTTCAAAATTGACAGGTTCACCGTTCACCAAAATATCCCCTACTGCAAAATAGAATTGGGCTGTGGAATCTCTTACAATTCCTTCTCTGCCATTGTTCACGGCAGAAAATTGCTGCTTAGAAAATTGGGACAGATTATTATCAGATAGTCTGAGATGATACGGCGCCGATGTCGATGCATCAAGCATTAAGCCATACATATCTGAAAATGAGGTTCCATTGCTGAGTTGTGCATCTTTTCCGTTGATGATTGTTGTGCCATTTTGGAAATCGCCAATTGCTCCGGTGCTTATTCTATATTTTGCAACCCCTGTTGAAGTAGACCATGATATTGCATGGGTAGAATCTTTTATGCCGGTACTGTTTTTGTTAATATTTACTGATGTGACATTGTCGCCGTACACTTCAAATGTATTGGGAGTTTGCTGATTATTGTATACCACTCTCCGCGCCCAGGTTCCTTGTACAGCCTGTGCTTTTCCCATTCCACCTTCTTCCTCTTCAAATCTTTTACCGATCCATACAATTCGCGAGTAAAATTCATTGGATGCTCCGCCTGCTATTTTATAGGATATGACAGAGGGGGAATAATTATACGTGTATCCTGAATTTGATGATATATTTGTCCAAGGACGTAAATCCCAACGGTCATTAACACGATATATCATAACTCGATAATAAATTGACGAACCTTGCGTCCACACAAATGGAAAATACCAATGGCCATCACCCGTTGATGGATTATCATCGTCGATCGATGATGTAACGGATGGCGAAGAAGAAGAAGCGTTTGTTTCAAGAATATGACCCTTTGATGGTGCATTATCTACATCAATGCCAACTTCGTATTCTCCTATTTCCGAAATAATACCAGCGCTATAATATAATCCAGCTGTCTCAGGCGTCGATGATTGTTTCCAGGCAAAAAGAATTTTTCCGGTCGGTGTTGAAGCTACTACAGGTTGCGCATCATTAGTATACGGCGCGATTCCAACAGCCAGAATTACTGGAGTCATAGTTGTGCCCTGATAATCGAACATCCTAACTTCGATATTAGAATTACTTCCATCCTTTTTTTGATAAATAATAATTACACTATTTTCTCGTGAGGTAATCGAAGGAGATTTTGCTTCTCCGCCAACAACATCTTTTGATCCTACCAATGTCCATGCTCCTCCCAAAACCTTCTTTTCATACCATATTTTCCCCGCGCTTTCGTAGACAGTATGCAGACTGCCGTCTCCGGTGCGAAGGATTTTACGTTGTCCGCCATTAACGAGACCTGATGTTGCGCTTGATGCGAGTTGGGCTTTGTAGTTGGCTGTGTATGTTTGATGTTGAGTTGTGATAACTGTTCTTGGATTTAAAGTAGTTCCATTTTCCCAATTTACAAACTTGTAGGTAACACCATTTTGTGTCATATCCGGTGCAGATAAACTTACTGGAGTCTCTGATCGATAACTATTTGTTGTATTGCTTAATACAACTCCATCTCCTTGCTGTGTATATGTAATGTTACACCCTTTATCAAAGTTGGCGGTAAATGTTAAGCCGTCTGTGTATGCATCCCAGATTTCGGTAAAATTAGTTTTTTGTTGTAACCCAGTAGTCCAAGTATCAGTTTGATTATTGGGTCTTGTGTGCTTAAACAAGCGCTGGTAATTGTCGAACATCTGTTCTTTTGCTTTTAACGTCCTTAGGTTCGACATCCAAAGTTCTGTGGTTGAATATGCACCCCCAAGCGACGTTGTATTAATATCGGAGTTATTGATATTCACAATGCCGCCGTTAAAATCATTTTTCACGTACATTGTTGCGTTGCCGTATGAAGTTAAGGGGGACATTTTATTGGAGCTCAAATTCATCAATCCGATTCCTGCATTACGTTGTACATCTGTTATATATGACTTGTGAACTAAAGCAGAAATAAAATCTGACATTAGGTTTTGTTTTTCCGCTATAACATTTGATATGTTCGCGTACGATGTTTGGAATGTTTCGTCATTTGCAGGGTCATAAAAATCAAAAAATGCGTTTGCAACGGTATATTCATGTTTATATCCATCAGGGCCAATGACGGGCTTATTATTTTCTCCGTTCACATACCATTTTGATGCCGAATATGGATTTGAAGGATTTGCCACCCATCCAATAACTGCCAACTCATAAAAATTTGCCCAACCCTCAATATATGCCTGTGAAGAATTTTGTTGAACCACATCTGGGTTGTGATTAAAAGGAGCCAATCCGAGTCCATACTCTGCAAGAGTAACTGGCCAATCGCCTCTCTTTTGTTTCATGATAAAATGACCATATTCGTGATAAACAGTTGAACGATTTAGATTTGTCAATACATACTCATTAATATAGATTGCATTTTCTGTCATTTGCGGATTCAAACCTAAAAATTTCAGTGTCACCGTAAAAGGATCCCACCACGATGAAAATGTATTATCCATTGTAGTCGTTACAAATGGCCAGAAGAAACTTCCTGTATTATTTTGTATTGTAAAAGCATCTACAATTGTAGTTTGCATGGGATATTTAACAATGCATTTCGCAGGGGTAAATCCATTCGCAATAGAAAAATCTGCCGCTTGATTTGCGAGTAAAAATATTTTTGAGAATTTATTTTGATCTTCATCTAATTCGAAATTAAGATCAATTGAAAAATCCCTCCACCGTCAAAATCACAGGGAATCCCAGGAGGACAGGGTGAAAAAGGACCGACTTTGCCAATGCCAACAATGCTTTTAAAAGTGGAGCGTGTTGTTGTTACTCCACGCATTTCGATCTTGGAATTTTCAAAGAATATACGTGTAACCACTTGTGTCGGAGTATTTCCGAATCCTTGACTGTAATATCCGCTGCTGTTCGTCGATGTTTCGTAAGTCTGGGTCGGGAAATAGGTTTCTATCCTGATGCGTGCGTTTTGAAGCGGCATCAATACCAATTGTCCACCGCTATTGTAGTCTTCGTATTTGACATAACCGCTCACACTTTGAGCATTGAGAAGTGATTGCCATAAGTATAAAATCAGAAATATTACATAATATTTTTTATCAATCGTACTAAACATAAAGTCTCCATTGTTAAGGAAATAGTATTGAGAAAAAATTGTTATTTGATGTACTGCACATATCCTGTTTTGTTATACGAACCACCGTTTATTACAGCTGTTATTTGGTACACATAAGAACCAGTGGCGACATAAATTCCGCTACTATTTTTACCGTCCCAAAAAACAGACTGATTGCCAGCAGATTGAGTTTGATTGTTGAGCAATGTTCGAATTTCTACTCCCCCGGTCGTCATGATTTTAAATGTTACAGTGCCGCTGTACCCTATTTCATAATTTAATGTAATTCCTTCCGGCTCATTCCCACCCATTGATACCGTTGCAACAAGCAAAACAGTTGCCAAAATATTGCGAAGTGTTGTTTTCATACATTTCTCCTTTTAATTCTTTATGGTTATATTATAATTGAAAACAGAAAGAGCATACCTGTGCGCAGTTTACGCAGTATGAAAAGGTTGCAAGCCTTGACTCAATTTGTTTTCGTTCTGCCCGATGCAGTGTTGGTAGCATTGCATCGGGTTTTATTTCTCAGTGCGAAATTATTCTCCTTTCTTTTTTCTATCTGCCATGAACAATGTATGTTTTACCGTTGTAATGGAGAGAGAGAAATATTTCTTTATTATCCGACCAACCTCTGCCGTACAAAAACCCTTCGGGATAATTTTGAAGTTGAGGAATAACAATTTGTTTCCAATCTTTACCGTTGTAATGCCAGAGTTCTTGTTTGAAATAAGTCCATATGTTATTTCCATTTATTAAACTAGCCCCCCCCATACCCTGGTAAGACATTCTTTTTAACCATTTTTTATCTACTCTCTCCCACAATCCCCGATTATCTGTAAAAAGTTTATTATTAATACCTAATATGCCTTTCCCAAATCCGTTGTCATCATAATCCGCACCTTGAATGAATTTATTTTCAACAAGGGTCCAATCACCATTCATGTCCCTCTCAAATAATTTTGTAATCGAACCTATCAAACTTCCATTCACTAAACTATCTTTGTATGCATTGACATACACTTCGCCATTATCAAGAGCCGCTATTTGACCTAGCCCTAGTCTATAATCCGTAAAATGTGGTTCTTCAATCATAAGTCCATTCTCGTATCGTGCAACTGAACCGGCTGCACCTGCAACCCATAGTTTTGTTTTCCCTTGTGGCAGAATTTCTCCAAGTCCGCCGTTAGCACGCCTGCCGGTTATCCACGGCACTTCACTCCACGTTGAGCCGTTCCATTTCAACACAATTGCAGAATCAGAATATGGCGGATCAACATACGCCCTGTCGCCAGCAAAAAAGACATTGACAGAATCAAAACCGGCAATGGCGAATAAATAATTGATATATCCTTTACCGTTGTCAAACCCGTTACGTGGGCGGTCTATACGCGGTGTCCATTGCGCTCCGTTGTAATGCCACAATCGTCCTGCTCCTACATCGCTCTGCCCAACCGCCCACACATCGTGCGGCGATGAACCCCAAATACATTGTATAGACACCTGATCTGGCGGTGCTTCAGGCACATTGAAGACCATCGTATCTATACTCCAAACGTAATCTCGTTTTGGAGTTTCTCCATTGCCGTTCCCACCGCCATTGTCATCGTCATTTGGCGGGGAAGGGCAGCCAATAAAAAGAAATGAGAGTGATAAAAAAAGTAAATGTTTCATAAAAAATCTCCAGATGATTTTATCTTTAGAACATAGTTGCAAGCCTTGACTCAATTTGTTTTCGTTCTGCCCGCAGTAGTGTTGGTATCACTGCATTGGATTTTGTTTTTATGTTGCCGGATCATCTTTTTATTTTATCTACCGTGAACGACATATGTCTTACCATATATAGTGAAATGAAAGAAATATTTCGTTGTTATCTGACCAGCCCCTGCCATATAAAAATCCATTATGATAATTTTGTAGCCGAGGAATAATTATCTGTTTCCAATCTTTGCCGTTGTAATGCCAAACTATCATATCATAATAAAATAAAATAAAAATAATATTTTCAATCACTGCTGTCCAAAATATGTTTTTACATCCACTATAAAATATTGAAAATGCACTTCATCTCTCTGACATATCTTTTAAATCGATTGCCTTTAAAGGCATGTTTTATCGACATCGTATTTGATTCTATATGATTTCGCCATCTACTTTTATCCAAATTATTTACTGTTGTTTTCTCTATTTTTAATCGAACATTATCTGCAAAACCAGTTTGTATACAGAAAATTATGAGAAAGCAGGAAGAAACTATGTTCTTCCAGAATTTGGTATCCATAAAAAATCCTTTGTCTTTAAATAATTGGTTGTTTACCGATTATGGTACGCCTTGTACCACAACGTATACCTGAGATGATATTTCACTAGGTATGAATATTTTTCCGGAACCGGTTTTAATGAATCTCAGTTGATAACCAAACTTTGTGTCATCGTTCGGTAAGCCGGGAATAACCATTTTTTGAAAATTGCTGCCATTCCAATGATAAAAATTGTACCGAGTACCTGTAATCCAGACATCATTCGCTGTAAAGACAAAAACATGTTGTCCTGTGCGCCCATGTTGTTTTAACGGTAACCCGGCGTCGGATAAATTTGTTTTTTGAAAATCCAACTGCTGTCCTTTTGATTCAAAGAGGTACGACTGATCTCCGATGATATACAGTTTCAACGAGTCGGTAATACTGCATCGCCAAACACCTATTTCGTTTGGAAAGTCTGACATGCTTAAATGAATAGGGTTACCGACAGTATCCTTGGTATCAAATAGTTTTTTCCATATGCCTTGATCATATTTCCAGCCTTGTTGAAAAAATTCACCAGTTGCAAGACTTTGATATGCTGAAGCATATATTTCATTTTTTGATATACCCGAGATGCTATAAAAACTAAACTCCGTCGGTGCTTTCTGATACACCCACTCAGCCGTATAACCATATTTTGTATAGACCATTCCGTTATCGCCTGCAGCAATAAAGTATCCCTTGCCGTCAGTCCACACAGAACGAAGTTCCCCCTGGGTTTGAAATTGATACCCTTTCCATTTTTTGGTCCGGTTATCAAATTCTGCTAGCCCGGCTAATGTAATATTATCAATACCCCAATATCCTACAGAAACCATAAAATGATCATCACCAGATACATCATTTGGTGTATGAGCAATTTCAGTATCTGTTCCATTAATATTTGTACTCCAAGAATATCCGTCCCAGTGCTTTCCCGCAAATATTCTCCATGGGGATTTCCCTTCACCGATATATCCCATCAGGTAAGCATCAGAATCCGAGAACGCATGAATACCTCCAAGAAATGAGGGGAACCATGCTACCGTATCCAATCGCCAAGTAAAATTGCGTTCACCCGCAGGAAACTCGCAGTTTTTCGGCGTTGGCGGTACAACTATCGGTGGTTTATCATCCGGGCAGCCGAGATGTAAAAAAGATGAAAGAAAAAGAATAGTAAGTATAAAACAATTAATGGGTGTTTTCATAAAGCATCCTTGGATATTATTCGCCTTTCAAAGGATTAATCGTTTGTACAGTGTAAAAGGAGGTTGACCCAAAGCCAAAGCCGCTGCTAAGACAAAGCAAATTCCATGTCACTTCGATATTTTGTCTTTTTAGCCTTATGTTATAGCTTAAACCCGTCACATATTGAGTTGCATTCTCAGGTTTTTCAACGAAATATTCGTGGACAATGTCTCCGTTTTCCGGATCAACATACGAAGTTTCGCTGGAAAAATTCACTGGATATTCACTTCCTCCTTCATACACTTTCATGTTTTCAATAGTAACTTGATTGTTGCTTCTAATTTTCAATCCGAATTTTTTTTGTGTCGGTCGATTAAAGTAAAATTTATACCATGGTGCATTCGAAGCAATTGTTGGTGTAACAGTAAAATTGATTTCGTTATTTGTAACGGAAGCCGTCAGCGTTGGAATGCCTTTCCAGCCAATATCTGAACTTTCTGAAAAACGGGAGGTGGATTCGTTAAGAACCTTTCCTTGATAAATAATCCAATTAATTGGTGAAAGTTTTTGTTCAATGATGTCTCGAAATCCTGCATCTAACCTGAGTGCGTTTGAAACGGAATTAATCTGTGCATGCAAATCGGTGTAGGCAGCAATGATATTAGCGGCCGAAATTGTTGTACTTGAAATAGTTAATGTCGGTGATATCGTCACAGGTCCGGTATACGCTACGCTAATAATAGATAATTTCATTTGGATTTTGATTGTATTGTCGAGAATCATTATGATAGGCTTCTTAAGTTGAATTGTATACTGGCTACCTTGATACGATCCCGACCATGATTTTGTAAATCCAGGGTTATTATATTGTCCTGCAATAAACCGGTTAATACCGGTTGTTGTTACAGAAAACGTAATCGGAACCGTCCGATCTGTGGAAAATGCATTGTAAAAAATGCTTGAAAGTAGCGTCAATACCATTAACGCTCTATGTAATAGCTGTTTCATAATCTTAACCCTTTCTGAATGGATTGCAAATTAATTGTTAATTAACTTGCGGGTAGCAAACAGATCAGCATCTTCCGCCGAAAGGCGGGTCAAAGGGACGCTCACATTGTCCCGACGAGAGTCGGGATCCCGTACATCGGGATTTGCTTAACGCCCGCTTATGGTGCCGCAAACATCATAGCGGGTTTTTATTTTCTAAAATTTTATCAAACTCCTTTCTCTGAAATCGTTATTGGGGAAGCATTAGTTTAATTGGTATACACCCGTATCCCAATCTCGTCATGCCAAATTCCATTTTTCGTATTCCCGCTGTATTATTGAAAATCGACCACCGAAAATAATTTTCCTTTTCAAAAAATTATGAAAGACCATACGTTCCTCCAACGAGGAAGATGAACGATCTGTCTTTTATAACCTGAACGGATAAAGTACTGTTATTCAGAAGGAGGTCATCTGTAATCAGACCAAATGCAAATTTATCCGATTCGAGTGTACGAGCGGAATGGGAATAGCTTGTTGAAACACACCTGGAGACTAAAAATGTAAAAAGAAAGAGAATGTCGGAAACACGGGGGGGGGGAATTCATCAATTTGACAGGATATTGCAGCCATTGAAATAATGTGTGTTATAGAGAAGGGAAAATTTAAATTTTTTGAAACCAATTATTGAGACACCTTAAAAGCAAACTATCGACTACAATATAAATTCAACCACCTGGTTTAACAATAACGTAAATGCGGGATATTTAAGCACCCGACGATCGAAATATGAGTAGTTTCTGCGATCGGTTCTATTGTTCCGGGATGAATTGATGTTCATGTGAAGAGTGTCATTATTATCCCATCTTCACTCCCTTCGGTATTTTATTCCCATATACTTATATCCGAAAAATTTCAAATGTGGAGCCTCGGATAGTAAAATAGATTTTTTTTCCACTTTAGGTATTATTCTCTCACGTTATGCAAAACAAGAAAAACGGTCATGGTGAGCAAGGCGCAGGCTAAGATAGTTACGTCATCCTTCTGCCGAAGGCATCCCTATCGGGAGACGCATCCTTTCCCGCAAGGATTCCTTCGGAACAAACAGCAAAGGATTTGCCCAGGATAACCTCTGATTCTGCGCCGCGTCGAACCATTTTTACCTTTCTGCGTAACATCAGTTATTCTCTCTTATTTCACAGATTTGTTAATGCTTATGGCGATAGTTGAACTATCGCAGTGATCTGTCAGCGGAACTGTCGGATAACTCAGATCGTTTTTATTCTTTGTGAATTTAATACCCCGCTGCTTGCCTGCCACAAAGTGGTTCCTTCGGAAAAGGACTATTTCGGAGCGGCGTTATAATTTTCGTTATGCCGATCTTCCGCCTGCCTCGTCATTCTTTATTGGCGGGTAGGTGTTTCGGCCTCTTGAAAAAACAGGAAAGATGCTAACATCCGTCAGCATAACGGATTTAGTATTAAAAAACAGCACTATTAGTTTCCGCGATAAATTGACACTCCGTTCAATTTTTGCTACACTTGGTCATTCATTCACCTAATAAATCATCCCTGGCAAGCATCGGGGAATTATCTACGTCACCCTGAACTTGGTTCAGGGTCTATAGCTCAGATGCCGAAACAAGTTCGGCATGACGATTCCTGTACGCCACAAGCGGCAAGGAATTAAACCCTTTTGTGATCAAGTAGAATATTTATGGCTCAACTTCCTAAAGAACGTCACATCGGTAGAGTAAAAAGTATGACCAGTTCCGCATTCGTCGTTTCACTGGACGACGATCTTTTTACGATGGAGCGGACAGTTAACGGTAAAAACTATCGTGTCGGACAGATCGGTTCGTTTATCGTCATGCCTGTCGGCGAGGTAGAAGTGGTCGGCGTGATTAACCGCGTTTATCAAGCTTCCGAACTGAATCGCGAAATGGAAGCGCAAGTAATTGGCTCGGTGAATAATGGAAAATTTCAGAAGGGTGTAGCGGCATTTCCAACACTCGGCTGTGATGTGTATATGACGGATGAAGAAGGAGTGGCAACCATCTTCGCATCGTTTGCGCAGTATGGATTTGCCGTCGGCGATATTTCCGGATTTCCTGGAGAGCGGCAGTACATCGATCCGAACAAGTTTTTCGGAAAACATATTGCGGTGCTCGGATCATCCGGTTCGGGAAAATCCACAACGGTCGCATCCATTCTTCAAAAAGTTCACATGTTCGAGAATACGCACGTAATCGTTCTGGACATTCATAATGAATATTCTTCCGCGTTCCGCGATTACGGCAATCTGATCAACATCACGGAACTGGAGATGCCGTACTGGTTCATGAATTTTGAAGAGATGCGCGAAATGTTCGTGGATGAGAACGAGTCATCGTCACAAAGTCAGATCATGATGCTGAAGGACTTGGTGCTGAATGCAAAGAAAGCACGGAATCCGGAACTGCAGGCGATCCTCACCGTCGATTCGCCTGTCTTTTATGACTTAAACGAAGTGCGCGCAAAATTCCAATTCTTTGATACGGAGCGTGTTACAACCAGCACCGGAGTGCGCGAAGGACCGTTCTTCGGTCAATTCACCCGCTTTCTCGTCCGTTTAGACAGCAAAATGACCGACCTTCGGTACGGATTCATGTTCAAACCGAAGAAGTTCAAAGATTCGAATGCGTTAAAGGATATCCTGAACAAACTGCTTGGTATAGAGAACAAGAAACAGATCACCTGTATCGACTTGAGCGGTGTGCCGTTCGATATCGTCAATACGATCGTGGCATTGCTCGCACGAACAGTCTTTGATTTCAATTTCTGGAACAAGAATAAAGCTGATTTTCCTATTCTGATGTTATTCGAGGAAGCGCATAACTATCTGCCGCAGATTCCGACTCCTTATAATAGAGCCGCGCGCAAGATTGTGGAACGAATCGCAAAAGAAGGACGGAAATACGGTGTCGGTTGTATGATCGTCAGTCAGCGTCCATCGGAACTTTCTGAAACGATCCTCTCGCAATGTAATAACTTCGTCATTCTGCGGTTGACGAATCCTTCTGACCAGGCTTTCGTGAAGAAACTCGTTCCCGATTCGTTTGCCGGAATGTTCGATATGCTTCCGTCTATGAAACAGGGTGAGGCATTATTCGTCGGTGATGCCACAGCACTTCCATCCCGTGTGCAGCTAGACTATCCCCAACCGCCGCCAAACAGTTCGGATATTCTCTTCTATGATAAGTGGGTCGCTGCAGACAATCCGACCGACGTAAGTGATGTAGTGGATCGATGGTGGAGGCAGGATAGAGATTAAGGAATTGTCAAATTCCAAAATTCAAATTCCAAAATTTAAGATTATCGACAGTTTTTCGTCATAAGATTCGTCATGCTGACGGATGTCAGCATCTTTCAATAGATATTAATAGATGCCGAAACAAGTTCGGCATGACGTTTTTGAAAATGAATCAATAAAACAGAACATGAAAAACCGTCTCGAATTAAAAATACTTCTTCTGATCATCCTTGTGTTGATTGTCGGCTTCGGCACGTACGTGATCGTTTCGATCAACCGGGAATCGAAGGTGTTGTTGGAACAGCAACGAGAAAAGGCGCGGCTGTTCAGTGAAACGGTAATGGTCGGTATCCGAAATGTGATGCTCTCCGGAAAAGCGCCGTACGCCGCAGAATTGGTGAGTGATGCAAGGGAGAATCTGTTATTCGGCACATTGCGGGTGTACGATAATAATTCCAAAGAAGTATTTCCGGACGAAGGACGCGGCATCATTTCCGGTGCAGGGGATTTGCAGGTTCGCAAGGCAATTGAATCGGAAATGGATGTAATGTTTGCAAGGAAAGATTCTATCGGCGAACATTTCGTCCGGATCGAACCGCTGATGAATGAACGCGAATGCCAGCAATGCCACAGTGGCAATCATACCGTGCGTGGCGTGACGCGCCTGACGCTTAATCCCGAACTGATGACTGCGCATGCGAAAGATATGGAATCGAATAACTTCAAAAATACGCAGAGAGAAGTTGTTGAAATTATCAGTAATACGCTTGCGGCGAGTTTCCGGAACATTATGCTTGCGGGGCAAGGGGAATTGATGGATACACTCGTCCGCCGTACAGCGCGGCTGCCGTTTATTGAAAAGATTACAGTGTATGACCGGTTTGGTGCCGTGCACTTCGGTGAGGAGGAAAATCTTGCATCCGAAGCTTCCGTAATGAGGGCGATTGAGAATGAGGGACCGATCATCTTTTCGAAAAAAAATAATCGGGTTCTCTCCAGACTCATTCCATTCCGTAACGAAGAGCGTTGTCAGGTATGCCATGGATCGAAGAGTCAGTGGCGCGGAGTGATGGAGGTTTCACTGCGGGTGAATCAGTTAAAAATGAAACCGACCGATCTTGAGCATCAGTTGACGGAGATGCTTCAGGCAACGATCGGTGTCGGATTTCGTAGCATTATGCTTGTCGGCAAAGGAAGTTATGCCCGGGCATTTATCAACGACGTGCGGAAGATCGGCGCCGTTCAGGACCTGCGTGTGTTCGACAAAGACGCGAACGAACGGTTCGTAAACAGTCAATTAAAAGATCATGGTCTTAAATATGTCAACCGTGCGTTGTTGGAAGATTCGGTGATCGAAGCAATGCAAATAATCGAGGAGGAAGAGTTTCTTGTGCGTTATGCTCCATTGCGTAATGAAAAGCGGTGCCAGGTCTGTCATGGGGACGATCACACCATCCGTGGCGTTGTCGGCGTTACCACTTCCATGGCTGCCGTCAATGCAACAATTGCAGACAATCAATTCTACTCGTTAATAGCGGGAGGTGCGACAATCTTACTCGTGTGGTTGGTGCTTCGCATTTTTATGAAAGTTGTTGTTGTGAAACCGATTGACGCGCTGGGGAATGTTGTACGGGAAGTTGGCAATGGGAATTTTTCCGTTTCCTCCATTATCCAGTCCAACGATGAAATCGGCGAACTCGGTACACGCATTAACGAGATGATCATCGGACTGCGGGAACGATTTCATCTGGAAAAATTTGTTTCGAAGCAGACGGTGGATTACGTACAGCGTGCGTCCGAAATGGGCGTTAAACTTGGTGGTGAGCGGAAAGTGGCAACAGTATTTTTTTCTGATGTTCGCGGATTTACGGCGTTTTCCGAAAAAGTGGAGCCGGAAAAAGTGGTCGCGATGCTGAATTCCATTCTGAGCCGTCAGGCGACAATTGTGAAAAAATTCGGCGGAGATATCGACAAATACGTTGGTGATGAACTGGTTGCTGTTTTCCAGGGGGAACAGATGGTGCAAAGAACGGTGCAGTGTTCCATCGAAATTCAGCAGATGATGAGATCGATTCCTGAACAAATCGGCGACGATATTGCGATCGGTATCGGCATTAATACGGGAGAGATGATTATGGGAGCGATGGGGAGCGAAGACCGTATGGACTTTACGGTGATCGGCGATGCAGTGAATCTCGGTGCCCGTCTTTGCAGCGCAGCAGGGCGCGGGCAGATTATTGTTTCGGAATTTTCCGCGAAGTATCTTCAAAATGACCCCTCCATTCTTTTAACGAAACTCGA
>Ga0265292_1001956_pt1 | contig 15889 bp, 14 predicted proteins | sample Munlanlewell296A_FD_189080 | JGI IMG/M metagenome (GOLD analysis project Ga0265292, IMG submission 189080) | Leachate microbial communities from a municipal landfill in Southern Ontario, Canada - Leachate well 296A | ecosystem: Engineered > Solid waste > Landfill > Unclassified | place: Canada... | reverse complement strand
TTTGGTGCGCGCTATTGTTTCGAGCGATGTGAAGCCGTAATACTCGGCAATCGCGATGGCACTCTCCAAGAAAGCATCCGTGGATCGGGGTGCTCCATCTTTTAGTCTGATCATGCAGTCACTGTGATTAAGATACTAATAATTTACGGAGCGGTACGATCGACATACCGAGCTTCAGCGGGAAACACACTGATCCCATCAAAGGGATACAATCTAAATAAGACGCGTCCGACGATGTCTGTGCGGGGGAGAATGCCCCAAGTGCGTGAATCGGCGGAGACTTTTCTGTTGTCGCCGAGGACAAAGTACTGATCTTTGCCCAAAGTGATGCTTGTATTGGAGGCACCGCCGTAGTTGGTGGGGCTTATATAGGGCTCATTGAGTGTAAAGCCGTCCGGATGAGCGGTATTGACGATGGTGACGGTTGGATCGGTGCCTTTGAGCTCTATGGTCTCGCCAGGCAGGCCGATGATGCGCTTGATGAGTGCGCGACTGGTGTCTTCGGGGAGATTGAGGACGACCACATCGCCGCGCTCGGGTGCCTGGAAGTCGTAGGTGAGACGATCGACGATCAAATAATTCCAATTGTCGAAGTTGGGTTCCATTGAAGAGCCGACGACGATGTACGGAGCGGCGACGAAGAAGCGGATGATAAGCGCGATTGCGAGTGCGACGACGAGATAGAAGAAAAACGAACGATCATTTTTAACAACACCAATTATTGGTTCCGGTGATGAGACATCTTGATGCATCACTGGATCAGTCATGTACCGACATTCTACTGCATGCATGCCGTTGACGCAAAGTGTTTGTGATGTCACGTCGGTGAAAAATGTTTTTCAATGCGACTTGCATGCGTACTAAGCTTGAAAAACACAAATATTTTTTCTTTGCGGCGCGTATGTTCTTTGTATACAATATTCTTCACGAGAATTTTTTATGTTTGCATGATAGAATCACATGTATATGGCATGGGTAATCGTCGGTTTGGGCAATCCCGGAGAGGAATACGAGAATACCCGGCACAATGCCGGTCGTATGGCGCTCGAAGTAGCCGCAAAAAAAGTCGGTAGTGATGAATGGAAGGTGAATAAAGCGACCAAGGCGACCGTCGCGAAGGCCACGATAGGCAAGACACCGGCGGTATTTGTATTGCCGGACACCTTTATGAACAAATCCGGCGCGGCGGTCGTCAAATATGTCAAAAGCATGAAAGCCGCAGAGCGTATGGTCGTGGTGTACGACGATCTCGATCTCCCACTCGGCACGATCAAGCTCTCCTTCAATAGAGGATCGGGCGGACACAAGGGTGTCGAGTCGATCATGCGTGCGGTCAAGACCAAGAAGTTTACCCGTATACGCATCGGCGTGTCGCGTGCGACCGCAGGTGGCAAGATCAAGAAGCCGGCAGGCGAAGACGAAGTGATCGATTTTATTCTCGCGGCATTCAAGCCCACCGAGATCGCCGAGCTGAAGACAGTATTCAAAAAAGTCACCGAAGCAATTGAGACAATAGTCACCGACGGCCCCGAACGCGCGATGAATACGTTTAACTAACGGCTACATGTTGTCTCTGCCGATCCAAAAAGTATTTGTACTGCCCACAGTCGTCTTTGTGATTGGTATTGGAGGGTTGATCTTTGGTCAGTCGCTCCTGTATCTCGCCGCGACGATCATCGGTATCGGGAAGATCGTCTTCGATTCATACGAAAAGATCCGTGAAGGTCACTATTCGCTCGACTATATCGCATTTTTGGCGATGGTGGTCGCGGTGGTCTCGCACAATTACCTGCCGGGTGCCGTCATTGCGCTTATGTTTACCGGCGGCGAAGCACTCGAAGACTTCGCTGAGACCCGTGCGCGCGCATCGCTCAAGGCTCTGCTCGAAAGGATCCCCAAGGTCGCGCTGGTGCGTAATGATGACGGATCGACTCGCGAAGTGCCGCTTACTGAGGTCACTGCGGATAGTGTCATAGTAGTGCGCCCGCATGAGCTCGTGCCGCTCGATGGCACACTCGCATCCGCCGAGGCGATACTCGATACCTCCAATCTCACCGGCGAATCCATCCCTGATACGCTTGCACAAGGCGAATTCATCAAGAGTGGCAACATAAATACCGGGCCGACGTTTGACCTCGTGGTGTCGGGTACGTTTGCGACATCCACGTATGCGCGTATCGTGCAATTGGTCGACGAATCCAAGCGCGAGCAGGCGCCGATCGTGCGGCTCTCTGAGAAGGCGAATTTTCCCTTCACGGCGATCACACTCGTGCTGGCTGGAGGTGCGTACTTCTTTTCAGGTGAGATCACTCGTGCGCTCGCGGTCCTCGTGATCGCGACACCTTGCCCGCTCATCATCGCGGCGCCGATCGCCTTCATCGGCGGGCTTTCGCGTGCCGCGCATCGCAACATCATCATCAAAAAGCCCGTGGCGCTCGAAGTGCTCTCGCGTGCTACCGCTATTTTCTTCGACAAGACCGGCACACTCACACTCGGTACGCCTGAGCTCGTCTCTCTCGATGTCCGTGCGAGCGACATAGATGAGAGCCAGGTGCTCGCGATCGCCGGAGCGATCGAATTCCACTCGATCCATCCGCTTGCAGGCGCGGTCACTGCCTCGCTCAAAGCAAAGCGTATCGCTCCTCTGCAGGCGACCGATGTCACGGAGACGATCGGCAAAGGTATCAGCGGTGTGGTAGATGGCGTGCGATACAGTATCAGCAAGTCAGCAGAGGCAGGTGAGCAAGGTGGCATCGTCCTTGCACTTACACGAGACGAAGCTATTATCGCGGAGTTGCGATTTGCCGATGTGCTCAAAGATAATGTAAAACATTTGATCACTACTCTGCGTGCGCGAGGACTTCGCGTCGCAATCATTACAGGAGATCGTCGCGCCAATGCCGAATCAGTCTTCTCTGGTCTTCCTGTCGACATATATGCCGACTGCACACCCGAAGAAAAGCATCGCATTGTCACAGAGGCCAAAGCCAAAGGCGAAGTGGTCGTCATGATCGGCGATGGTCTCAACGATGCACCGGCACTCGCGACCGCCCATGTCGGCGTCGTTTTCTCCGGTACCGAAAACAGTGCCGCGATCGAAGCGGCCGAGGTAGTGATCATGGGCCGTGATGTCGTACTTGTCGCAGAATTATTTACGATCGCGCGTCGATCGACCCATATCGCACTCCAAAGCATAGGGGCGGGTATCATATTGTCGACACTCGGTATGCTCTTTGCCGCGTTTGGATTCATCGTGCCCGTCGTCGGTGCCTTGATCCAAGAAGTGATCGACATCGCCGTCATCCTCAACTCCCTCCGCACGATCCGCGCGGGGAAATAATCAGAAGTACACAAATCAAAAGCGCTTTCGTAATGAAAGCGCTTTTTGAAGAACAATAGAAGGTCTTTAGACTGGTGTGGATTCTCAATGAAGAGAATGTTTAACCGGTGTAAAGAGCCCTCCTGTTTTTGATACTAACGCGCTCACTCACCTTGTCTAGAGACTAGAGCAGTCGCCTGTGGACAACTAATTTTTCTTAGCGGTAAAATCCGCTTTAGAAAAATAGGAATGCCCTTGTGGTATAACTCAAATATTTTTAGAGTGTATCAGTAAAAGCACGCACGCCGGCGAAGTCAGGGACTACTCGATCGGCAAGCACGATCACGGGTGTGCGGGAGATATTTTCGGTGTAGGCGAGAAAATAGTGCGCGCCGCCGAGGGACTTCATCTCGTAGTCGGTGTAGCCGTCGCCGATGGCACAAATGATGCCGGGGAGATTCATCGAGCGCAGGTGTGTCGCCTTGCCGTGGTCGTGCGCGAAGTGCGTCGTGTCATCCGCGCCTGCGATGTATCCGTCGGCATCATATAGGAAACGATTGGCGTGGACCTGTTTGATACCAAAACTTTCTGCGACCGGCCGGATCATCTCCTCGAATCCGCCCGATACTATATGTATGTGGTCGGCATGATCACGTATCCACACTTGTTCGCGGGTGATACTGGGAGATATTTTCTCGAGCAATTCTTGTGCGACCGCGGCCACATCGCGCTGATGCGCACGGAAGAGTCGCAGTCGGTGCGAAAGTGATTCCGAAAATGAGATTGCCCCTTCCATGCCGAGCCGGGTAATGTCTTGTACTTCCTGAGTGATCCGTGCACGATCGGACGATGCCGCCAGCTCCCTTTCGGCAAGCAGGTCGAGTGATTCGACCGTCACAAAAGTAGAATCAAAATCGAGGATGATATGAATATCGCTCATCGGTGCAGTATATAGGCTCTGGCTATAAAAAGAAAAACCGCCGCGTCTGACGCGGCGGTTTTTCTTTTGGGAAAGGTCAGACCTTCCAGGGTGCGATCGTTAGATGATCGGTTTGAGAGTCATACGACGCTCCTTGGGTTCGAAGAAGGTGATCGTAAACGGATACACCTTGCCGAGTTCGAGTTTGTTGCGGAGCTCGTCTTCACTGCCGTATTCGGAGACGTGCACGAGACCGGCGACACCTTCCTCGATAGAGGCCAATGCACCGTGCTTGTTGTACTTGATGACCACGGCTTCGACGCGCTGATCCTTCTTGTACTTCTCGCCGGCTACCTTCCATGGATCATCCATGAGGGCCTTGATCGAGAGGGAGACCTTGTCTTCCTTGACCTCGATCACCTTGACCTTGACCGGCTCACCGACACGGAAGCGTGTCTTTGGATTCTCGACGAGCGCCCAATCCATCTCAGAGATGTGGACGAGTCCTTCGAGGCCCTCTTCGAGCTTGACGAAGACGCCGAATTCGGTCGCTCCGGTGACGACGCCATCGAGTGTGTCGCCTACGTGGTATTTCTCGACGAGACCAGCGCGCTCGGTCGAGCCGGCGCCCTTCTCAGAGAAGATAAGCTTCTGCTCCTTGGGGTTGGCGGTGATGATCATGACCTCGACAGGAGTGCCGACCATTTTCTTGAGCTCGGCAAAGACCTTGTCCTTGTCGCCATCAGCGACGCGCGGATAGTGTGCCGGTGCGAGCTGAGAAGCAGGCAAGAATCCTGCGATGCCGTTCCAGGTGATGATGAGTCCGCCCTTGTTGGCATCGGTAATAGGGAGGGTAAAGACAGTCTTCTTCTGCAAGGCAGTCTCTGCATCGCTCCACATGAGTGCCTGACGAGCCTCGCGGAGCGAAAGCTCCATGTAGCCCTCGGCGGTCTCGGTGCCGACGATCTTGGCGGCGATGATGTCGCCGATGTTTACGTTCTTCAAGGTCTCACGAGCCGAGAGGTATTCGCGGCCGTAGATGATGCCGGTGCCAAAAGGATGGAGGTCGACAAACACACGGGCGCGGCCGATCGCGATCACCGGTCCTTCGACCATTTCCTCCATACCCGGCTTCTTGGGCGAGGTATTCATCAGGTCCGCCATCGGGCCGGTGGGCACGACGACTTCTGATTCCTCACGCACTTCTGCCTCCACAGTAGAGGACTTCTTTTCTTCTTTTGTCATTGTATATATGACGCTTTGGGTGCTGATCGCCTTGCAACAATTCCTATCGGAGCGATGAGTGTTAGCCCGTGACGTTCACTAATAATGAACTAAGAGACTGTATCAAAAAGTAATGAAAATGCAAATAAAATAAAAGGCCCCGGCTCATCAGTCAGACTGACGAAACCAGGGGCCTATACTAGTGCTTAACCGAGACTAGCGCTTTCGGGTTAGGGGTTGGAGTCGCCGGAGAGGCCGATCAGATCGAGGTGAATCGAAGTGTCGTGCCGCCGTCGCCCGCGAGGATGGGTTTCATCTTGTTTGCAATTACAGCGGTCGCGACCGCCGTCGGGGGACCGTGATTGGTCATACCTAATCCTCTGTTTTGACGAACTCACTCGATCCTAAGGCCTACTAACTAACCGGCCCTATCGAATGTACAGACAGTATAAACCCTATATATTATTTGTCAAGTACTAGGGTGAGGGGCTATACTATGGCGCATGATTCTTACATACCATGGCGGAGCGTGCGTGAAGGCGAGTGCGGGGGATACTACTATAGTACTCGGGCCGGTGTCCAAGCAGTCCAAGAGCTTCAAACCGACTAATTTTGGCGCGGATATCGCCTTTATCTCCCTCAATCATGCCGATATGAACGGCGCAGATCAGGTCGCTCGCGGCGACAAGGAGCCATTCGTCATCTCCGGTCCGGGTGAATACGAAGTGAGCGAGATCAGCGCGGCCGGCTTCCCATCTACCTACGGCGAGCGTGAGCTCATCAATACGATCTACTCGATCCATTTTGATGGTCTCTCGGTCCTGTACCTCGGTGCTTGTGGTGATGCGCAGTTGCCAAAAGAAGTTTTGGAAATGGACTCACCCGACATCCTCATCATCCCCATAGGCGGCAATGGCGCTCTCTCGGCATCCGATGCCCAAAAGACCGCGGTCAAGCTCGAAGCCAAGATCGTGATCCCGATCCTCTACGATGAAAAGTCACTCAAAGTTTTCCTCAAAGAAGCTGGCAGTGAAGATGTGAAGCCCGTCGACAAGCTCACCATCAAGCCGCGTGATCTGGCCGGTAAGGAAAATGAGACGGTCGTGTTGTCGGTATAGATCTCTGCTATTACGCACCGCTCTGTGCCACCATGCCTACACATGAGTGTGATACAATTTTTGTATGGTCATCAGACGCACCATCAATTCACTAAAGACCCGTCCGCACGATGAGCGTCTCGCTTTTGCAGGGATGTGTGCACTCTTCGTCATGGTGGTACTCACGGGAGCGTGGGGGGCGGTTTTCTTCAAAAATATTCAAAATGCCGCTGTGGAAGAGTCATATCAGCCTTCTGCGCAGACCGCTGTGAATCAACAAGCCGCCGCCGCGGCGCTCAGTAGTATCGTACAATCGACCATCACCAGTGATCCTGGCGCGCAGGCCTCGGATGATCTCGCTAGTACGACCATCGACTCCACCGATACCACGAGTGACACCTTGCCGCCGGCATCAAACGGGACTACTGATGTAGCGTCACAGCTTCAGGCGGCACTGCATCAGTAGAGTCCACTGTCTACACTCATCATCCGATGATGTGACGATGAATCTCCCGGTGAGATATCCCCAGCCACAAAGAAAAAAGAACAGTCACCGGTGTCTTCACTGGTATTATAGGAGTACCTTTTGATAGATGGATTATTTTTTAATGTAATAAAAACCTATGTCCAACAAACAGCTCATTCTCCTCGCGGTCGTGCTCATTATTATATTGATCGGTGCTGAGGTGATGTGGAGCGCTCGCTCGGTGACTAGTACTCAGCCCGTTACCACAGCGGCGCCTACTCATGTAGATCCGCCGACTCCCGAAGTCGTCGCACAGCTCCAAAAGAGTCATGGATTCCAATATCTGATCTCGATCACCGACGATGGCTTCCAGCCTGCGGTGCAAACGATCAAAAAAGGCGAGACCATCCGCTGGACCAACAATTCCTCACATCAGGTCTCGATCAATGGCACTGGCAATCCTACTCCCGCCGACTGTACTGATGTCATGTTCGATACCTGTACTCCACTCATACACAATGCCTTCTACGAACACACCTTCACCACGACCGGGACGGTACATTATTCGGATATGCTCAATGCTCAGCATACGGGTACTATTCAAATAAACTAATTTCATGAAAAAACTACTCTTTGCTCTTGCAATTCTTCTCTTCCCATTCAGTGCATTTGCGGGCTCACAGGTGTATGACACACCAGGAGTGCATACGTTTAAGGTGCCTGAATACGGTACACTCACGGTACAGATGTGGGGGGCAGGCGGAGGTGGTGGAGGTGCTGGTATCTATGCACCCAAAGCGGATTCAGGTGGCAATACGACATTTCAAGGCCTCCTTGCAGGAGGCGGTGAAGGAGCATATCCATTTACACTTACCGTAAACGCATCTGGGTGTACGCCACATGCCCCGACGAGTGGCGGTATGGCTTCAGGCGGAGATGTCAATATCCCCGGTAATCCGGGTCAGGGACAAGCTCAATCTTGGTATTGCCCTCCGGGTGCCGGAGCTACTGCACCTGTTCAGGGATCTCTCGGTGCATACCAGGGGTTGGTGGGTGACGGCGGCAATGGCATGGTGTGGAATGGTGTCTTTGGTGCACAAGGCGGCGGCTCGGGCGGCTATGTAAAAAAGACATACCAGGAAGGTGATCTCCCTGAAGATACTGTGATTAATCTCTCTGTCGGTAGTCTGGGGCATGGCGGAGATCCTCTTTGCTGGGTGATACCTTATACAGGATGCTCGAGCGGTGGCGCCAATGGTAAACCCGGACTCGTCCTCATTACTTGGAGTGATTCCGAGCAGAGTTGTCCTATTCATTCTCACGGTACCTATCCTGCTTGTATCTGCGACACGGGCTACGTCGGCAACGGCCAGACTGGGAGCAATCTCGTATGTACACCCATTGTTCCGACCTGCGCCGTTACCTTCTCAAAAAATCCGATCAACAAAGGCGACAATAGTACTCTCTCGTACACTTCAGCCAATGCCGTGTGGACTAGTATCAACAATGTCGGTTTTGTAAATGAAAATACGAACGGCTCATTCAATGTTTCTCCCATCGTCACTACCGACTATACCTGCACTGTCGCAGATGTGGCGGGCAATCAATACAATTACCCCGCCACCCTCACGGTAAATAGTAATTCCTGCCCCGCCGGTCAACACTGGAACGGCACCGCCTGTGTCCCCGACAACTGCCCTTCCGGTCAACACTGGGATGTAGTCCAAAACAAATGCGTCTCTGATTGTCCCGCAGGTCAACATTGGAACGGCACGCAGTGTGTCCCCGATACTTGTCCGGTAGGTCAACATTGGGATGGCACTCAGTGTGTCAATGACAATTGTCCGATAGGCACTCACTGGGATGGTACTCAGTGTGTATCCAATAGTTGTCCGCTCGGTACACACTGGAATGGTACGGCGTGTGTCCCGGATAATTGTCCCGCAAACACGCATTGGAACGGCACTGCCTGCGTCCCCGACAACTGCCCAGCAGGTACTCACTGGAACGGCACGCAGTGCGTCTCCAATTGTCCGGTAGGCCAGCATTGGAACGGCACGCAGTGTGTCCCTGATGTCCCTGCACCGATAGTGGTCCTCTGGAAAGTCGCACCACTGTTGGTCAAGCAAGGAAACACCGTCACGGTCTCATGGCAAGTCCAAAATGTCACCTCATGTACTGTGCGCAGTAACAACGGCGACTCATGGACGGGCCTCTCAGATGTCCAAATCTCGAGACCGATCAATCACCAGACCATCTTTACACTCCACTGCCTCGCCCTCTCAGGCTCTGGTGCCGCAGATGTGAACCGCACCGCGACGGTCAATATCGTACCGGTGTTTAAGGAGAAGTAGGAAAAGCAACAAACGAATCCCCGGATTTTTCATTCTGCGGAACGCGGAGCGCCCTCACGGCGGCCTATGGCCGGCCTGCGGGTTCGGTCCTCGAATGAAAACCCGGGGATTCGTTTGTTGCCGGGGGTGTGGTGGTGGGCGCGATTGCCAAGTAACCAAGTGCATCGTCTTTGCGAACGAAGTGAAGCAATCCAGGGGTTAGTGATGGAACTCTGGATCGCTTCGTTGCACTCGCGAAGACGGATTGCTAGGAACCGCTGAATGATTAGGCTTAGGCTATAGTAGCTAAAAGATACGCTTTTATGGTACAATAGGTCACCATATGGCCCGCAAAGAAACACCAAAAGCACCAGTACCAATAGTGAATCCTCTCGGGATCATTTCGCGCTCGATCACGACTGAGATGCGCGAGTCGTACCTCGACTACGCGATGTCGGTCATCACTCAGCGCGCACTCCCTGATGTGCGCGATGGTCTCAAGCCCGTGCACCGGCGCATCCTCTACGCCATGCATGAAGCTGGTCTCACTGTATCGGCAAAGACCCGCAAATCAGCGACGGTGGTCGGCGATGTGCTCGGCAAATACCACCCGCACGGCGACGCATCGGTCTATGATGCGATGGTCAAGATGGCCCAGGATTTCACCATGCGTTATCCGCTCATCGTCGGCCAAGGCAACTTCGGCTCCATAGACGGTGACTCCGCCGCCGCGTACCGTTATACCGAAGCCAAGATGAGTCGCCTCGCAGGCGATCTCTTGCGTGATCTCGACAAAGACACCGTCGACTTCACGCCCAATTATGACAACACCAAGACCGAGCCGAGTGTGATGCCCGCCGCGTTTCCCAATCTCCTCCTCAACGGCACACTCGGTATCGCCGTCGGTATGGCATCCAATATCCCACCGCACAATCTCCGCGAGGTCTGCGAGGCGTCGGTACACTTGATCGACAATCCAGACGCAACGACCGAAGATCTCCTCAAATTCGTCAAAGGCCCTGACTTTCCGACGGGCTGTATCGCATTCGACCAAAAGGATATTGCACATGCATACGCGACAGGGCGCGGGGGAGTCGTCGTGCGTGGCAATGCAGAGATCGTCGAAGGCAAAAAAGGCGACTATCAGATCGTGATCACGTCGATTCCATTCCGTGTAAACAAAGCCGACATGTTGACCAAGATCGCCGATTTTGTGCACGAGAAGAAGCTCGAAGGCATCCGCGACATTCGCGACGAATCAGCCACCGATATCCGCGTCGTCATTGATCTCAAGAACAATGCCAATGCGCAGACGGTACTCAATTATCTCTACAAGCACACACAGCTCGAAGAGACATTCCACTACAATGTTGTCGCTCTGGTCGACGGTGTCCCGCAGACACTCTCGCTCAAGGCCATGCTCGAGTATTTCGTCGCACATCGTCGCGAAGTCGTCACGCGCCGCACGCAGTTTGATCTCACCAAGGCACTCGCTCGTGAGCACATCCTCCTCGGTCTCAAAAAGGCACTCGATCATATCGACGAAGTCATTGCTCTGATCAAGAAGAGCAAGAGTGTCGACGATGCGCGCCTCGGTTTGATGAAGACCTTCAAATTCTCCGAGCTCCAAGCCAACGCGATCCTCGAAATGCGCCTCCAAAAGCTCGCTGGCCTCGAACGCAAGAAGATCGAAGACGAGCTCAAGGAAGTACAAGCATTGATCGCCGAATTGCAGGCCCTCCTCAAGAGTGCAGTAAAGATGATGAATCTCATCAAGAAAGAGATCAACGATATCATCGAGAAATACGGCGACGATCGCCGCACCAAGATCATGAAGCATGGTCCCAAGGAGCTCAGTGCCGAAGACTTCGTCGCTGATGAAGAATCCGTACTCGTGCTTACTTCGGGCGGCTACATCAAGCGCACGAATCCCGGCGAGTATCGCCTGCAGAAGCGCGGCGGTGTCGGTGTGGTGGATTTGAATACCAAAGAAGAAGATTTCGTCACCCAATTCCTCACCGCTTCCGCGCACAACGACGTGCTCTTCTTCTCAGATCGCGGCAAGGCATATCAGCTCAAGATGTACGAAGTCCCCGAGGGCAAGCGTGCTACCAAGGGCAAGTCGATCATGAATTTCATCTCGCTTGAGCAGGGTGAGCAAATCACCTCAATCCTCGCGATGCCCAAGGAGCTCAAAGCGATCGAGGGCCTCAACCTCCTCATGGTCACGCAGGATGGCACGGTCAAGAAGACCGCCGCGCAAGCCTTCAAAGAAGTCCGCCGCGGAGGCCTCATTGCGATCGGTCTCGATAAGGGCGATTCGCTCATCTCCGCACAGTTTGTCCGCGAGGGCGATGATGCGATGATTGTCACATCCAAGGGCCAGTCGATCCGCTTCGGTACCAAAGACGTCCGCGAAATGGGCCGACAAGCAGGCGGTGTCCGCGGCATCAAGCTCGCCAAGGGTGACATGGTCGTCGGCGCCGGCATCGTACCCAAGGGTGTCAAAGACGCGCAGGTCCTCGTGCTCTCATCGAGCGGCTATGGCAAGAAAACCAAGATGACCGAATACAAATGCCAAGGCCGCGGCGGCAGTGGTATCAAGACCATGTCGATCACACCCAAGACCAAACAACTCGTCGGTGCTACGATCGTGCGCGATGGGGGAGAGCTCGTCGCCATGTCCCAAAAAGGCCAAGCCATCCGCACCGAACTCAAAGAAATCCCAACCCTCAGTCGTGCGACCCAAGGCGTCCGCGTGATGAAGCTCCGCGAAGGCGACCAGCTCGCATCGTTTGTGGTGTTTGAGGCGGGAGAGGAGAAGTAGAGAATATACTGACTTTTGATGAATAATATATTATCGTATTTTCAACTTGAGTAAAATAAGGATATCGCATCTCCTTATTTTACTCATGCAGGAGGTGTTGCATGTCGGTCAGGTCGATATCTTTCAGATACTCCGTAATTTCCTTTCGGTAATCCTTAAAAACATCAGCAAACAGCTCCGTCGTGATGACTGAAGGGAAGTTCTTTTGTCCGCAGTAATCGAGAAAACTGCTCCATCGGTAGCTGTCGAGGTGTGAGAGTGCCTTTGTCGCACCTTTAATGCTTCGGTTGCGCCAATCGCTCGTGTCATCCACATAATCGAGTGGGTTCAGGTGAATATAATGCAGGATGAAGAGAAAATATGCTTCGCGATCAATAAGCTTCTTTTTTGTACGACCTTGAAAAAGCACACCGCTACGCTCATGTCTTTCGTTATAGTAGTGCGTATGACCGATACCAAGCTTGCGGGTGAATTCCGCGATACCTCCCTCGACATGTTCCGACAAGAGTAGGTGAAAGTGATTGTCCATGAGACACCAACCATGAATATCAACGAGCTGTTTCCGTTTGCGCTCCTCGAAATAAGGAGATGCGATATCCTTATTTTCGAAGTGGTGCTTTATGTTGTTGACCGATGCGATGTCGTTGAATTCGTATAAGCTGTGAATAAAGCGCACCCTGTCGCGATCGTCTGCGAATATGCTTCTTTTTTCTACGCCGCGATTGTAGACATGAAATAATTCCATGTAGGGTAGTATACAGAAAATAAGGATATCGCATATCCTTATTTGTTTTGTAGGACATACTATTCACACGGGCGCAATGTCTCGTATGAAAGAATCGCGCGTACTGAAGTAGTATTACTGGTATTAGTAGGTAATTTGTAACAGTTAAACTAATTCAGAATTAAACTATGACATTAAAGAAACATAATACAGCGATTTCGATCGCAGGTGCGGCACTGATGCTGTCATTTGCTTTCGTGAGTGCCGCAGGAGCATTGACGACATCATGTGTCGGTACTCCGACCACCTCAAACATCACCTGGACGGCATCGTCTGCAGGCGGCGTGGCTCCGGTCGCGTTCCTCTGGGGCAACGGGAGTACGTCTTCGGTACAGACGGTCGCGGTCAATCCAGGTACGTATTCGATGACGATTCAGGTCACTGACGCATCATCATCCATCGCGACCTCGACTTGTGCGGCGACGGTAGTCGCGCCGGTGGCGACCACCACGACAAGTGTCGGCTCAGACATCCAGGCACAAATACAGGCTCTCTTGAATCAGATTGCCGCTCTCAAGACACAGATCATGCAATTGATACTTAGTCAGTCTGGATCGACTACTGGTAGTACTACGGGCACAAGCACTCCTCCGACAGTAGGATGCTTCCAGTCTGGGCATGACCTCGGTCGTGGAGATAGGGGTGATGATGTAAAAGAACTTCAGCAGGAAATGGCGCATGAAGATTCAAAGATCTTCCCGCCGGGCTTCATCACGGGATTCTTCGGTCAAAAGACAGAAGAGGCACTGAAGCACTTCCAAAAGAAGTTTGGTGTCGGGACGACAACGGGATTTTTCGGTCCGATGACACGCGGACATTTTCGTGAGCGTTGCCACGGCGATGATAACGAATCCGGCGACATGCACTCCATGAATTCGGGAAGTAACTCGACCACGAAATTCTCCGTGAGTGTCAAACATGGTGATGATGAAGGCGGTAATCGCATGGCTTCATCCTCGATGATGGGCGGTAATCATGGTGAGAATGGCGGCCATGGCAACAACGGCAATGGTAATGGAAGAGATGACAACTAATTAACCTAAACCATTTACAGACAACACCCCGCGCGATCGTTGAATCGTGCGGGGTGTTTGTTGGATAAGCTTTCCACATCGAGGATTATGATGTCGTTATGTTTGCATATTGTCGTATATAATAGAATAGATATGATGCCGCTTGAACGTGATGATATACAATACTTCGCTCATCCGCCGTCGCACGTGAGTGAGATCGGCGTGGACCCCGGCATGATCGTGGCGGATTTTGGCGCGGGAAGCGGTGCGCATGTCTTTCCTCTTGCACAAGCGACGACGAGCAAGGGCCGCGTGTACGCGATAGACGTCCAGCGCGATCTGCTTGCTCGTATCAAAAACGAAGCCAAACGCCGCGATCTCCACCATGTGGATGTGCTGTGGGGTGATCTCGAAGAATCCCACGGATCCAAGATCGCCGACGCGCATGTCGACGTCGTACTGATTTCAAATATGCTGTTTCAGCTCAAAGACAAGATCACTGCTCTGCGGGAAGCTCGGCGCATAGTCAAACCATCCGGCGCGATTGCACTCATCGAACGCAATGACACCCCTGGGCTCCATCGCGGCAATCTTCTTTCCAAAGAAGACATGCTGGTACTCGCACGGCGAGCCGATTTTGAACCACTGCGCGAATTCCCCGCAGGTACACATCATTACGGTATCATCTTTCGCCCTGTAGCATTTACGCTATCATAATATTTATGAAGATGACTTCATTTCAGATCGTCCTTCTCGCCGTCTTTGCATCGCTTGCGGTCACGGGCGTGCTCATCTTTGCGTTTGCGGTGGGGAGTACTTCGAGTAGTTCGGTCGGCGCACTCACGATCTGGGGCACCTGGGATCAACAAGAATTTGCTACACTCCTGCGACAATTCTCCGACAAAGACAATTCCTTCATCCAGGTCACCTACCAACAAAAAGATTCCGTCACCTACGACGCCGACCTGACCCGCGCAATCGCCAACGGCACGGGCCCCGATCTCTTTCTCTTGCGTCAGGATTATGCGATCCGCAATGCGGACGAGATATTCGCGATTCCTTATAGTGGTGCGACCTATGCGATTTCGCGCGCGCAGTATGCGAGCACTTTTGCCGATGTCGCGTCACCGTTTCTGGTAGAAAAAGGCCTCTTGGCGGTACCCTATCTCGCCGATCCGCTCGTGCTCTATTGGAACAAAGACATCCTGAGTACCTACGGATACGCCCAACCACCTCATTATTGGGATGAATTGCCTGGCATGGTCGCGACCATCACCAAGAAAAACGACGCCGGACAGATCACCTTGTCGGCTATTCCTCTGGGCGAATACGCCAATGTCGACAACGCAAAAGACATCCTCTCCATGATGATATTGCAAGTGGGTGGACAGATCACCACTTATGATAGTAATGGTAAACTAACGCCGGTCTTGAGCGGCGATACGCCGGCTTCGCTCGGCTCGGCAGAGAAGTCGCTCGATTTTTATACAAGCTTCGCCAATCCTGCGCGGATTCCGACGTACACATGGAATCGTTCATTGCCCAAATCGCGTGTCGCGTTTGCCGGGGGCGGTGCGGCGCTCTACATCGGCTACGCGAGCGAGAATGCACTGATCAAAAAGATGAATCCGAATCTCAACTTTGCAATCGGACGGATCCCGCAGATCAGAGCGGCGTCGACCACGATCGATGTCGCACGTGTCTACGGGCTTGCCGTCCCGCGCAACGCCAAGAATCCGAGCGCTTCGCTCACGCTTGCATTTTTCCTCACCAATAGTGCCAATGCTACTGCCGCCGCGGGTATGTTTGCACTACCTCCGGTGCGTCGTGATGTGCTCGCCAAGGGCGCCGACGGCGACATGGGAGTATTCGAAGCCGAGGTGATCATGGCGCATTCGTGGGTCGAC
>Ga0265292_1001955_pt1 | contig 15914 bp, 18 predicted proteins | sample Munlanlewell296A_FD_189080 | JGI IMG/M metagenome (GOLD analysis project Ga0265292, IMG submission 189080) | Leachate microbial communities from a municipal landfill in Southern Ontario, Canada - Leachate well 296A | ecosystem: Engineered > Solid waste > Landfill > Unclassified | place: Canada... | reverse complement strand
TCATCGAGCTCACCCAAAACCTCACCCGTAAAAGGATCCACTTCCGAAATTCTTTCAATTTCATCATCCCAAAATTCCAATCTAAGCGCGGTATCCCCTCCCGGCGGAAAGATTTCCAAAACATCTCCAAGTACATGGAACATACCTTGTTTGAAATCCATGGCGGCGCGTGCATACTGCAAATCCGTGAGCTGACGTAAAAGTGCATCACGCTGAACGCAATCGCCGGGCCTTACCTCAATGCGCATCTCCAAATATTCCTCCGGCGAGCCGAGCCCGTAAATACAAGAAACAGACGCCACCACAATGGTGTCACGCCGCGTAAGCAAACTTTCCGTGGCTTTGTGACGATATTTATTAATCTCATCGTTGATCTGCGCATCCTTTTCGATATAAGTGTCCGTGCTCGGTAAATAAGCCTCCGGCTGATAGTAATCGTAATACGAAACGAAGTAGCAAACCGAATTTTCGGGGAACATTTCTTTAAGTTCGGTGCAAAGCTGTGCCGCGAGCGTTTTATTGTGCGCCAAAACCAACGTAGGGCGCTGCACGTGCTGAATCACATTGGCAATTGTGAAAGTATTGTGAACGTACATACCACCAAAACCTGCTAGAAAAGTCTCGTTATCTTTAATAGAAAAATCATAAACATAGGGCTCTTTCGAAATAAATGCTTCAACTTTTCGAACTCGAGCCCAACGATTATGAAGAAGTAGTTGCAAAGCGCTTATTTCCTTTCCCGTTTGGACGGGGCATTGCTCTATAAAAAGTTTCAATGCTTTACGCGAAATAAATCTTTTACCCGCTTCGACAAAGCCTATTTGACTTCGTGAAAGACCCGCCCATTCTGCAATTTGTTTCTGCGACCAGTGATACCGTTTTCTAAGTGCGGAAAAGTAAACACCAGCTCCTGGCATAACATCGACATTCGTATTCTCATCTGAAGGTTTTAAAATTTTCTGCAAAGCCTTTGTTTTTCTGGTCAGAGCAAAAGAAATAGATCTTTTGAAGACGACTAAAGCTGTCTTTCCGGTTATCCCGATTTGATTATACCAGTCACCGGGACTGTTTGAGTTCGTTGCCCTCTGAAACCGCTTTCTATTACGGGACCAAATTCCATAACGATTCAGTGCGTAGAGAAGTTGTGAAGCAAGTCCAGAGCTTTTTGTAGTGCAATAAACTCCTTCCTTTTGCACCCATCCGTCCCCTGCATAGTAGAATGAAAGAAGAACCCCCAACTGTCTCAAAGAAAGCTGTGTCCAAAAAGGAGGAAGGGTTTTACCGCCGGATCTCTTCCCGCATAATTTATTAAGTAAATCTGAAAAAAACTGGTCTTGAATGCAGAAGTCACCATCTGGTTTATTGAAGAAATATAAGCCCAAGTCTTGTAAGATCTTCTTTGTTTTTTCCACCAATTCCGGCTCTCTAACAGACAAGATGAAGTATCTATCTTGAACGCACCCTTCCGCAATATATAAACCAAGCAACGCTAAAAATGAATCGCTAATGGGAAATTCTATCGGCCATTCTTGCTGACTGTTACGCGAACCAATATAAAACTTCTCATCTAAAGTTTCGTCTTCGAAAAGCAATACTCGTGAAGCTTTAATTCGAGAGGAAACAAAAGTTTTTGATACACTCTTTTTTCGTAAATAGCTTTTGTTCAAATTGACATATCGAATCAACGGAATGGTTTTCAACTCTTCCGTCTGGCCAATTTCTAAATTCTTTGGCAAAGGAATGAAATCGGTTTCGCGAATTTCTTTTGTTTTTACCAAATGGAACCGCCCACCTCGTAAAACATAAAAGTTGTGGTCTCCCGTAACTTTTATTTGCCTCCCACAGCTTGTTTGTACGGAGTAAAGCTCCGTAGGAGAAGCGTGTCTTTGATAGCAGGTAACAGGTTTAAGTTCGTTCTTGCCAGAATGAGGGTTGACACTCAACACATAGAAAGAATCGGGACATAAATTTGCATCTACTAATTCGACGCCATTTTGATCGGTTTGCACAAAAGCCGACTGTTGGATCATATGATCTACGGTGTGGCCTATCGTAGATTCCAGGGATTCCCATTTATCTTCTTTTTTTCTCCATAACAAAACCGGCTCATCCCAAGTAAGACTTTTTCCCGTACCCGTGGCCCCCAGAAGCACCTGATCGTGAAGCCCTTTTTCTAATCCTTTCACCAACTGCTCAATCGCCAGGGGCTGGTCCCCCTTCGGCGTCATTTCCGTACTGAGTTTAAACTTTTTTTGCAACATAAGAGCCCGAGGAGTTTAGCACTTCTACCGGCGAACCTCAATGTTATCGAAGGGATCGTTGCTTACGCTCCACTGATAAAAGTGCACTAAACAAGCGTTTGGAATGCTTGCCGAGTTTAATCCGCATTTTGGCAGCCAACACTATCCCGTACAGTTCTTGAAGGAAAATCATAGCACCAATAGATAAGAGGTGATTTTATCACTTTTTATGAACTAGTCAAGTTTTTCCCCTGCGGAAAGCCATTTTATAAGGTAGGATGAAAGCAACTTTAAGACTTCCTCATGCCCATTCACCTCCTCCAATTCGCTAAAAAACTCGCCTACGATGCGGGTAGAATGGCCCTCACCTACCAGAAAAAAAGCTTCAGTGTGTCCACAAAAGGTTCGCCTAATGACTTGGTAACCGATGTGGACAAAATTTGCGACGAATTCCTCATAAAAACCATCCACAGCCACTTTCCGGACCACTCAATTTTAACGGAAGAATCCGGCGTGATCGAAGGTAGCGGCGAGTACAAATGGATCATCGACCCTATAGACGGAACCACTAACTTTGCCCATGGTCTTCCCTTTTTTGCGATTTCCATTGCCATCATCCATAAGGGTAAACCCATTATTGGAGTCGTGGAAGCTCCGGGGCTCGGCGAAACATTTTGGGCACAAGAGGGCAAAGGCGCTTATAGTGGGATGGAACCGATTCATGTATCTAAAACCGGCAATTTGGGGCAAAGCTTGTTCGGAACCGGCTTCCCTTGCGAAAGAACTTCTCCTCGCTATAAGAAAAATGTAGAACTTTTTGACCAATTTTATGGCACCAGCCACGGCGTTCGGCGCATTGGCAGCGCAGCCCTGGATCTGTGTTTTGTAGCGCGTGGATCTTTCGACGGTTTTTGGGAATATGACCTCCAAACTTGGGATGTGGCCGCAGGAAAAATCATTTTGGAAGAAGCGGGCGGAACCGTGACGAATATGGACGGTAGCACTTTCAACCCAAAACTGAAAAATATCGTAGGGAGCAACGGTCTCATCCACAGTGAAATGCTTCGCGTCATTCGGGAACATGGTGGGGAGAAACTCTAAGGCCTCCTCTTGACTTATCTTGGCTTTTCAAGGTATAATTTTACCGTTTTCTTATCGATCACAAAAACGTATGACGATTACTTTATCTCCCAAGTTCCAAATCGTTATTCCCAAAGAAGTCCGCGAGCAGCTTGACCTAAAAGCAGGTGCAAAGCTTCAGATTTTCGCTTACCAAGGAAGAATCGAAGTCGTACCGGATGAGCCCATAGAAAACTTTGAGGGCCGCTATAAAGGTTTGGCTCTTCACTTCGACCGTGAACCCGACCGAGAAATATGAACCATATCGTAGACAGTTCAGGGTGGATTGAATATTTCACGGGAGGTCCACGGCGAGCTCATTTTCGACCTTTCATTCACAAACTTGAAGATTTGGTTGTCCCTTCTATCACTCTTTTTGAAGTATATAAAAGATTTCTGGTGATTGCTGACGAAACCCGAGCCATCGAGGCAACCAATCAAATGAGAAAGGGCCGAATTGTTGAATTAAACGAATATATTTCCCTCTGGGCCGCCAAACTCAGTAAAAACCTCAAGCTTCCCATGGCCGATAGCATCATTCTAGCCACCGCCTATGCCACCGGCGCCATCCTCCACACCATGGATAGTGATTTCAAAGAAATCGACGGCGTGCATTACGTCGCCAAGTCCTCCTAATCTTGCATTTCTTGGCCTTTTCGCCTAGGATGCGCCCACGTGATCGTGTAGCTCAGTTGGATAGAGCATCAGCTTGCGGAGCTGAGGGTCGCAGGTTCGATTCCTGCCACGGTCACCATTCTTCATGCGCCAAAAATCTCGTTTTCTTCTGGTTGCGGCAGCCTTCTTTATACTCTTTGCTTTTTTGGTGCCGTATTGGGTAATGGGAAAAGTGCCAAGTCACGAAGCCTTGGAAGCGCTCATTGCGAGCTGGGGTGCTTGGGGATTTATTTTGTACACGACGATTGGAATCGTGTGCACGATTATCCTCCCGCTCAATTACACCATTGTAGGAATTGCGGGCGGTTTTGTGTATGGAACTGTGCCGGCTTTTATTATGCTCTGGATTGCGCGGGTGCTTGGGAATTTTATTAATTTTTTCTTGGGACGGCGTTACGGACGAAAAATCCTCCGCATTTTTGTGGCCGAAGAGAATATGCAAAAGTATGACCAACTACTTGGTTCCGAAAAAGCGGTCTTGCTCTACTTTGTACTTTGCTTCATTCCCAGCTTCCCTGGTGATTACGGCGCGTATTTTCTCGGATTTTCTAAACTTCGAAAATGCATTTTCATACCCGTGACCGTGATGGCAAATCTTGGCCCCTCCTTCAGTTTAGCTTATATAGGTAGTGGAAACGCATTCACGGATCCTCTTTTTTTGAGCATATTCTCTATACTATTTATAAGTGGTCTGCTCTGGATCCACGCCGAAAAAAAGAAATTCCACCTCCGGTAAATTCTTAGGCTCGCAGACTTTCAATCGCCGCTTTCCGATCCGCAGCACCAAACACGTAAGAACCCGCCACTAAAATATTTGCTCCGGCTTCGCGACAAAGTTTTGCGGTTTCGGCATTAATTCCCCCATCCACAATAATATCGATGTCCGGTTTTTTTTCACGAAGCCAGCGAATTTTGTCCAGCGCCCCGGGTATAAATGACTGCCCTCCGAATCCGGGCTCCACACTCATCACCACGGCGCAATCCATGAGTGGCAAATACTCTTCAATTTCGGAAACAGGCGTGGCCGGCTTAATGGCCAGCGAAGCCTTGCATCCAAGTTTACGAATTTTCTGCAAAATTTCTGCAGTTTTTTCATGCATGGTCTCAATATGTACTGAAATGATTTTTGCTCCGGCTTTGGCGAATTCTTCAATATATTTTTCCGGATGTTCAATCATCAAATGACATTCGATGGGAAGTTTGGTCTTGATGCGCTTCACCACCGATATTCCCACGGTGATATTTGGAACAAAATGTCCGTCCATCACATCCACACTAATAATATCGCTATAAGGTTCAACCGAGGCGATTTCCTCATTTAATCGACCAAAATCGGCGGACAAAATAGAGGGCGCAATTAGGACATTATTCTTCATTTTCAATCGCGGTTATTTTGTCTATGCGAGCCTGATGACGACCCCCTTCAAAAAGCGTGGCAATAAAGGTATCCGCTACCGCCTTCGCTATTTCGGGGTCCATGGTACGGCCGCCAACAGTAATGATATTGGCATTGTTGTGTTTTCGACAGAGTTCCGCCTCAGCGGTGTTATGGACATTGGCTGCGCGAATACCTTTAAGTTTGTTGGCGGCAATAGCCATCCCGATCCCCGTGCCACAAATCAAAACTCCTCGACTCTCCGGATTTTCTCGTACCTTTTCACCCACTTCACGCGCCAAATCGGGATAATCCACCGATTCCTCATTAAAAGTTCCGAGATCTATCACCTCGTGTCCTTGTCCTTTAATATAGACGCGGAGCGTTTCTTTGAGTGGAAACCCGGCGTGATCGGCACCAATGTATATTTTCATGTGGCATCCGTTACGGATTTATCTTCATGAACGCATTGGATGACCTTCGCAAGCATGGGTGCAACCGAAAGTACCTTAAGCCCGGGAAACTGTTTTTCTTCCTTAAGCGGAACCGTATCGGTCACAATCACTTCCTTGAATTTAATTTTTTTGAGCCGGTCCACCGCAAGTCCGGAAAGGATCGCATGGGTGGACATCAAATAAATATCTTTGTTGGCTCCTTTTTTAAGGAGGGCTGCGTGGGCGGCACAAACGCTGCCGGCGGTATCAACCATGTCATCAACCACGATACAAGTTTTGCCTTTCACGTCCCCCACCACGGACGTTACTTCCGCCACATTGAAGGCGGGCCTTTCTTTGGTGAGAATGGCCAAAGGCATGTCGAGAAAAGCAGCGAGTCGTCCGGATTCCTTGGCAGCTCCCGCATCCGGCGCAACAATCACGGCATTTTTTAGTTTTTTCTTTCTCAAATAGTCGGCGAAAAGCCTCTTGGTTTTGAGGTTGTCCATCGGGAAGGGGAAGAATCCCTGAGTCTGATCGCTGTGGAAATGAATACTAATCACGTGATCCGCGCCCGCTGCCGCAATCAAACTCGCCATAAGCTTTGCGGAAATGGGTTCGCGCGGTGTAGCCACGCGGTCTTGACGGGCATATCCAAAATGTGGAATCACCACGTGCACTTTGCGTGCAAAAGATCGCTTGAGCGCGTCAATCATGATGAAAAGTTCTATGTAGTCTTCATTCACGTTTCCGGTGCAAGTCTGCACAAGAAACACGTCCATTCCACGCACGGTAATATCGGGTTTCGCATAAATTTCACCACACGCAAATTTGGAAATTTGCATTTTTGAAAGAGGCACGTGCAGTGCTTTCGCAATAGCACCGGCGAGTGCCGGATGAGAGGAGCCCGAGAAAATGCGGAGGTTTTTTTGTGAAAACATGGGCTTAGTGACTATAAATTACTTCAAACCTCTTCAGGAATCAACAAAACCGCAGGACCAAACGCTTTCAATTCTTCTTCAAAAATTTCCCACTGTCCCTCCGGCCCCTCTTCTACCAGCTTAATGTTCAGCGTTCGATCGGGTACTTCACATCCCTCACTGTCCATGCCGTAAATCAGTACAATTTTTCCAAATGCACTGAGCCCACCGGCAAAGGCGAGCGCCATTTCTTTGCGCCCCGGCAGATGGATATAACGAGATTCATAAGCTCTTTTAAATTCAGGAAATTTTCCTTGCGAAAAAGTGAGGTCCAAAACCACCAGATTTTTTATCTTGAGCCCGATTTGAGCGAGTTTAATATCCAGCATCATAGCCGTCTTAGCGGTTATAAAAGTAAAGTCCGAATTTCTTGCAATTCGGCGTCAGAAAAAACAGTATCGTCATACTCCGGTTTTCGTTCCGCAAAAGGAATCCCGGCGGATTTTTTAGTGGGCGCCCAAATACATGTGGGCTTGCGAAGAGTGAGTCGCGCCTTCATATAACCGTATACAATTTCATCATGATCGTGCGCATCTCGTAGTTTAATCACTTTCCAGCCAAAAGATTCAAAACGTTCCTGCCATAAGTAGTCATTAGGATTGTTTTCGTCCAAAACCAGGCAAAGTCGATCAAGCTTGCGTTCCGCCGCCACCATAATGGCTTCCCATGCCCGCCCATGATCCAATTCATAATCGCCCACCAAACAAAATACGTGTTGATTGAGATGACTGATTTGAATGGCCTGTGCCATACCCACCGCCATACAAAGTCCATACGCATGCTCCTCCGTGGTTACTTCCACACCCGGCACTTTTCGATTAGGGAAAAAAGGCAAAACCTCAGGAAGCGTATAGCCGTCTTTTTGCAAAACAGCGTGTAGTGCCGGCAGTGCTTCAATCTTGGAAAGCACAAAATAGTCTCGGCCTTCCCACTGCGGTAACTTGGGATTGTGTTTAAAAATCTGCCGTCCATTTTCTTCGCCAAAATAAAGACCTTCAATCAGATCGATGGAAGACAGCATGCGTCCACTGCTTCCCTCTCCCATTCTTGAAATGAGCTCCAGAGCTTCAAGCCGAAGTTCCCTTTGTCTCAGGTTCATACTTGCATTATGCCTGATGCAGTAGCGCTTTCAACGGCTTTTTTAAAACAGGATGGACAAAATCCGGCGAAAGTTCCAAAACGCCTTCCATCACAAAAGGCCGTTCCGTAAGTCGAGGGTGTGGAATTGTAAGCGAAGGGCCTTCCACCACCTGGTCTCCGTAAAAAAGAATGTCGATGTCTATGATGCGAGATTCTCCTGGGCCCTTCGGCGAAGCTCGAAGATGCCCCAGAGGGTACGAATCTATCCCCGTTTGTCCAAAATTTACATTCCCTATAGGCACTTCCACGGACCGCCCCATTTCTTTTTCCACAGTTTTGCAAGTCACAAACAAGTCCTGTGGCGAAAGTTCGGTCACACATTCCACCACCTGATTCAAATACATCGGTTGATCCAGTCCTCCCAGCGGTTCCGTTTCAAGTACACTCGACTGCCCCACCACGAGTACATTTTGCTTCATCAAAAGATCTCGCGCTGTGACAAGGTTCATTTCGCGATCTCCCAAATTGGTTCCGAGCCCCAAAAATACGTGCATTATTTTCCACGGTAAGTGACAAAACTGTCCGCCGTTTCCCAGAGCGTTATTTCGTGCAGTCGCACAGGCAGATCGCCGGCAAGATCTTCCCAAATACGCATGACGATCAATTCCGCCGACGGATTTTCGAAAAAATCATTCAGATTTTGATGGTCATAGCGATCGATCACTTTTTCCTTTACCAGTTTTTTGAGTTCGGAAAAATCCATCACCATATCTTCCCCGCCCACCGGCCCTTCCACCGTTACGCGCAATTTATAAGTGTGCCCATGCAAACGTTCACACTTACCATGATATTTAGTCAGGAAGTGTGCCGCATCGAAAGTGAATTCTTTGGAGAGAAACATAGGCCGCCATTATGCCGCAGGTTGGCTTCTTTGTGCAATGGCAGCCTCTGCACGCGCAGCAGTAAGAGCAAGTTCTTCTTTTTTGAGGGCTAAAACCCGAGGCGTTTCTTCATAATCCAAACAAGAAGGCCCAATCAAACTAGCGGCTTCAATTCCCTCATAAATGGCATCCAGAACCGTGTCAACTTCGTCTTCCGGAATCTCTTCATTTGCATCAAGAAGTTTCAAGACCGCCTCAAGTCGATCTATTCCTTGCGTAAGAAAGTCCAGATGAGAAGGGTTGTCCTCCGTACTGTAAGTTATATTTTCAATAGCTTCTCTAAACATAATAAAATTTTAAAGGGAAGCTATTGTTAAACACTTTTTGATTTTAGTCAAGCCTATAGACAAAACCAAGAATATTTTCTTATTCACCGCCAGCGGTGAATCTCTCAACAATTCACCCTTCTGTACAGCTCGCATTTTCACATACATCGTGCACTCGCAAATAATCCACCTTGTCCGCCAATTGCAAGGTCGTCCACAAAGTCATCCCCAGGCGATCTTCGCCCAAAAAGCCTTTGCGGGAAGTCCCTACTAAAATGGGGCAGCCCAGTTCACGGAGCTCTTCGATGCGTTCGATGATTTCAAAACTGTAAGCGGCATCGCCACTCACAAAAGCCCCCATGCCCGGATCCACAATAATTTCGCGAACACCGGCCGCCCGCGCCACCGCCACTCGCTCCGCCAAAAAGTCCTTCACCGTTTTCATCACATCGTCATACTGAACCGCTTCGCGATCCGTGCGCGGGCTGTTTTGCTTGCTATACATCAGCACCATCGGCGCGCCACGGCGCGCCGCCACCTCAAAAATCCGTGGATCGCCTCGTCCGGCCGTCACGTCGTTCACCCAAGAAGCGCCCGCAGCCAAAGCTGCCTCCGCAACTTTGCTTTTCCATGTGTCGATAGACAAAACCGCCCACGGAAAAGCCGCTTTCAGGCGTTTCAAAATCGGCAGCACCCGCGCAAGCTCCTCCTCCACCGTCACCGCCACCGATCCCGGCCCCGTGGATTCACCCCCAAGATCTAAAATCTCCGCCCCATCCTCCAGCATTTCCCGCGCTGCCTCCACGACGTCCTCCTCCCCTCCAAATTCTTTAAAACGACCCCCGTCCGAAAAACTGTTTGGGGTCAAGTTGAGCACGCCGACGAATCGGCTAAGCTCGTTCCTCATCGTTATAAATATGTTCGTATTCACTCTTGCGGTAATCGTAGAGATCATCCTGCTTGAAGAATCGAGGCACTTCTTTCTCCGCCGTTTTCACTGAGTCAGAAGTGTGAATCACATTGCAGGAAACGCTCATGGCGAAGTCCCCGCGGATAGTTCCCGCATCAGCCGCGCGGCCCTTTGTTACGCCGGTAATCAAACGAACAGCTTCCACCGCCTCAAGCCCTTCCCAACACATGGCAAGTACGGGCGAGCTCTTCATAAAATTGGCTACACCGGGGAAAAATGGTTTGTCCGCGATATGCGCATAGTGTTCACGAAGGAGCGCTTCATCGAGCGTCATCATTTTGCATCCCACCATTTTAAGTCCCTTTTCTTCAAGGCGCGTTATAATTTTACCAACAAGGCCACGTTGGATCCCATCCGGTTTGACGAGTACGAGGGTGCGTTCCATAGCCATAAAACAGGGGGTTAAAAATTATTTAAGCAAAGCTTCGAACTCCGCCTTATCCTCATAAGGACCGATCACCGCCAAATGGATGAGTTCGTCCTTAAGAATTTGCTCCGCTACGCGTTGCACATCTGCAACAGTAACCTTATCGATGGCAGAGGAGATATCTGCAAGTGTCTTAATCTTATCATAAAGAAGTTCGTTGAGGGCGTGCATTTGCGCCACATTCTCGCTGTCCTCCAAAGACAAAATCAATTTGCCTTTCAAAAACTCTTTCCCTTTTTTAAGTTCACTTTCGGGAACCCCTTCCGTAGCAATCTTTTTGTATTCTTCCACAATGGCTTTGATAGCATCTTTGATTCGAGTCACGTCCACACCGGCTCTGGTATAAAAAGTTCCCGTATCCAAGTAATCTTCCGTCCCGCAAGAAATGTAATAAGCCAGACCTTTTTCTTCGCGAACCGCCAGAAACATACGGCTGCTCATGTTCCCTCCCAAAATGGAGCTGAGTACTTTGAGAACATAGTGATCGGGATGTTCGGCCGGAAGTCCGGGAACTCCACACACCAAATGAGCTTGCTCGGTTTTCTTTGTTTGTAAGGAAATGCGTTTCGTGCTCTCCAGTCCTTTCTCAAAAGGAAGCATTTTTCGCGTCGCGTCGCGTTTTTCCAAAGGGAAAAGTTCTTGAACCATGGCCACCACTTCGTCGTGATTCACGGCACCGGCCAAACAAATCACCATAGCTTCCGGCACATACAAAGATTCCTTGTACTGTACAAAATCCTCCCGCTGCAAGGCTTTAATAACACTCTTGGTCCCCACCTCATCCCATCCAAGCGGCTGGTTCCCGAACATTCCGCGTTCAAAATTCCACGCCACTTGATACATGGGCGTGTCTTGATACATATTGAATTCTTCCATAATCACCCCGCGTTCCTTCTCAATTTCCCCTTGGTCGAAGCGGGAATACATCATCATGTCCGAAAGCACGTCCATGGCGAGTCGCATGTTCTCTTTAGCCGTCTTTACATAATAGCCCGCGTACTCCTTGGAAGTGAAAGCATTGAACTCTCCCCCCACTCCGTCGATAGCCTCCGAAACGGCCTTGGCATTTTTATATTTTTTTGCTCCCTTAAAAAACATATGCTCCAAAAAGTGAGAAATCCCGTTGATCTCATGGTGCTCATAGCGAGACCCGGCCTTTACTAAAACCAAAGCCGTCACTGCCTCCGTGCCTTGGATATGGTCCGTAATGACCCGGAGTCCATTGGACAGCGTAGTTTTTCTATGCATGGGAAAAGTATTGCGCGACGATGCTAGCAAAAGGTAGGATTGAAGTCCACTCAAACTACAAGCCGTAGCGAACGAAGGCGAGCCGAGGCGAGTGCCTACGGCCTAAGCAATAACGTGGCGCAAGCCACATCAAACTATGGAATCTCGCATCGGTCTGAATCGGCTTAGCGTTCTTTTTCTAGCCGTTTACGTGGTCACGGGGCTAATCATCTTTCGCCTCTTTTATCTCCAGGTAATTTCTTACGGTTATTATGAAGAAATTGCGCAAAGAGAACAGTACGGGTACACCACCCTACCTTCCCGTCGTGGAGAAATTTTAATTGAAGATTATCACAGCGGTGAAAGTTACAGTCTCGCCACCAACACCACTCTGGCTATGGTCTTCGCGGACCCTACTTTAATCACACAACCGGACGTCGTGGCCGAAACCCTCACCCCTCTACTGTTTGACCTGGAAACGGAGAAGGAACTCGACCAAAAACGCTACGATGAGGAGTACGAGGCCATCATGAAAATGGAAAGTACCACGCTGCGTGAGGAAGCCCTCGGCAAACTTAAACTCAAAACCGACGAAGAACTTGCGGAGGATTACCGTCAGTACTTGGAGGACACCCTGGCCGACAAAACTCGCGATCTTATTTTGCTCCTCGAAGGACAAGATCTTGAAACTCAAACCGAAGTCAAAAGCTTAGATCTTGAAGGAATTGAGGTAACCAGCGACGGAGATATTTATGCTTATCCAGCCAAAATAAACGACAAAGAAGGCACCGCGGAAACTTTGAGTGAATTGCTCGATTGGGACCCCGAGGATCTTAAAACCGTGTTGCTGGGAACAAATCGTTATGTGGTGCTGCGTCGAAAACTCGACCCCACTATTTCCGAACAAATTGAAACTATTTTGAAAGATGATATTGCAGCAGCTAAAGTCGAAAAAACCGATCCTGTCTTTTTGGGGATACGTTTAGTGGACGAATATTATCGCTTCTACCCGGAGCAAGACATGGCCGCGCAAGTACTCGGCTACGTAAGCGGTGACGGCGGGCAGTATGGAATTGAAGGAACTTTTGATGAAATCCTTCAAGGGCAGGACGGAATTTTCACTTCCAAAATAGATGCCAATGGAAATCAAATCACGGTGGGAGACAGTATTATTGAAGACCCGGTGAATGGGGCGAACATCACATTAACCATAGATCGCGCCATTCAAACCAAGGTGGAAGAGTTTTTGAAGGCCGGTGTGGAAGAATATCGCCCGGACAGTGGACAAGTCATCGTAATAAATCCACAAACCGGCGCTATTTTGGCCATGGCACAGTACCCCACCTTCAACCCCAACAGTTTCAGCGACGTGTTTGAGAAAGTGGAGATCGAAATCCCTGAAGACAAAAAAGAATTTATCGTTCCTTTTGGCGACGAGAAAGAACCCCGCTATTGGTACTATCTGCAGGTGGATCCCGATGTGCGCGTTGAAATCTTCCTCGATCCCGATGTGCCCGGAAAATATTATTCCTACAAAAACATCTGGGGTCCCGAAGTTTATAAAAATAAAATGGTGCAAGAAGTGTATGAACCGGGATCCGCGTTCAAGCCCCTTGTTATGGCAGCCGCCATCAATTCCGGCGAGGTAAGCGCCAGCACCACCTTTATGGACAGTGGCCCGATAGGGGTGGACTTCAATGCCTACACAAATGAATATGACTACTACATAGAAACTTTTAACGGTGCCTATCATGGTTTTGAGACCATGACTCAAGTGCTCGAGCATTCTTGCAACACGGGTATGACTTTTATTGCCAAAAAACTTGGCCCGGCCCTTTTCTACTCCTATCTCAAATCGTACGGACTCCTTCAAAAAACAGATATTGGCCTGGATGACGAAGTGCAAGGAGAGGTGGAGCACTACGACGGGTGGACGGAATCGGAAATGGCCACTAAAGCCTTTGGCCAGGGTATTTCCATGACTCCTATTCAACTCATTCAGGCCTTTACCACTCTTGCCAACGAAGGCTCCATGATGCGCCCCTATTTAGTCAAAAAAATAGAGTATGCAGATGGCACCGTGGAGGAATTTGAACCTGAAATCGTTGCACAAGTGCTTAAGCCCGAAACCGCCGAAATAATCACTGCCATGCTCACTTCCGTGGTGGCGCAATACAGCAGCCAAATCGCACTGGACGATCATTATATCGCCGGTAAATCCGGAACGGCGCAAACTTATAAATGGGGCAAGGCCCTCAGCGGTCCCGGAACCACGGAAGTCACTTTCATGGGTTACGGGCCCATCGACGAACCCCAGTTTCTCATTCTGGTGAAAATGGACCATCCCCGCTCCAACGAATGGGCCGAACAAACTTCCGGGCAGGTCTTCCATAAGATCATTGAATACCTCTTCGACTACTACAGTATCCCCCCTGATAAGGAGGTGCTCTAAATACATAATGGATTGACAAAAATGCTAAAAAGTTGTTGAATGTGAGCGCTTACTGAGGTTTTATGAAAAGACGGCATGACGATAGCACTCATTATGAGTCCGATGGAGGATTTAGCCCCGGATTATCAAGTATATGTGCTCTGTCACTAGCAGCCGCGGGTTTAGCTGTAGTACAATTACGTTCACAAGTAATGGTGAACGAATTAAGGTCTGAAGCGGCTTTAATTGGCAAGCCGATTGACTCTCCGTGCGCAGGATGTGAAGGCGCGACCATAGAAGCACTGGATGAACAGGTAGCAAGAGTCAACGGTGAGGTATACCTAGCGGTTACTCTGAGCACCGGCCAACATGTTTTTGTAAGAGAAACGCCTCCGCTAAGTGTTTTACAAACGCGAGATGGCCAAGTGGTGACTAAAATCATGGGCCAACATGATGTTGGTACAGGGTGCTTTAGGAAGCATAATTTATACTCCACGGGTACAGGATGGAGGTGCTCACTCGAGAATCCAAGATCTACCTTGTATGACACTTACCCGGAAAATCCGCATGTAGATGAATATGTTTGCGGGAGTAGAAGATCCGACGAATTAAGTCTATTGGAGCCGGGCGAGTCTATGCTAAGATAAGGTCATGGAAAGTCTCACGCAGCTCTTAAATCTTTCCGGACAGACTGCTATTGTGACCGGTGGTTCACGCGGGATTGGTTTTGGTATTGCGTACCGTTTGGCGGAGGCCGGAGCAAATATTGTGATCGCGTCTCTCAATCCGGATGAGATAGAAAAAGCTGTGAGCGAACTCACGGGGAAAGGCTGGAAAGCAAAATCCATACACACGGATGTATCAAAGGAAGAGGATGTAAAAAACATGGTAAAATTTGCGGTGGATAGTTTTGGTGCTTTAAATATTATGGTGAACAACGCGGGAATCTTCCCCTCTGTGACCATAGCCGATATGACGGCGGCGGATTTCGAAAAAGTGATTGCTGTGAATTTGAAAGGTGTATTTTTGTGTACCAAATATGCGAGCGAACAAATGAAAAAACAAGGAAAGGGCGGGAAAATTATTAATATAACATCTATTGATGCCGTACATCCCTCCTCGATTGGACTCGCTCATTACGACGCCTCTAAACACGGCGTATGGGGCTTCACTAAAAATTCGGCTTTGGAACTTGCGCCTCACAAAATTTGGGTAAACGCCATCGCTCCGGGCGGCATTACGACGCCCGGTGTTCAAGAGATGCAAAAACCCACCCCCGGCCAAGCCGTGGACATGGGGAAATTCCTCGAAGCTTTTTTGGCAAAAATCCCCATGCACCGCATGGGCGAACCGGACGACATCGGCAAAGTAGCCCTCTTCTTGGCCTCAGACATGTCCTCCTACATGACCGGTGAACAAGTGATCGTGGATGGAGGAATTCTTTTGGCTTAAGATCAGTTTGAGCGGTTGAAGCACTATTGACAACCCTCAAACCTTATGCTTTAATGTGGCCTTTATTATTAAAATCGTAACACCATGTTGAGCCGCGAACCTTCCTCATTCCTCCCAATAGCCTTATCTGTTATACTAGGCGCTTGCCAACCAGAATTAGGGCAAAATCCTATGAACCTCCCCGAGCTTACGCTCGGGGTTTCAACCTAATTCAAGCTGCGCTTGGCCCGCATCTTCTTCTCCCTGTCTCTGAATGTACCTTCGAATGATGTCTTCATTGATCCCAACCGTGGAGGC
>Ga0265292_1001954_pt1 | contig 15916 bp, 12 predicted proteins | sample Munlanlewell296A_FD_189080 | JGI IMG/M metagenome (GOLD analysis project Ga0265292, IMG submission 189080) | Leachate microbial communities from a municipal landfill in Southern Ontario, Canada - Leachate well 296A | ecosystem: Engineered > Solid waste > Landfill > Unclassified | place: Canada... | reverse complement strand
GGGAGAGAACCGGATCCGCGGGATGATCGAGACCCGCCCCGACTGGTGCGTCTCGCGCCAGCGCTCCTGGGGGGTGCCGATCCCGGCCTTCTATTGCGTTAAATGTAAAAAGCCGCAAATGACCGGCCTGTTCAACCAGGCGATCGTCGAGCTGGTTAAAAAAGATGGGACTAACGGTTGGTTCGCCCAGGAGGCGAAAGATATCCTGCCGGCCGGGACAAAATGCCCTGATTGCGGCGGGACCGAATTCACCAAAGAGACCGATATTCTCGACGTCTGGTTCGAGTCCGGCTCCTCTCATGCCGCCGTCCTGGAGACACGCGAAGAGCTCTTCTGGCCGGCCGACCTTTATCTGGAAGGGTCCGACCAGCATCGCGGCTGGTTCCAGTCGTCCCTCCTCCTCGCCATCGGCTATAAAGGCCGCGCCCCTTTTAACGCGGTGCTGACGCACGGCTTTACGATCGATGACAAAGGCAAAAAGATGAGCAAGTCGCTGGGCAACGTGGTTGACCCGCAGGATGTAGTCAAGCGCTACGGAGCCGATGTTCTGCGCCTCTGGGTCGCTTCGACCGACTTCCGCAACGACATGGCGGCTTCGGAAAAGATACTCAAACAGGTCCAGGAGGCCTATTCTAAAATACGCAACACCTGCCGGTTTTTGTTAAGTAATCTTGGTGATTTTAACTTACAACTTACAACTGACAACTTACAACTTCTTGAAATCGACCGCTGGATACTGTTAAAACTGCATCGCCTGATCGAGAAGATCACGAAAGCCTACGATGAGTTCGAGTTCCACCTGGTCTATCACGCCCTCTACGACTTCTGCGTCAACGATCTCTCGGCCTTCTACCTCGATATGTCAAAGGACCGGCTCTACTGCGGCGGGAAGAATTCCGTGGAGCGCCGCTCGGCCCAGTTCGCTATGAACGAGATACTTAACGCGATGATAAAACTAATGGCTCCGATACTGTCGTTCACGGCTGAAGATATCTTCAAATATAAATCCGAAATCCGAAATCCGAAATCCGAAACAAATTCGAAATTCGATATTCGAAATTCGATATTTTTGTTGGATATGCCCAAAGCTGACCCGAAGTATCTCGATACGAAGCTCGAGGAACGCTGGGAGAAGATATTGAAGCTGAAAGAAGAGGTCTATCGCGAGCTGGAAATCGTGCGCGGGAGAAAAGAGATCGCCGCGTCAACCGAAGCGCTGGTCGAGATAGGCACCAAAGGCCGCGAGTGGGCCAAAGAAATTGAAGCCTTACTGCCGCTGGTTCTGATCGTGCCCCAGGTTAAATTAGTGGCCGGCGAAGCGATCACCGTCAAGCACGCCGCCGGCGAGAAGTGCGTTCGCTGCTGGCTGTGGAAAGAAGATGTCGGGAAAGTTGACGAACATAAAACTCTGTGCGGGCGCTGTGCTGATGTGGTAAAAGCCGATTTTTCAGCCGGTTAAAATCTCTGTTTGATCAGCCAGGAAAAAGGGACGGCTTCAATCTTATTGGTTAAAGCGATCGTTTGTTCAGTCAAACAGACGAGATAGCCGTTTTTAAAATCAGCCGCGAATAAGTCGCTTAATTTTTCCAGGGTTCCCGCCAACGGCGCTGACGGGGTTTTTGTAAGCTTCCCTTCAATGGCTACGAGGCCGTCCGGTGTTTCGATGATAAAATCGACCTCTTCCCCTTTGCTTGTTCTCCAGAAATAAAGTTGAGGGACCTTGCCCTGATTACTATAATTCCTAAGCAATTCACCGAAGATCGCGGTTTCCATCAGAGCTCCGGCAGCCGGCCCTTGAAGCGCGTGAGCCGCATCTCTCAAACCGGAGAGGTAACAAAGCAAACCCAGATCGATAAAATAAAGTTTTGGCGATTTTATCAGGCGTTTCCCCAGGTTTTTGTGATAAGGGCGCAGGAGAAAGATTTGCTGGCTGGCTTCTAATATCCTTAGCCAGGCTTTAACCGTATTGACCGCGATCCCCAGGTCGCGCGATATTTCTGAAAGCTTGAGCAATTGCCCGTTGCGGGCCGCCAACGCCTGCAGAAAGTTTTGGAATTCACCCAGATCGCCGACCTGTCTTAAGGAACGCACGTCTCTTTCCAAATAGGTTTGCAAATAGCCCGCGTACCACAATTGGTTATCAGCGTCGGGATTGACCACCAGTTCCGGAAAACTCCCCCGCAGCCAGCCGGCCGCAAGCCTTTGGCCGGTTAAAGATGTCGCTTCGACATCGGACAATATTTCTCGCCACGACATGGGCAGCAGGGTTAAGACGGCTGTTCTGCCGGCTAATGATTCGGTGACCCCCTGCATCAGCGGGAATTGTTGTGAGCCGGTAAGCAGGAACAAGCCTTTTCCCTGGCGCTGCCGGTCAATTGCGATTTTCAAGTAAGGAAGGAGACTGGGGGCATATTGGATTTCATCGATTATTATCGGTGGAGGATATTGTTCGAGGAACAATTTTGGGTCGCTTAGCGCTAACTGTCTGACTTGTGGATCGTCAAGGGTAACATAACCATGCGTTTCGCTATAAAGATGGCGCAGGAGAGTGGTTTTGCCTGATTGCCGTGGTCCGGTAAGAACGATTGCCGGGAATTGGGCCGCGGCTCTTTTTAAGGTCGACTCAAGCTCTCTTTGGCGATATTGACCATTCATGTATTTATTATAATATAAGCAAAAATAGATGTCAAGTGTAAATATGCATTTTAAATGCAAATTTACGCCACATTGACTGCCTATCCGCCTATGCCGCCAGCGAGAAATGCGGGCGCTGCGCCGGAGTCGTCAAAGCTTTTAAACCCCCGTCGTCCTGACCCGCCCAATAAACTCCAATAATTCTTGAGCGTTAGCAAATTGCGTCCACCCCGCCACGCCGATCATCCGGAATAACAGCTCTTTGACCGGTTCGGGCAAGTTTGAACCATTGATCTTGTCCCCGACTGCTGCCAGGTGAAAATGCTCCATCCACAGATCTCCCAAGCAGAGTTCGGCGGCGGTCATCCCCAGCGCGAACAGATCATCGGCTTTGGTCGGCGGGTTATGTTTCAGGCGGGAGAGCGACAGATAGCCTCTCGTCCCCATCACCCAGTATTCTGTTTCCGGCTCGATCCGCTGTCCCTCCGGCCGCGCCGAGGCAAAATCGATCACTTTGACATTCGCGCCATTGACAAAAATATTGTCAGGTTTTATATCCGCGTGGATCAGACCTTTGTCGTGCAGGTAAGCCAGCGCCAGAGCCGTCTTTTCGATAATAAACAAAGCGGAACCGACACGATCGGCAGCTCCTTTAACGAACTCATTCGCCTTCCGGTAATTTCCTAAATATTCCAGAGCCAAAAAAGACCGACGGTCTCTCGACATCACCTTCGCCAAGTCAGACCGCTGTTCTGAAGACTTTATTCGCCTGGGAAAACATTTTCCGTGGCCGAGACATTTGATAATATTCGGATGATCGAGCTCTGACAGCACAGCGGCTTCCCGGTCGATAAAACGATTCTTATACTCGCCGGCGCGCAGCCTAACACTGTCGACCTTGACGGCAACAGGCCAGCCGCAGCGGGCTCGCTCTTTAAAAACCACGGAAAACCCGCCGGCGCCCACCTGCTGGCCGAAGTTGAAGCCGCCAACCCGTCTGATCCCCAGAACGGGGTGAGCCGGATCTCGATTGATGATTTTCACAACCTATTATCTGCCATCCTGACCGGCAATTTCACTGATTGAGCCGGGTTAAAACGGCGCCCGCCCTGCTACTGTTCAGTTGATAACCATAGTGGTTGATCCGAGCATTAAAGCCGGTCAATTTTTGCTTGTCTTCGGCGATCTCCAGCAGGCTGCCTTCGGGAGAAAATTCAAGAACGACCGCCACGATCACTTCAACGGTTAAGGCTGGGATCGTGCGGCTAAGCGCCTGGCGCAATCGTTCTCCCGCTTTTTTCCTATCAGTTTCTTGGACATTAATATCCTTAATTTTTAAGCGTGAACGGATAAGTTGATCGAACTGCCCCAGGCTAAAATCTTCAGGGCCAACGGTTATATTGCCGTCATAACTGCCGTTGCTTTCCGGCACTCCTCTGATTCGCTGAAGATTAAAAAGCGGCAGGGATTTTGGTTCGGGCGACGGATCAGCTTGCTTGACCGCGATCAAAACCCCGCAATTATCCAGGAAATGCCTAATCGTTGCGGCAACTTTGGCCGGATATTCTTGATTGAGCTGTTGCCAGAAACTGCGCGTTAAACTCATGTGATAATCAGGAGGTGTCAGCACGTTAAAACCTAAATTTTGTTGGAGGGAAGCCGCAAAATCTTGATCGAATAAATAACCAAGCTGGGTAAGACTGAATATCCCTCCGCTTTTTAGCACCCGGCTGGCTTCGGAGAGAGCGAAAAACCTTCTTTCTGGAGCGATATAACGAATAGCTGAATCCATGGTCGACAGATCAAACGATGCTGACGGTAGGGGGAGAGGTTGAGCAATATCAGCCAGAAGCTGTTGTTCGTTTGGTCCGGCGCGCAGCATGGCCTGGCTGCTGTCAACGTCAGTCACATTCATGGTTTGAGCCAGGTTGCGCCAGGCAAGATACGAAGTTGATGGCCCCGAACCGAGGCTAACTTCATCCTGAAAAGGGGGGAGCACACCACTTTGACGCAGATCAAGCAGCAAGGAATGGCGGGCAAGAGTTACCCAGTAGGAAGCCAAATTGAAAAGCTGTTCGCTGTAAAGAGCGGCAACCTCATCATAATTGCTTCTGCCGCCGGCGATATTGGCGATCGCCAAGCGCAATCTTTGTCTGGGTGTGGGACCGGTTAATCCTACCCCTGACTCCGGGTCCGAACTCTTAACAATTTCAGGGCTTTCTAAGATCAGTCCGTTTTTTATCAAATAGAAACTGTTTGTCAAAGTTGTTTGATCTTGTTCGAAAACATGAACCAATTTACTGTCTTTTATTGCTTCAAAGACAACCCGGCAAGGCCTTTTTCTCCTCCCCAGCCCCCTTAAAGATTTGAGTTTACCCTTTATTACAACAAGATCGATGCTCCCATTACTGTTGCTATTAATTGAAAAAGATTGGGGGGCGGGACCGTTACCCAGCCACCAAGCAATAATTACTTTTCCTTTTTCATGGGCGATTTGCGCTGGTGATTTTGTCACCGGCTCGGGGCTTTCCAGGACATGGCCATCTTTAACGAAATAAAAGCTCTTGATCCGTGTTTTCTTGTCCGTTTCATAAGCATGGACCAATTTATTGTTTCCAACTGCTTCGAACTCGATCCAACAGGGACGCCCCTGTCCCAGCCCGCCAGTCAGAGCCCCCTTCTTAGCCTCATTTCCAACAAGGACTATTCTCATGTTATTCGAGATCTTTGCTGTAAAAGATGTTGGGAGCGAACCGGCTGCTGTCCACCAGGCGATAATCGCCCGACCTCTTTCGCGAGTTATTTGCGCGACAGATCTAGTAACGGGATCGGGACTTTTTAATACTTGGCCATCTTTAACGAGATAAAAACTGTTAATCGGTGTTGTTTTATCCGCCTCCAAGACATGAACCAATTTATTGTTTCCCGTTGCTTCGAACTCGATCCAGCAAGGGCGGCCTTCGCCCAGCCCGCCAATTAGATCACCTTTTTTATCGTCTTTTATGGCCAGCATTATTCTGCCGTTTTTTGAGATATTTGTGGCAAAGGCCGGCGGAAGCGGACCGATAGCTGTCCACCAGGCAATGATCCCCCTGTTTCTCTCCCGGCCCAATTGGGCGGATGATTTTATCAGCGGCTCAGGATTATCCAGGACCCGACCATCTTTGACAAGAAAGAAACTTTTGACCGCTGCTGCCCTGTCTGCCTCAAATACATGGATATATTTATTATTACCATCGGCTTCAAATTCAAGCCAAAACCGACATTTATCATATTCGCTTCCTATGGCTAATGTTCTTTGTTTCCCTTTCAACGAGGTTAACTGAATAGCGCCCTTTAATGAGCTTAATTCAAATGATTGTGGAATTGGACCTTTGCCGAGCCACCAATCAGCGACGGCGCGGCCTCTTTTTCTGGCGATCAGTGCTGGTGATTCTTCGGCCGGTTCCGGCTCGGCGAGAATTTTTCCGTTTCGAACGAGATAAAAGCTATTTAATCTAGTCCCATCCTGTTCACTAACATGCACCAATTTATTGTTCCCGGCGGCTTCAAATTCAAGCCGGCATAAACGTTTTCCGGCTTTAAGCCCTCCTGTTAGATAACTTTTTTTGCCATCCTGGAAGGTAAGCGTCACTCTCCCCTCATTAGAAATGCTTGTTTCACAGGATTGAGGGATTGAGCCGGTACCCGTCCACCAGGCGATAATTGTGCCGCTTCTTTTTAGAGATGACTTTACAATTGTTTTTCGGGGTTCATGCTCTGTTAATATCTGGCCATCCCTGACCAGGAAGAAGCTATTTATTAAGGTTGTTCGATCACCCTCAAAAATATGAGCGATCTTATTCTCCCCATCTTCCTCAAATTCGATCCAGCACGGCCTGGCTTTGCCCGGCCCTACAGCTAAAGTTACCTTCATTACTTCGCGATAGATTAGAACTATTTTCCCCTCTTTAGAGATGTTAGATTCAAAGGCTTGGGGCGGGGTTCCCTCTTTTGCTGTGCACCATTCTAAGATCACGTCCCCCCTGACTCGAGATGTTTTTTGGTGGGAGGGAAATACTGGTTCAGGCTCTTTTATGATCTGGCCATCCTTTACCAGATAGAAAGAATTCAATTTTGTTGTTTTATCTTCTTCCAGGACATGAACCAATTTATCTTTTCCGGTTTCTTCGAACGTCAGCCAACAGGGACGCCTTTTGCCCTTAAGTCCTCCAGCTAACATCCTTTGTTTGCCATCCAATTTGGCAATATTTACTATTCCCTGGCCATTGATAAAATATTCAAAAGCTGATGGGATCGGGCCATCAGCTGTCCACCAGGCAACGATCCCCCTGCCTCTTTCTCGAGCTATTTGAACGGTTGATTTTAACAGCGGCTCAGGATCATCTAAGGCCTGGCCGTCTTTAATGAGAAAGAAACTGTTGATCATCGTTTTCTTGTCGGCTTCAAAGAGATGCACATATTTATCTTGGCCGGCTTCCTCAAAGACGAGCCAGCAGGGACGTTCTTTTCCAAGGTCGCCGGTCAGATAATTCGGATGACGTTTTTTTAAGGTGGTAAGAAAGACCGATGGTGTATTTGTTATGTTGGAGGCAAACGGCGGCGGGAGCCGCCCTTTGCCGGCCCACCAGTCGGCAATTACTCTTCCTCTTTCATGCGATAATTGCGCTTCTGATTTTGTCGCCGCTTCGGGGCTTTTCAGTACCCGACCTTCTTTTACCAGATAAAAGCTATTAACCGCGGTCCTTTTATCTTGCTCGAACACATGAACTAATTTATTATTTCCATCTGTTTCAAACTCGATCCAGCAGGGACGCGCCTTGCTGCCAAGTCCGCCAGATAGATATCTTGGATAAGATCTCTTTTCTCCTCTTAAACTCGTAAGAAATATATGTCCTTCGCTGGAAATATTCGTTGCGAAAGCTTGCGGGGTCGGTCCCTTACCGGTCCACCAATTGACGATGGTTTGGCCCCGTTTTTTATTGTTGTTCCCTGAGGCGGGCTTTGGCGGCAAACTTCCATTCAGACTAATCGGCGACATTTGTTTGAACTTCCTCCTCGGGCTTAAATGTATTACGAATGAATATCGATAATTATCACCGGCAATTTCATGGATTGAGCCGCTCCTTTTTTTTGTGCTATAATTAATCATCGTCCCAAATAATTTTAAGGAGCAAAAAATGACCAAATACGATATTAAAGATAAAAAATTGGCGGCCAAAGGGAAATTACGGATCGAGTGGGCCGAGCGCGATATGCCGGTCCTCTCCCAGGTCAAAGAAAAGTTCAGCCAGAACCGGGTGCTCAAGGGATTAAAAATGAGCGCCTGCCTCCATGTCACCGCCGAGACCGCGAACCTTGTCCGGGCCCTAAAAGCGGGCGGGGCCGATGTCGTCCTTTGCGCTTCCAACCCGCTCTCCACCCAGGATGACGTCGCCGCTTCACTCGTTTTTGACTACGGCATCCCGGTTTACGCCATCAAGGGCGAAGACAACAAAACATATTTTAAACACCTGACCGCCGCGATCGAGCACTCGCCCGTCGTCACCATGGACGACGGCTGCGACCTCGTCTCCGCCATTTCGACCAAATACCCGGCGATCGCCCGGCAGATCATCGGCAGTATGGAAGAGACGACGACCGGCGTCATTCGCCTGAAAGCGATGGAGCGCGACGGTGCCCTCAAGTTCCCGGTCATCGCGGTCAACGACGCCCAGACCAAGAACCTGTTTGACAATCGCTACGGGACCGGGCAATCAACGGTCGACGGGATCATCCGGGCGACCGACATTTTGCTGGCCGGCAAGAATGTCGTCGTCGCCGGCTACGGCTGGTGCGGCAAAGGGTTTGCCCTCCGCTGTAAGGGGATGGGCGCCAACGTCATCGTCACCGAGATCAACCCGATCAAGGCGATCGAGGCGGCCATGGACGGCCACCGGGTCATGTCGATGGCTGAAGCCGCCTCAATTGGCGATCTCTTCTGCACCCTGACCGGCGACATGCATGTTATCCGGCCGGAACATTTCAAGAAGATGAAAGATGGGGCGGTCGTCTGCAACTCCGGTCATTTTGACATCGAGATCGACCTCATCGGGCTGGCCAAAATGGCCAAGAAGGTCCGCAAGAACGTCCGTAACTTTGTCGACGAGTACCACCTGGCCAACGGCCATCGGATCCATATCCTGGCCGAAGGGCGGCTGGTCAACCTGGGCGCGGCCGAAGGGCACCCCGCCTCCGTCATGGACATGAGTTTCTCCACCCAGGCGCTGGCCACGGAGTATGTGGTCAATAACCTCGGTAAATTAAAGGCCAGGGTCTACAACGTCCCCGAGGCGATCGAGAACTGGGTCGCCACGGCCAAACTGAAGTCGATGGGGATCACGATCGATAAACTGACCCCGGAACAGGCGAAGTACCTGGCTTCCTGGCAGGAGGGAACTTAATGACCGAAGAGGATCGGCTGCTCGAAGCGATCGAGAATATCAGAAGGGACAAGCATGAGCCGTGGCGCTACATCATGTTCACTTTCCTCAACGGGATCGCCCAGGGGTTGGGGATGGCGCTCGGCGCGACGATCGTCCTTGGCCTGGTCATCTATCTTCTGACCATCGTCCTTTCCAAAATGATCAATTATCCGATCGTCGGTTACTACGTCGGCGAGCTAATGAAGATCATGGACGCTTACATCAAGCAGGGCGCGAGGGTCCACTAATTCAATGCTTTTTTATCTTAACGCCCTGGTCGTCTTTGCCGTCGACCAATTCCTGAAACACCTGGTCCATAAGTTCATGCATTTTGGCCAGTCGATCCCGCTGTTTACCGACATCGTCCGGCTGACCTACGTCCGCAATACCGGGGCGGCCTTTTCGCTCTTCGTCGGCTTTTCCCCCTATCTGGCGGTCGTCGGCGTGGTCGTCGCCCTTGGGGTGGTCTATTTCCATTACAGGATCCCGGCCAACAATTACCTCCTGCAGATCGGCCTCTCCTGCCTCCTCGGCGGCAGTATCGGCAACCTGGCCGACCGCCTGGTCCGCTCCTACGTCATCGATTATATCGACATTACCATCTGGCCGGTTTTCAACTTTGCCGATGTCATGATCAATGTCGGCGTTTTATTTATCGCGCTCAATTACCTCCGCTCACCCGACGAAGGTAAAACTTAAGATGCATCCGATCTTGCTCCAGTTGGGGCCGCTCACCCTCCATTCTTACGGTCTGATGGTCGCGTTCGGCTTCCTCTCCGGCATTTCCTTGAGCATCTACCTCCTGACCAAGTCGGGGCTGGACGGGCCGAGCTACCTCGACCTGGCGATCTACATCATGCTGGCCGCGATCGTCGGCGGACGCGCTTTTTACGTCATCGGCCTGTGGAGTTATTTTGCCGCTAACCCGCTGGAAATCGTCATGGTCCAGACCGGCGGGCTCGTTTATCTCGGCGGGCTTATCTTCGCTGTCCTGACCGCGGTCGTCTACTTATTGGTCCGCCGCCAACCGGTCCTCCAAGCGCTCGACGCCATTACGCCAGGGACAGCGCTCGGTTACGCCATCGGCCGGATCGGCTGTTTCCTGACCGGCTGCTGTTTTGGGCTTCCAACCACGCTACCCTGGGGGATCGTTTTCCCGCCCGGCTCGCTGGCTGGAGAGTACTGCCCGAGCCAAGCGCTCCATCCGACCCAGCTCTACTCATCGCTTTCGATGTTCATTGTCGCTTTTATTTTATATCGGCTCTGGCTCCGCCGCCATAACCCAGGCGAGGTCCTCTGTTGGGGCCTGCTCCTTTACTCGCTCTATCGTTTCCTGGTCGAATTCCTCCGCTACAGCCCGATCCACTGGGCCGGGCTGACCCCTTCGCAATGGCTCGGGCTGGTGATCGGCTCGGGAGCCGCGGCCGGTCTCCTCTACCTGCGCCGCCAACATGGAAAAGTTTGAACTGACCGTCACGGCCGAGCAGATTGGCCGGCGTCTCGACCAAGCCCTGGCTGACAACCCCTCGCCAATGCTCTCCCGTTCCCGGGCCAAAGGGTTGATCGACTCGGGAAATATCACGGTCAATGAAGAAGCCGCCGCGCCAAGTTATAAGCTAAAAGCTAACGACCGGATCAAGATCACTCTCCCCCCGCCGGTCGGTTCGACAGTCAACGCGGAAAAGATCCCCCTGGAGATCGTTTATGAGGATGACCAGATCATCGTGGTCAACAAGCCAAAAGGGATGGTCACCCACCCTGCCCCCGGGCATTACTCCGGCACCTTGGTCAACGCCCTCCTCGCCCATTGCGACCACCTGGCGACGACCGGCGCGCCGCTCCGCCCCGGCATCGTCCACCGTCTGGACAAAGATACTTCCGGCCTGATCGTTGTGGCTAAAACCGACCCGGCCTATTATTCCCTGATCAAGCAGTTCAAGTCACGAACGGTCGAAAAAACCTATGTCGCCCTGGTCCACGGGGTGATGAAAAAAGATACGGGGGTGATCGAGGCGCCGATTGGACGGCATCCGGTCAACCGGAAAAAAATGGCGGTATTGGAAGGGGCCAGGGTCCAGGGGTCAGGGGCCAGGGCGAGGGAGGCGATCACGCAGTATCGCGTTTTAAAACGATTCAAAAAACACACCCTGGTCGAGGTCAAGATCAAAACGGGACGCACGCACCAGATCCGTGTTCATCTCAGCCATCTCGGTTATCCGCTCGTCGGCGACCCGACCTACGGCCGAAGGAAAAACGAACTCGGAATTGAAGGTCAGTTCCTTCACGCTTACAAACTTGGTTTCACTCACCCGACAACGGGCAAATATGTAGGATTTGAGACCGCTTTACCTGATATATCCGATCAGCTTGTAGATTAATTTAGCGGCGGTAAAATCAGAGGCGGGATCGCCCGGCCGGGGAGCCAGCTCGACGAGGTCAAAACCGACCACCGCCCTTTGGGCAGAGACCGCCTGGAGAATATTGAGGAGATCGGGCCAGAACAAACCGCCCGGCTCCGGCGTACCGGTCGCCGGGATGACCGACGGGTCGAACACATCAACATCAATGGTAATGTAGACTTGTTTCTTCAGCTGGCGAACGATCCGGCCGGTGTCCATTTTGCCGGCAAAATGGACCTTCGCTAGCTGGCCGCTCTCCTTAGCCCAAGCGTACTCCTCGCTGGAGATGCTCCGGATGCCGGCCTGCACGACAGGACAGATCTCCAAGACCCGGCGCATGGCGCAAGCATGGCTATGCTTCGTCCCCCGGTAAGAATCGCGCAGGTCGGCGTGGGCGTCGAGTTGCAGGACGGAAAGGTCGCTATACTTGTCCGCAACCGCTTTGACCGCGCAAGGGGTGATCGAGTGCTCCCCGCCAAGAATGACCGGGATCTTATTATCCTTGATAACTTTGGCGACTGCCGGCCGAAGACCGTCAACTGACAACTGTTTTAAAGTGTAGATCCAGCCGCGGCGATAAGGCTCGTACCCCAATTCGTGGTCAAAAGTCTCCACCTGTTGCGACGCCCGGAGGATCGCCGCCGGGCCGCGCCTCGTCCCCCGGCCATAGCTGACGGTCGCTTCATGCGGACAGGGGATGACCACAAACCTCGCTTTGTTAGCGTTGTAGTATTCGGGCTCGATCTCCAGGAAACGAGCTGGGCGTTTCATCGTTCGTATTTAATTCCCAACTTATCGTCTGACCAGTTGAAGCGCGGTTTGGGCCGCCGGGCGGCCAGCCGCTCTTTTTCCGCCAGCCCCTGGGCCAGGAGCGGCAGGCCGATCGTGACGTCGCAGGAACATTGCACCGTTTTGGCGTGGCGGGCGATCTTCCCCCAGCTCTGCGCTTCGGCAAAAGTGCAGCCGGAGAGGCCGCCAAACTGCGGGCTATCGGTCGTCAGCTGGATGGCGTATTCATGCCCCGGCAGGCTATGCCCCAGGATCAAGCTCAACAGCTCCGTCTGCTGGATAAAGTTCTTCGGCACGCCGCCGCCAAGGTAGATGACCGCCGAGTGCGGCGTTTTCTCGGCGATCCGGACCGTCTCATCGGTATCTTTCATCTGGTCGATGTAGCGGAATATTTTCTTCCCCGTCTGTTTAAAGGTCCGGCCGTCGGCCGCGTCGCTGATCCCGCGCCGGGCCATGACAAAAGAATAGCCGATCGAACTGTCGCAGAGCGCCGGCGCAAAGACCGGCACCCCGGAGCGGGCCGCCTGGACCAGGAAAGAATCGCGCTGTTGGCCGTGTTTCGCCAGATAGTGCCCGAGGAGGGCCAGGAACTCGCGCGAGGAATATTGATAATCTTCGTCGAGCGTTTCGATAAAATGCTGGATCTGCCGGTCAACCCGGCGCTGTTGGTGCTCCTGGACCAGGACGTCGTAAAAGCGGTCGATCCCTTCCGCCAGCAAGGCTTGGTCATCGGCCAGGGCCGAGCCGCGGTAATGGACCACGCCGAGCGCTTCGGCCGCGTCATGGAAAACCTGGGCGCCGGTCGAGACGATCACGTCGACGAACCGTTTTTCGATCAGATAAGCGATGATCCGGCGCATCCCGGCGGGGACGATCGCCCCGGATATCCCCAGCCAGATAGTGATCTTTGGCTGGCGCATGATCTCCTGCCAGATGGCAAAGGCCTCGCCGAGCGCCTTACCCTGGAAACCGGTCAGGAGCATCTCATCGAGGATAGTGGCAGCAGTCTTGCCCGGCTTGACCCGGAAAGGGACCGTCGGGTGTTTGAGGAAGGAGGAAGCCATTAACTAATGGTAGACCCTGGGCCGTTCGCCCAGACCGGCCCGTTCGCGGTTAACGAGGTCGGCCGCCCGGTGGATATTTTTCGGGAATTCGACGCCGCGGTTGAGGAGGATCACTTCGTGGTGGGTCGCTTCGAATATCTTGAGCAATTCTCGGCGGGCGTAATCGGTGTCAAAATCCTTGCAGGAAAAGATGTCGATGAAGGCGTGTTCCTTATCGGGAAAAGTATGGATCGAGATGTGGGACTCGGCGATCAGGACGACGCCGGAAACGCCCCAATCTTCGGGAACTTTGCCGACGTATTTAAAGACGTACGGCGGCATGATCTTGGTCATCTTGATCTTGGCGGGAAAAGTGTCGAGGGTGCGGAAGATCAGGTCCATGTCGGCCAGCTTCTCTTTAGGACAACCGTAACAATCGAGCATTAAATGCGGACCAAACCCGTATTCGATCTGATTAGCCATTTTCACTTAATTAATTGTAAGACCTGCAGGATATTTGTCAAGCGACTATTTGGCGCCCCCTCGCTATGATTGATATTCTCGGTTTTTTATGCTATTATTTTTTTACCATGGCCGAAGAATACAAAGCCACTTCCATTGACAAGACCAAGGGTTCAGCCGAGTTCTCCGAAGTCGAGGAGCTGATCCGCCAAACCCTGGCCGAAAGCAAAAAGCTGGAAAAGCCGGCCCAGGCCGCGACCCCGATCGGGACCCCCGCCCTGTCCGTGGCCGAACCGAGAAAAGAAGAATTCCGGGCGACTACTTTCACGCCGCCTAAACCGGCGCAACCGGTGGCGGCTCCGGTCGCTCCGAAACCAGCCGCCAGCGTCCCAGCCAAGGAAGTCCCCCAGGCCTCCGGCTACGAAGCGACCTTTAAGGAATATAAGATCGGCGATATCGTCAAAGGGAAGGTCCTCAAGGTTGACCCTTCCGGCATCCTGGTCGATATCAATTACAAGGCCGACGGGCTGATCCTGCCGGAAGAGATCACCGACCGGCCCTCGGATGAACATCTCAAGGTCGGCGCGGTCATTAACGTCCTGATCGAAAACCTCGAGAACAAAGAAGGTTATGTCGTCCTCTCTAAACGCAAAGCCGACTTCGAGGTCAAATGGAAACTGGCCCAGGACGCCTTCCGCGACCACACCGTCCTTTCCGGCCAGGTTATCCAGGTCCTGCGCGGCGGACTGGTCGTCGATTGTGACGGCCTGCGCGGCTTTGTCCCGGCTTCCCAAGTCAGTAAACCGGCCGAAGTGACCCTGGAGAGTTTCGCCAACCAGACGATCCCCGTCAAGGTCATTGAGGTCAACAGCCGGCAAGGGAAGATCGTCCTCTCGCACAAGCAGGCCGCCGGCCAAAAAGGTCAGATCGACACGAACAAGCTTTTCAACGAACTCGAGGTGGGACAGGTGCGCCACGGCAAGGTCGTCAACCTCAAGACTTTCGGCGCCTTTGTCGACCTGGGCGGCGTGGAGGGACTGATCCACCTGACCGAACTATCCTGGAAACGGGTCAAGCACCCTTCGGAAGTGGTCAAGACCGGCCAGGAGATCGACGTCTTCGTCCTCGGGGTCGACAAGATCAGCAAAAAGGTTTCGCTGGGGCTGAAGGAATTGCAGCCGGACCCCTGGGCCAACGCGACCCAGCTCTACAAGCCCGGCCAGATCGTTAAAGCCAAGATCCTCCGCTTCGCCAAGTTCGGCGCTTTTGCCGAACTGGAACAGGGGCTGGAGGGCTTGATCCATATCTCCGAGATGTCCAAAGAGCCGGTCGAGAAACCGGAAGACGCCGCCAAGATCGGCGACGTCGTCGAGGTCAAGATCCTCCGCGTCCTCCCCGACGAACAGCGGATCGGCCTCTCGATGAAAGCGGTTCGGGTCGCGGAGGAACGGGAAGCGAATAAGTCCGCCGCTAACCCGCCGGTCGAAGAGAAAAAGATCACCATCGGCGACATGATCGCCGATAAAGAGCGGGCCAAGGCCGAACGCGACGCCGAGTTTGAGGGCGAAGAACCACCCGCCGCGCAATGAAGTTCGTCGAACAGCTTGACCGGGCCATCGCAGAGAACAATTCCCAACTCTGCGTCGGCCTGGATGTTGACCTTAGCCGCCTTCCCCAAAAACACTTGTCCAGCAACGATCCGATCTTTAATTTTAACCGGGAGATCATTACCGCGACCAAAGATCAGGTCTGCGCCTACAAGCCGAACAGCGCCTTCTACGAAATGTACGGCGTTTACGGCTGGAGCGCCCTGCTCAAGACGATCGAGTTCATCCACCAGGAGACAAAAGTGCCGGTCATCCTCGACGCCAAGCGGGGCGATGTCGGCCACTCCTCGGCCGCCTACGCCAAAAGCGTCTTCGAAGCGTGCAAGGCCGACGCCGCCACGGTCAACCCGTATATGGGCCACGACTCGGTCAAGCCATTTCTTGAATATCAAGAAAAAGGGGTTTTTATCCTCTGTTTGACCTCCAACGTGGGGGGAAAAGACTTTCAGGCAGCGGGGAAAGAGCCACTCTATATTTCGGTCGCCAAACATGTTAAAGAATGGAACCACTACGGCAAC
>Ga0265292_1001953_pt1 | contig 15916 bp, 7 predicted proteins | sample Munlanlewell296A_FD_189080 | JGI IMG/M metagenome (GOLD analysis project Ga0265292, IMG submission 189080) | Leachate microbial communities from a municipal landfill in Southern Ontario, Canada - Leachate well 296A | ecosystem: Engineered > Solid waste > Landfill > Unclassified | place: Canada... | reverse complement strand
CTAACTGGGCAAGCAGCTTATAGAAGTGTGTGCGATTAATACCAAGCCTCTGTGCTGCCTCGGACTTTGATTTGGCGGACCGCAACACACGTAGGATGTATAATTTTCGAAATTCCGTTTCCGCATCTTCAAGGGATTTTCCGCCGGCAATGACCGGTTCCGATCGTTCCTCGTCAATAATCTCCGGTGGAAGATCGGCAACTTCGATTGATTCTTCCTTCATCAACACGACGGCCCGCTGAATAATATTCTCCAGTTCGCGGACATTGCCGGGATAGGTGTAACTCTCCAGTACATTCATTGCATCAGACGAAATAGGAATCTGTTTCTTTTGAGAATATTTTTTTACGAAGAATGCAGCGAGTTCCGAAACATCTTCCCTTCGCTCACGCAGTGACGGCATCGTCAATTCAATTATTTTTAAACGATAATAGAGATCTTCACGAAAACTTCCGTTCGCAACCATGTCGGGAATATTACGATTCGTGGCGGCAATAATACGGATATCGATCTTCCGCGATTGTACGCTACCGAGTCGTTCGATCTCGCGCGTTTGAATGACCCGAAGCAGTTTCGCCTGGAGGTTTACAGTGAGTTCTCCGATTTCATCAAGGAATAATGTTCCGCCATCCGCTATTTCAATCTTTCCCGGTTTTGGTTTTGCCGCGCCGGTAAATGCGCCACTTTCATAACCGAACAATTCCGATTCCAATAGGTCAGCCGGGATGGCACCACAATTAATCGTAATGAATGCGTTTCCCGATCTGCGGCTGTTGTTATGTAGAATATGCGCCAGCAAGTCTTTTCCCGTCCCATTTTCTCCGTAGAGAATAACGCCAGCATCGGTCGGAGCAATTTTAGAGACGATTTTTAACACATCGAATAATTTTTTACTGGAGCCGATGAGTTCTTCGCACTTCAATTCACGGCGGAGATCCTCAAACTTCATCACTGTTTCAGCAACAAGTTTTTTCTCCAGCGTCGTAATCTCAAGGGAGATCTCGAATCCCCGGACAATTTGGCGGGCAAAGGAGAGCAGATAGACAAGATCGTTCTCCGCAAATGCATTCTCTTTGCTGCGACGGTCTAAATACACGGCGCCGAACACTTTTTCTTTCGTTACCAGCGGCACACACATCGCTGCGGTGATCCCGAGTCGGATAACACTCTGTTGCATCGCAAACCGCTCGTTGAACTGAGGGAAGTGCGTCGGTTCTGATTTTGTGATCGTATTCCTGATGACCGTCGTGCTCATTTCCGTTGCTTCGGGATTCTCTTCCGGTTTCATATTGCAGGAAACAATTGATTCCGTCTCACCTTGTTCATTCGTAAGAACAATAAATCCCGCGTCCGCTTTCATCTCTTTCACCACCGTCGTCACCGCCTTCTCCATCAGTGACTGCATTTCCGTTTCGGATGAAAAGAGTATTCCTGATGAATAGAGTACTTCAAATTGCCGTTTCGCTTCGGTCATCTGCTCCAGCGAACGATCCAGTTTTTCGATCTGCTCGAATAATATATTCGCTTCGACACTTTGCTTTCGATTCGCCTCCATCAGCATCTTAAACAATTTGTCCACCTTTTTCGAGACATCTGCGGAAACCTGCGGCGATTTAAGCAGTGTGGTCAATTCCATAAACTCGGAAGAGAGCTGACTCATGGAGTCACCGATCAGTTTCTGATATTTTTGACGAAGCTCAGTCATGTATTTTTTTCGTACCGTAATGGACAGATCTGAATTTTGGACGTGCCCTAGGCATATTTATTTTGTTGGATCGTATTTAGGCAGTGATTGCGCCAATTCTACGAGCCGGATAAACTCCCGCCGATATCCTTCTTCATCGTCGCCTTTTGCTCTTTTTGCGGCTGCAATAACACTGGAGTAGCTTGAATTGGCTTTGAATTTTGAATTACGAAGCAGCATACTGAATTCCGCAACGGCGCTGGCAAAGGTAAAATTCTCAGAGGCATCCTTCTTCAAAGAGTCTGCACCAACAACAATACTTTCTAATTGCCGACTAATTGAATCCTTCGGGGATTTGTATCTTAATTTCAATGTCAAAACTTCATCGGACGTTCCTGCTGATTCGTTCAAATGTACACGTTGATATTTCAGACTATCCACAATAGGAAATTCTGCTTTTGAAGATGCCGGTATCAGTTCATACAAAGCGGTAACGGTGTGACCTGCACCCATGTCACCCGCATCTTTGTTGTCGTTAGTAAAATCTTCCTTTGCCAATATTCTATTCTCGTAACCGATCAGACGGTAAGCTTTTACTTTTGCTGGATTAAATTCCAATTGCAGTTTCACATCCTTGGCGATCGTATATAATGTCCCCGCCATTTGATCGACAAACATTTTATTTGCTTCCTGAAGATTGTCGATATAGGCATAATTTCCGTTCCCCTTATCCGCAAGTTTTTCCATTTTCGAGTCTTTATAATTTCCGGTTCCGAAACCGAGCACTGAGAGAAAAACACCGTCTTTCCGTTTCTCTTCAATCAGCCGTTCCAAATCCGCATCACTCGACAAGCCGACGTTAAAGTCTCCATCCGTTGCAAGTATTACCCTATTGTTTCCATCCGGTAGAAAATTCTCTTTAGCTACCTTGTAGGCCAACACTATCCCTTCACCGCCGGCAGTAGTACCGCCAGCTTCCAGTCGATCGATGCAGGAAATGATTTTCTCTTTTTCTTTGCCGGATGTAGACGGCAACACAATACCTGAACTGCCGGCATACACTACCACTGCTACGTTATCTTGCGGGCGTAGCTGATGAACCAGTAAACGAAAGGCCGATTTTACAAGAGGTAATTTATTCGGCTCGTTCATCGAACCGGAAACATCAAGGAGGAACACCAGATTGCTCGACGGCAAATGCTTTGTTTCAATATTTTTCCCCTGCAAACCGATCAATAATAACTGATGTTCTGAATTCCACGGAGCTGCCGACAATTCCGTACTGAAAGAAACGGGATGACCGTCCGTAGGTTCTGGATAATCATAGGAAAAATAGTTTATCAGTTCTTCTGTCCGAATCGCATCGGGAGGCGGCAGCATTCCGTCATTAATAAATCGTCTCATGTTTGTATACGAAGCAACATCAACATCGATGGAAAAAGTGGACAGAGGATTTTGGATGCTCTCTAAAAACTCGTTTTCGTTGATTTTATCGTATTCTTCGGTGTTAAATTTCGGAAGTGTTATTCCTTCAGCGGTACGACCAATCTCCCATGCTCTCCCCCCGCGTGTATACGGAATAGAAAAACTCGAGAACGACATCACTGAACTGGTGATACTTTTGTTCACGACCGGCCGTTCAGCAACGACAGCAACCTCATGTAATTGCACTTCATCGGCAGAAAGAGAAGTATCTATTGTTGTTGTAATATTGGATTTTATTACCACATCATTAATGATAAGAGCCGTATATCCTATGCATGTTATTTTTACTTTGTACACACCGACTGGCACTTTGAGAATAACAAAACGGCCGTCTACGGTTGTGGCATTCCCCAAGGAAGTCTTTTCCACTGTAATGCTGACTCCGGCAAGTTCTTCCCGAGAATCATGGTCGACAATTCTCCCTGCAAGTTTCCCAAATCCTTTTTTCTGAGCCGTGACACTGAAGGAACAAAAAATCAATACAAAGACAATAACGTTGCGCATAACAATCCTTATGGCTTATAAAACGGTGGGATGCAACAATATCTGTTTTACTTCTTCCATTTTGTTATATCGATTGTTCGGATCTTTCGCCAAACATTTCATGACAATCTCATCCCATAGTTTTGGTAGTTCCGTTCGACGTTGAGACGGCGCTGGAGGAACGGTATTGAAGATGGAATGTATCAACGCGATTTCATTCTCCCCTTTGAAGGGTAATTCTTTGGTTACCAACTCATACATCATCACGCCGAAAGAAAATATATCGGTTCTCCGGTCTACATTCAATCCGGTCACCTGTTCCGGGGCAACATATCCGAGTGTTCCCAATACAGTTCCCAGCGTGGTCATTGTCGTCACAAGCGGGGATTTCGATAAGCCAAAATCCATAATCCGTGCCTTCCCTTCCCCGTCCAACATTACGTTTCCCGTTTTCAGGTCGCGATGAATAATCCCTTTATCATGCACTTCCGTTAGCCCATCGCAGATCTGAAGAAGATACGATGTTATTACTTCAAGAGACAACGGATGTTCGTGTTCAAGTCGGTCCCGCAGCGTGCCGCCGTGCAAGTATTCCATCGCAATAAATCCTTGACCGCTCGATTCACCGATCTCAAACACCTTCACGATATTCGGATGATCGAACGATGCGAGCACGTGTCCCTCCGCAGAAAGGCGGCGGCGATTTTCCGGATCTTTTAATAATTCGGGATTCAGGATCTTTAAAGCAACTATCCTTTTTGACGTTGTGTCGATTGCTTTATATACTTTCCCCATGCCGCCAGCACCAAGTAATTCCATGATTTTAAAATGGCCGATATACTTCGCTTCCCTTTTTTGGATCACCGAACGGGCTACAAATAGCGAAGAGATCGAAATGAGTGACGTCCCTGCCGTAGCAATCAACGTGGAAACAACTTCACGCTCATACATTAAAAAATGGGTGAACACAACAAACAAGAGGCAGACCAATGGTATCACGGGCCGTTGTTTTACAATCCGTTGTGCATCAATATGGTAACCGATACCAATGAACACTGCTACAACAAGAACAAGTGCAAAAAGTTTCTGCAAAATATCATAGGGTGTCATCAAATCAACCATTCGGTTGACCGACTTTATCATCAAGATACCCAAACGAGTCAATGCGTTCGATTCATACACTTCGACGATACTCCCGGATCGAATCTTCTCCACTCGCCTGGTAACGCCCGAAGGGAAAAATACCTCTATCAAATAATCTTCAGCAGCAACGACACCGAAATGGACTTCGTTGATATTTTGTGTTGATAACTGACTTCCGCCTCCGCCGATGGTTCTTGTCTGTTTTTCTCCGGAATACTGAGTGAGTACGACCCGCGCACCGATTGCCGATCTGTTGGAAACATCGCCGCGCACGCGGACTTTGACAAAATTATTATTATTCAAGTTATTGCGGTAGAGTGCTGCCCGATCTCCTTTGCCGAGCGATGTACGTGAGCTACCGATGAACATATCCTGATCGCCGTCGTTATCGACATCAGAAAATATCGGCGTTCCGACAAATTGTATTCCGACCCGTTCGGAAACTTCAGAAAACTGACCGCGTTGAGAATTCAAGTAAAGATGGGAGCCTGCAAAAATATCGATTTGACCATCGTTGTTCACATCAGCACTGCCGACAATGCCGTTGATCGGTTCCAATTGTCCGGCAAACTGTGTAAAACCGTATTGACGCGAAACATCCGTGAATTTTCCGGTACCGTCATTCAACCACAACAATGGTGCAACCTTCTGGCTGTGAATGTAGACATCTGCAAAACCATCGTTGTTCACATCCGAAACAGCTATTGCCGTTGGAGAAAGATCCGTTGAAGAATAAAAGTTCGGATCATCCACCTCCTCAAACTTCATTCCACCGGTATTTTGAAACATGCTGAAAAATTTTTTATTGTTGCTGACGTAATACGGAATGAAGATATCGGTTAATCCATCGTTGTTAAAATCGCCAAATGCAGCACCGTATGACGCATGGTTGAGAATTTTCTCGATTCCGCTCTTCTCCCGAAAACGGAAAAATCGTCCGGTGCCGTCACCAAGAAAAATTTGATCCGGCATATCGTAATTGGAAATATACAGATCAAGATTCCCGTCATTATTTAGTTCGACGAATTTTGCCGCGGCGGGAGCCATCGGATTAATCTCGTCAAATGATAATGCCGACCGATCGGTAAAATCGCGAAAACCCCCTGCTGAAGTTCCCAGGTACAAACCAAAATTCCGTTGATCCGCAACTTCCAATACATCCTGCTCACCGTCGTTGTTCACATCACCGACAGCCATGATGAGAGCTGCTTTCGGTGATGTCAACAGTTCTGTGGTTCCGGTAACATCAGCATACAACCCTTCTCCAGTGTTCTCATATAACAGACTCGATCCACCGTCGTTTGCCACTAAAAGATCGGGAAGATCGGCATCGCTTCGTTCTAAAAAATGACCGAGTTTTCCGACGCGCCGAAGTCCCACTTGGTCCGTCACATCCGTAAACGAAACGCCCAGAGACTGATGTGTTGTATAGATTCCTTCATTTCCGATAATCCAGAACTGCAACTGTCCGGAGGAATCACGTACAACGGAAAGATCGGCAAACAGGTCATTATAATTTTTAATCGACTCATCTGTCGACCAGGATGTTCCATCATACGACAACAACGTCGAATTATTCCCGACGATCCAGGCATTCCGTTCATCGAATGCAACAATGGAAAATAATTGTTCGTGCATATCAATGAAAACTTTCGTCCACACAAACTTTCTACATTGCAGAATTGTTCCGCTGTTTCCCACCGCCCAGCCGGTGGAATCGTTCACCATGGAAATTTTTTGCAAGGTTTGGTTGACTGGCGATGGAACGATATTCCACTGAGAATTCTCATACCGTAAAATAACACCATTGCGTCCGACCGCCCAACCGCTCTGGTGTGTGGTCATCGTAATATCGTTTAAATCTCCATCATAACTTGACGACCGGTCGGGATTAATTAACGGGCTTTTTTTTTCTTCCCATCGAACACCATTGTAATAGAGAATGTGACCCTGCTGTCCCACCATCCATGCCGTGCCATCGGAAAGTTGATGAAGTCCTTTAAACATCACATAATCGACTTCATCCCACATGATTTTAGGGAGAGGGATCTCCTTCCTGATGCTATTCGTAAATATTGTGTGAACGGGACGGTATGCATATTCGTGCGTGAGATGTGTAATCGTCCAAACATTTGTCGAATCGAACCGGCCGATCAACGGATAATCGGAATACGGAAATTCAACGAACGGCACCCATTGTCCATTCGTAAATCGGTAGGCTTTCCCTCGTACATCCTTTCCCATTCCGCGGGAAATGGCCACTCCATCATTCTCAGAATACATCCGAATTTTGGCCCCGAGATCCACGAGGGCCTGTCGATACCATTGTTTCGTTTGTATTGCGGCACGCACTGGTGAATTCCCTGGTTGTTCATTACCAACACACGATAATTCCGTAATTGAAATGAATAGCATCAGCGGAACTACAACAGCGGGAAGTATGTTCTTGCATACGAATGTCATTGTATGAATGTAAAGAAACTTGAAAGATTTCCCAATTGTATTTTGACCACTTAACTGTTATTTTATTATCATCATTTACTTAAGGAGTTCTAATGAAATACATGTTCGTTCTCTTCGCATTCGTCTTCTCTGCTTCGATATCCGCAGCGGATAAACCGAAAATGGTCTCGCTCAATATTTCCGGAATGACCTGTGAATCGTGCGCCAGCACGGTGGAAAAAGCATTAAAAACCGTGGACGGTGTTAAAGAAGTAAAAGTTAACCTGAAAAAGAATACCGCAACCATAACACTTGCAAGTTCCAAAACTTCAACCGCCGGTTTGATTCAAGCGGTCAGCAATGCCGGATTCGACGCATCGGAAATGAAAGGAACCAAGTCGGACGCGAAAAAACAGATGAAATCGGAAAGCGGTGAATGCGGGGACGATTGCTGCGACGATGAAGGAGAAGCTCATTCCAAACCAATGAAGTCGAAAAAAGCTGAAACCAAAAAATCGTAACAAAGAGCAATATAAATATAACAACGCCGCTATACTTCACCGGTAGAGCGGCGTTTCTGTTTGTATGTAATATTTTGCTCAAAGTCGTCGGATTGCTGTATGCAAATAAATGCTAGCAAATTGTTCGCTTACACCGAAATACGAGCGAGTCGTTCGCAATAATTTTATTTCACCAACATCATTTTTTTAACCTCGGAATAATATCCCGCCTGCAGTCTGTAGAAATATATTCCTCCAGCCAGTCCGTTACCGTTAAATGATGCAGTGTAAGTTCCCACATTCATCGCGTTCTTTACGAGAAGGGCAACTTCTCTTCCCAATGCATCATACACATTCAGCGTAACAAAGCTACTAAATGGAAGGGTGAACTCAATATTCGTTGACGGATTGAACGGATTGGGATAGTTTTGATAAAGCGTGTATGCTGAAGGTAACTGATTGAAGTTCCGTTCATCGACAGATGTTAAACCTGGTGTAAAATACCATAATTCAATTCCGGTAGTTTGCTCTGTCTTTGAAAAGAATACCGTATTCTTAAAAACAAATGGAATGCCGGTATACCCGGTGATTATGTTTGTTGTTCCCGCCTCTGTGCCATCTGTTTCCCATATTCCTGTTGCTCCTGAAGTATTGTACATTTTATTATTTAATACAACAAAAGAATTTCCGCTGCCAAGATTGGATGAAACTTGTATGGTACCATCAGTAGTCCCGTCGGATTTCCAGTAATCGTATCCGATATATGGTGGAACGGGAATAGATTTTATTTTACTGGTAAAAAAATAATTGTTATTCGCGCCAGTAATTTGACCTACTGCATTTTTCACTAACACTGTTCCTAAAGTTGTTCCGTCACTCTTCCATAAGTTGTTACTTGCAGTAAAGAATATCTGATTGTTAAATATATAAACATTGGATTTCCCAAAAGGACAGGTTGCAATTTTCACGGTACCCAAAGCGGTACCATCAGTTTTCCATAACTCATCAGCTGAATTACCAGCTCCAAAATAAAGCTCATTTTTATAAACAATAAAATTTTCGGGTTTATAAACACCTGCTTTTACTAGAGTTGTTCCTCCGGCAGTGCCATCACTTGAAAAAAGTTCCCAAATGCCCAGTGTGTTGCTGCCCTGGAAAAATACTTTTCCATTGTACGCAACCATCGGAGCAAGCGCTGCTCCTCCATTAGCTCCGGGAAGCAGATCAATCACCTCAAACGTTCCTGCCGCTGTTCCATCACTTACCCAAAGTTCGCGTCCGTTATCTTTCCACATGTTAAAAAATAATTTGTTTCCCGCAATTGTAAATCCTGTAGGATATCCGCCTCCAATCCCAGGATAGCCGGGATGTGGAAGTGTAGCAACCAGAACCGGAGTTGAACCATCGGTTTTCCACAAACGAGTAGTGTCACCCGCAGTAGCTCCGGATTTATTTACAGAATAATATACCGTTCCATTCATAGAAGCCCTCAGAAGAACCATATTCGCTATTGCACCAGTAATGATGTTGTCTTTTATCAACACCGTGTTCTCGGCAGATCCATCTGATTTCCATAACTGATAGATATACGTTGGACTTCTCGAATATGTAATGAAATACATTGTATCCTTTACATTCACAAATTGTATTGGATCTGCATGGCCGGTCCCTGGGTTTAAATCTTTAAATATTGTTTGAGCTTGTATCGTATGGTTCCAGCAAATCAATACGAATACAGTGACACTGATTGATATGATTTTCATAACGTTTTCCCTTAACGAACAAAGAACTAAATAAAAATGAAAATTATACCAATAAAGTTATTTGAGAAGTATCATCCGTTTCATCGCTATAACATTTCCAGCCGTCAATCGGTAAAAATATACTCCGCTGGATAATTTTTCAGCATTGAATTGAATTGAATAGTTTCCACCAGATTGTTCTTCATTCGCCAATGTGGAAACTTCTTTTCCTAGAACATCATACACTTTTAATGTTGTAAAACTATTTACTGGCAACTGGTAGCTAATGGTTGTTGTCGGATTAAATGGATTGGGATAATTTTGTTCCAGTAAAATGTTGCGCGGAATGTTCACCCCCGATTGCTGATGTTCATCAACAGCAGTTACATTGTTGGTAATTCGAAGAATTGTCCCTTCGTCTCCGACCAGCGTGGCAATATTTGCAGTGATCATAGTAACACAGGCAATGTTTTTCAGGTATGAGACGGGAATATTTACCTGATCCCAAGCTTGCCCTCCGTCGGTTGTCCTGAGAATGTTGCCCATATAACCAACGGCGATTCCATTCTTTGCATCGGCAAATGAAACAGAGTATAATGATTTGCTCGTCCAGCCATTGCTGAAGTTCGTCCACGAATTTCCCGCATCTGTTGACCGGGCAATTGTTTCATTGCCTCCGACCGCAACAATATTTTTGGAATCCCGGAAGGCAACACCGGAAAGACCGTTTGTTATACCGCTGGTTTTTGCAGCCCATGTTACACCGGCATTAGTGGTCCGAAGTATCGTTCCGGTTGCACCTACCGTAAATCCGGTATCTTTATTTGTAAAGGCAACACCCCCAAGATCTTTCGTTGTTCCGCTGGTTCGAGAGGTCCACACCGCACCGCCATTTGTTGATTGAAGAATCTTTCCTCCTGCGCCAACAGCAACCCATAGAGTATTTTCGGCACATGTTACTGCCGACAAATTGGTTGTAAGTCCGCTGTTACGCATTTCCCATGTCACTCCTCCGTTCCCAGTCGTGATGATGGTCCCTGTCCAACCGACAGCAACTCCTGTATTTGCATCAATAAATTTCACCGCAGACAATGGATTTGTTGTTCCACTTGTTTGCGGACTCCATATTTTTCCGCCGTCATTCGTGCGAAGGATTATTCCGTTGATTCCGACAGCATATCCGGTGTCTTTATTTACGAAAGAAACGCCGGTAAGATTTTTCGTTGTTACACTTGCCCTTCCCGTCCACGTGTTTCCACAGTCATTCGATCGTAGCAATTCACCGATACTTCCGACAGCGATTGCTTTTCTCTTGCCAACAATTCCCACGCTATAGAGTACACTTGACGTCATTGTTGGAAGAAGCGTCCACGTTGTTCCTCCATTGGTTGTACGAACTACCACACCGGTGCCCACGGCGATACCAGTATCCGAATCAACAAAATAGACACCATACAATACTCTACCAGTATTGCTCGTTTGCGGAGTCCAGGTTGTTCCACCATTGGTCGTACGCAATATTATTCCCCCTTCTCCTACTGCCGTACCGATACTGGAATCGACAAAATGAACACCGTATAGCGCTTTCGTAATACCGCTGGTCTGTACGTTCCATTGCTGTCCGCCGTTTGTCGTGCGAATAATTCCTCCAGACGTGCCGACAGCAACACCAACATTTGTGTCAAGGAAACAGACGCTTTGCCAGAAGGACACCGCAGAGGAGTATTGTTCTTTCCACGTCGTGCCGCCGTCTGTTGTTCGAATTATTTTAGAGGAATTTGCGACAACTGTGCCGTAGTTTCGATTCACAAACTGGACGCTGTTAAGATTTATCGTATACCCCCAATTTTGAGCAGTCCATACAGTACCGCCATTGGTGGTGGTAAGAATAATTCCTTTGTCGCCAACCGCAACACCGAATGCGCTGTCAATAAAAGATATGTCCAACAGGTTTTCTACTGTCGGACTATCCTGGAAATTCCACGACACGCCGCCATCGGTGGTGCGAACAATCGATCCTTTTTCCCCTACGGCAAATCCGACGGAAGAGTCAATGAACATAAACGAACTGAGCTTATTGCCTTGCGGCAGAGGATTTTGCCACTGCCAGCCGGATTGAGCAAACAAAAAAGAAGAAACCAGAAAACTAAGTAGAATCAATTTTTTCATAAATCCCCTTAAAAAAAATAATTGTTTGTTGTACTTACATAAAAAATATAACGACAAGGCAATATCTTCAATAGCGCAAATGCGTCATTTTCGAGAGGCTTCGGAGTTGTTCGAAAATCGTTACTTCACTAGTCCTTGTTTGATCGCTTTGGAGACAGCTTCGCTGCGGGAGTGAACGTGGAGTTTTTCGTAAATATTGCGGATGTGATTACGGACTGTTTCCGGAGAAATAAAAATTTTTTCGGCAATTTGTTTGTAATTTAATCCTTGAACAAGCAATCCCAACACCTCCTGTTCGCGAAGCGAGATGCTTTCAACAGTTGGGTCAAACACTTCGGTTCGTGATTTGAACGCTTCCAAAACCCTGCGTGCAACAAAGGGGGTCATCGATGTGCCGCCATTCATCGTCTCTTCGATGGCTTCGAGAATCTTCTGACCGGATGTTTGTTTCAACAAATATCCATCGGCACCGGCAATAATCGCTTGCATAATTTTTTCATCATCGGTAAAATTTGTTAACATAATTATGCGGGGTGGGTCTGGACGCTTTTTTAGTTCCGTCACACCTTCAATTCCGGAGCGCTGTGGAAGTCCGATATCCATCAAAACAACATCCGCCGCGGGAATTTTTTCCAATGCATCGTTGACATTCTCAAACACGGCAGAAAGTGCAAATCCTTTTGCAGATTCAATTACTTCGCTGACAATCTCCCGGTAGGTAGGATGGTCTTCAACAAGCACGACGCGAATATTTTTTCGTTTTACGGGCATAACGTTGACGATAATATGTTTCCCCGTTACTGTAGAATCAATGACGCAATTGCGCTATTTTTACGCTCACAGCTATGCTCGTCCCTTTATTCTTTTCCGATGTTACGCTTAATTCGGCACCGATACTTTTCGACCGAGTTTCCATATTGAGCATTCCATTCCCGCCGATCGTTCTCTTTTTACCGCTTTCACGGGAAATTCCTTTACCATCGTCGCGAATGGTGAGATAAAAGAAATCACCTTCAACCCAGGAGAGCAGTTCAACTGAAGTCGCGTTCGAATGTTTCAGAATATTGTTCATGGCTTCCTTAAAGATGAGATACACATTCTTTCTGACCTCTTCCGAAATAATAATTCCCGGGGGAATGATGCAAAACGCCAAATGACATTGCAATGAATGATCGTTACACCATTGAGCAGCAACGTCGCCTATTCTATCGACAAGATTGTTTAAAGTATCATGTTGCGGGGAGAGCGACCAGACCACCTCTTCCATCGCCTGTTTTGCACCAGTTGCAAGCATGGATATTTTCTCCACCGCTTCTTCAAGATCTGTTCGGTGTTTTTTCTTCCGATTGCGCATCATTTCCGCATAGAGCGAAATACCGCTGATGGTTGTGGCGACATCGTCGTGAAGATCGCGCGCTATCTGTTCTCGGGTCCGCTGGCGCTCTACCAGGAGAGCTTTTTGCTGCTGAAGCTCAGCGATACGCCGCTGGTATTTCCGCTGCGATGTGAACCATACACCACCGATAATCATTCCAATAACGAACAAGGCTGATGCTCCCCGGAAGAACACGGTTCCCCACCATGGAGGTTGGATTGTCATGCTGATCGAAACTCCTGCCTCGTTCCACACACCGTCATTATTCGAACCTTTTACTTGAAAAAGATATTTCCCGGGATCAAGATTTGCAAAACTCGCATACCGCCGATCATCGGTATAGGTCCACCGATCGGTCACACCAACTAAACGATACGCATATCGGTTCTTATTCGGAGCCTCGTAGCATAACGACGCAAACTCGAAAGAGATATAATTTTCATTATATGACAAGTCAAGCTCTTTGGATTGAAGCAGCTCGTTCCGCGGTTTTTCAAAAATCCGGAAGTCGGTAACGGCAATTTGCGGTATGGTGGCATTTACCATGATTTCTGCAGGATAAAATTCCACAAAACCGTTCGTCCCTCCGAAAAACATCATTCCTGTTTCATGGACGTAATAAGCATTCTGGTTATACTCGTTGGACGGTAATCCATCCTGGAAATTGTAATTATAAAAATGTTTGGTTCTTGGATCAAACTTTGAAATCCCTTTATTGCTGCTCATCCAATAATTCCCATACGCATCGGGAAGCACACAGTACAAATTGTTATTACTTAAACCGTCTTTTTCCTGATAGTGCGTATATGTTATTTTCCCATTTCTGTGTTCGATCTTATCCAATCCTCCTCCATACGTAGCCACCCAAATTGTATTGTTGGAATCTTCGTATGCATACATAATTATCGGATTACTGAGGGATTGGAGATTTCCTTTGGTGTACGAATAATGCGAGGTAAATGCTCTCATTTGTGTATCATAACGAAACAATCCCCTCCCATTCGTACAGACAAGTATTGCATGCGCCGCTGAACTTTTAACAAGATGAAGGACCGGGAAAATTTTTGATTCCGATGAATCGAATGGTATCGATTCAAACAATTCATACGCTTTGTCGGTAGTTCTGAACATACCGTCGCTTGTTCCAATCCATAACGCGCCATCCAGCGGTAAGAAAGAATAAATACGCCAATGATTGATTGGCGTGGATGGATAAATATTTTTATGGTCGAATTGTTTTTTTCGCTTATTCCAGACATACAACCCTTCCCGGGAACCCACCAGCAGCGTTCCTTCGCTATCCATAAAGAGTGAGTAGATTGTTGTTTTCGGAATATTGAAATATTGTTGCAGTACGGTGTAAGAAGTATTTCTCCGTTTCAATAAGAATAGACCTTCACGAGTCCCCACCCACAAGGAATCATTTCCTGATTGAAGCATTGCGATCACTTCTTCATTCACTAGTGACGGAATTTGTTGCTGTGTTGATCCGTAGGAAAAAAACTTTTTCCGCTGCGGAACAGCTTTATTCAATCCGGATGAGGATCCCACCCAGATCACTCCTGAATGGTCCTTGTAAAATGAAAGGAGCGATACGGCATTAAGGCTTGTATTGTCAGCATGATCATGTTGATATTCTTCATATTCCTGTATCACGATTTTCGTGTTTGATACTTGAACATATTTTTTGATATGCATTAATTTTTCATAGGAAGTAATCCATAACGATCCATCCTGATCGAGATGACATTGGTGAACAGTGTGTTCGCATAGTAGCGGCAAATTGTGATATACCGGATCTGAATAATATTTTCTTTTGGGATCGAAGACAACAATTTTTCCATTTGCGGATGCGCACCACAATTTTCCCGAGGCATCATAGACCGGTTCGTACACTCCATAGTGCCGTCCGCCCGCACCGATGTACGGATACCGCTCGAAGGACTTTGAACGAAGATCATATCGAATCAAACCGTCCAATGATCCCATCCAAAGAATATCATCGCTTTCGACAAGAATACCGATGATTGTCAGATAATTACCTAACGATACATTGATGCCCGGCACGTGATAGTTTGTAAACTGTTCGCGTACCGTATCGTACATGCTGAAACCATCATTTGTTCCAAGCCATATTTTCCCATCCTTCGACTGCATCATCGAATAAATATTCAGCGATGGCATTGACAATTGATTTCCCGAATCCGGTAAAAATTGTTTCACCGTTCCGGTGCGAGGGTGAAATCTATTCAAACCGTGCTGCGTCATCGCCCAGAGATATCCGGAAGAGTCCTGAAACAAACCTCGGATATTATTGTTGGTCAATGTCGCCGAATCATCCGGATTACTTCGAAATGTCACAAAACTGTATCCATCGTAACGGACAAGACCATCCCACGTTCCAAACCAGAGAAATCCCTCCCGATCCTGAAGTATATCGCTCACCGTGCTTTGTGGAAGTCCTTCAGCAACACCGATCCGTTGGAATGCCAACTTCTGCGCGGCAAGCAGTTGAATACTGATGAAAAATAGAATAAGAATTTTCTGCATGGAGGAATATACGAGGAGTGCGGGAAGACAGCAACTGGGGAAAATTAAAATGCTGCTATACCTCCCCAGGAAAGCGGCGTTTATTCAATCATCCCGGTGCCTTTGCGTGTGAACAACAGTGAACTATCAGCAGTTGGATTGCTCTACGCAATACAACCGTTATCTATGCCCAAATAAAATCTTGGTTTATTTTGCCAGGATCGTTTTTTAAACTGCACGTTATCCCCACTTTGCAACCGAGCAACATACTTGTCCAAAATAAATCATACAAGAGAAAAACTTATTCCTTCTTTTCTTGACGGGGTTCCGAAGGAATGCCGACATGGTATAAAGATTTGGTCGG
>Ga0265292_1001952_pt1 | contig 15916 bp, 15 predicted proteins | sample Munlanlewell296A_FD_189080 | JGI IMG/M metagenome (GOLD analysis project Ga0265292, IMG submission 189080) | Leachate microbial communities from a municipal landfill in Southern Ontario, Canada - Leachate well 296A | ecosystem: Engineered > Solid waste > Landfill > Unclassified | place: Canada... | reverse complement strand
AAAATAGAAAAAGAAATGAGAGAAATTATTAAGCAGAACTTACCGATTATAAAAAAGGAAATTACTATAGACCAAGCAAAAAATTTATTTAAAAATAATCAATTCAAACAAGAATGGCTTACGGAAATTGAAAAGAAAGAAGAGAGACCAACGGTCTATTGGACAGGCAACAAATTTGTTGATCTTTGCGCAGGTCCCCATGTCGATTCAACCGGTCAAATTGGTCCATTTAAGCTTTTATCGATCGCCGGCGCTTATTGGCATGGAGATGAAAAAAATAAAATGTTAACAAGAATCTATGGCACCTGTTTTCCAACTCAAGCGGAACTTGATAAATATTTATGGCAAAAAGAGGAAGCTGATAAACGCGACCATAAAAAATTGGGAAAAAAATTAGGATTATATTTAATAAGTGATCAGGTTGGGCAGGGACTAATTATATGGAAACCGCAAGGCGCAATCATAAGAAGAATCATGGAAGAGTTTATTATTAAAGAACAAACTAAACGTGGTTACAAACTAGTCTACTCACCTCATATTGGTAAAAAACAACTTTGGGTGACGAGCGGCCACTGGGATTTATACCGCGACAAAATGTATTCACCAATGAAAATTGATGATGTGGAATATATGGTTAAACCGATGAACTGTCCGATGCACATGATGGTATATCAATCAGAGATGCATTCTTACCGCGATTTGCCACTGAGAATTGCCGAAAATGCCTCTGTTTACCGCTACGAGCAGGCTGGAGAGTTGTCAGGAATGGCCAGAGGTCGCCATTTTACTCAAGATGATTCCCATATTTTCTGCACTGAAGATCAAGTCACACAAGAATTTGTAGCAGTAATGGAATATGCTTTTTATTTTCTAAAAGCCTTTGGAATAAATGATTATTATATGCAGCTTTCTGTCCGTGATCCAAAAAATAAAGATAAATACTTAGGTTCTGATGAAATTTGGAATGCGGCTGAAAAGAAAATAAAAGAAGCTATCGATATTAAAAAAGTCCCGTTTAGACTTAAAGAAGGCGAGGCGGCCTTTTATGGACCCAAGCTCGATTTTATGATTAAAGATGCCATTGGCCGGGAATGGCAATGTGGAACAATTCAAATAGACTTTTCTCTCCCAGAAAGATTTAAACTCGAATATCTTGATGAAACCGGAAAACCAAAAAGACCTGTTGTTATCCACCGAGCTATTGCCGGATCGCTGGAAAGATTTTTTGCCATTCTTGTTGAACATTACGCCGGAGCTTTTCCTTTATGGCTTTCTCCAGTTCAAGTAGGAGTTATTTCTGTTTCTGATAAATATTTAGGCTATGCAAAAAAAGTGGGCGATTTGCTTCAACAAAATAGGTTTAGAGTCGAGGTAAATAATGATAAAGAAACCGTTGGTAAGAAAATCCGCGCTTTGACCTTGCAAAAAATCCCTTATATGATTATAATTGGTGAGAAAGAAGAACAAAAAGGTGGAGAAATGTATGTTTCTGTTCGAACAAGGGAAGGAAAAGATCTTGGAATGATGAAATTTAGTGAATTATTAGATAAATTAAAGGCTGAAATTGAGAAATACGAATAGGTTTTTTCACAAACCGAAAAGGAAATTTTATTTTTTGAATTATCGCATTGAGGCGCCTACCTTAAGGGTCATTGACGATCAAGGAAAACAGGTCGGAGTTATCTCAAGGCAGGAAGCATTGACCAAAGCTCAAGAAAGAGAACTTGATTTGGTTTTAATAGCCCCTCGGGCTAACCCGCCGGTAGCCAAGATGATTGATTTCAAAAAATTTCTTTATCAAGAACAAAAAAAAGAACAAGAAGCAAAAAAAGGAATTAAAAAAAGTACGACAAAAGACATTAGTTTATCGCTTTTTATCGGACCGGCTGACTTTGAAAGACTGGTCAATAGAGGTAAGGAATTTATTAACGATGGCAATCAGCTAAGATTGAATTTAACATTAAAAGGAAGAGAAATTGTCAAGAGACAGATGGCTTTTGATGTTATCAATAAGTTTATTCGTCAGCTCGGAGAAATCAATATAGCTAAGGAACCGAGATTTGAAGGCAGAGTCATAAGAGCGGTTATCGCCAAAAAAAAATAATTATGCCTAAACAAAAAACTAGAAAATCAGCCGCTAAAAGATTTAAAATCACCGGTTCTGGAAAAGTTATGCACCGAGCGCATTTTATAAGACATTTACGATCAATAAAGGGCAAAAAGAGATTACGATCTCTTAAACAAATGAGATCGGTTGAGGGAAAATATAAAAACAAAGTCAAAAGAATGCTAGGGATTAAATAAATCCTAATTACAAATAACAAATTATAAATGACAAATGAATTTTCAATTACAAATGTTTAAATATTTAAACATTTATCATTTGTTATTCATTTGAGATTTGTTATTTGTCATTTGTAATTTATTTTTTTTATAATATGGTTCGAGTCAAAGGAGGCGTTCACACACGCAGAAAACATAAAAAAGTTTTAAAGCTGGCCAAAGGTTACTGGATGACGAGGCACAAACAGTTTAAAAAGGCCGAAGAAGCAGTTCTTCATGCCGGCGAATATGCTTACGTTGGACGAAAGCTTAAAAAACGAAATTTTAAAACTTTATGGATTATCAGGCTTAACGCCGCGGTTCGAAATTTAGGATTAACCTACAGTCAGTTTATTAAGAAAATCACTGATAAAAAAATCGGCGTTGATCGAAAAATTCTTGCCAAAATCGCCGTCAACTACCCAAAAACGTTTGAACAAATAGTCAAAAAAGTCCTATAATTACATTCATGAAAGTTGATGATGTCTTGCCTAATTTAAATAATGAGCTAAAAGGAACTAAAACCCTTAATGAACTTGAAAATATTATTATTAAATATCTTGGTCGAAACGGTCTAATTCATGATCTTCTTACAAAAATAAAAAACATAGATATTAGTCAAAGAAAGGAATATGGTCAAAAGATTAATAACATAAAAAACTCAATTAATCAATTAATTGAACAAAAAAAAACAGAACTAGTAAACAAAAAGAACGAGGAAACCACAGTTGATATTACTTTACCGGGGAAACGATTTCCCAAAGGCAGCCTTCACGTCATTACCATAGCCATTGAGGAAATTAGCAAAATTTTTCAGAAAATCGGTTTTATCCGAATGTCATATCCTGAAGTCGACTGGGATTTTTTTGCTTTTGAGACTCTTAATATGCCAAGAAATCATCCGGCCCGTGATGATTTTGAAACATCGTTTATCGACTATCCTGAAAACAAAAAATGGGGAAAAATGGTGCTAACTCCTCATACCTCAAATGGTCAAGTAAGAGAGATGTGGAGAGTCGGCGCACCAATTCGGATGATAAATATTGCCAAATGCTATCGCCCTAACTGGGATCCCACTCATACACCCATGTTTTTTCAGTTCGAAGGACTTTGCGTTGACAAAGGAATAAATATTACCCATCTAAAAGGGACTCTTGATTATTTTGCCAAGGAATATTTTGGACCCGACTGTCAAACCAGGCTTCGACCTCATCATTTTCAATTCACCGAACCGTCATTTGAAATGGACATAACCTGCACTGTCTGCAAAGGTACCGGATATCTCAGAACCCCCGAGGTTCCCGAAGTTGCCGCTGGAACCTCGGGGGTTCTGTCTAAAACTAAGTGTAAAGTCTGTAAATCCGGCTGGTTAGAGCTTGGAGGATGCGGTATGGTTCACCCCGCTGTTCTAAAGGCGGGAAAAATCGATCCTGGTATTTATACAGGCTGGGCTTTCGGCTTCGGAATTGAAAGAGTTATTATGATTAAATATGGAATTGAAGATATCAGATACTATTATAATGGAGACATACGTTTCCTTGAACAATTTTAAAACAATTACCAATGAACATAAAAATTACACATAATTGGCTCTTAGAATATTTAGAAACCGACGCCACGCCATATGAGATTCAAAAATATTTGTCGCTTTGCGGTCCATCTATTGAAACGATTGAAAAAGTCGGAAAAGATTATGTTTACGATATTGAAATTACATCAAACAGGATTGACTCCGCTTCAGTTTTTGGCATATCTCAAGAATGTCAGGCGATTCTCCCTATGTTCGGAAAAAAAGCCAAATTAAAATATAATCCCTTGGAAAAATGGAGTTTTAAAAATTTAAATTCTAAGAATTATCACCGATCAATCCTTAAAATAAAAACAGATCCGAGATTAAATCCTCGATTTACTGCTATTGTTTTATCAAATATAAAAATTGCTCCTTCGCCGGATTTCATAAAAGAAAGATTAACTTTATCTGGAGTGAAGTCGATTAACAATGTCGTTGATGTCTCCAATTACCTTATGCTTACATTGGGACAGCCTTGCCATATTTTTGATTACGATAAAATATTTGGCTCAATCATGATCGTGAGGGAAAGCCGTAAAGGAGAAAAATTAATAACTCTTGATGAAAAAATCATCACTCTTCCGGGCGGCGATATTGTCATTGAAGATGGGGAGGGAAAACTGATTGATCTTTGTGGGATTATGGGCGGGTTAAACTCGGCGGTTTCAGAAAAAACTAAAAATATTGTTTTATTTCTTCAAATCTACGATAAGGCAAAAATTCGCAAGACTTCAATGATTACCGGACAGCGGACAGTTGCCTCTTCTTATTTTGAAAAAGGTCTTGATCCCGAAAGAGTTGAACCGGCATTTGTCTACGGTTTGAATCTTTTGGAAAAGTTTACCGGAGGGAAAAGCTCGTCTCCTTCTTATGATATTTATCCAAATCCTACTAGGAAAAAAACTATTTTTTTATCAATATCCGATGTTGATCGAATAATCGGAGTTAGGATTTCTAAAGAAAAAATAGTCCACATTCTTACTTCCCTTGGATTTAATTACCAACTAAGTGACGATCGAGCAAAGATGGTATTTGAAATTCCATCTTATCGACAAGACGATATCTCAATAAAAGAAGATCTTATTGAGGAAATCGCCAGAGTCTACGGCTACCATAATCTTCCCAATAATCTGCAACCGCAAACTTATATTGCTCAGCCAAAAGAGACGGAAATATTGTTCGAATACCAAACGAAAATCAAGTATTTTTTAAAGCATCTCGGCTTAAACGAAACAATGAATTATTCAATGATCTCAAAAGAAATGATTGAAAACATTGGTTTAACTGTCAATAATCATTTATCTTTGTCCAACTCTATTTCCGAGGACATTAAGTATTTAAGAACGGAGATCTTTTCATCGCTTATAAAAAATATTCGGGATAACGCTGGAAAAAAATCCCAACTCCGCCTATTCGAAATTGCTAAAACATATCTTCCTCGAGATAATGATTTGCCTGATGAAAAACTCAAATTGGCAGTGGTGGTAAACACAAGTTTTTCCGAACTTAAAGGCATTGTTGAATCTCTTTTTAAAGAATTGAATATTGAAAATTCTCAGGTAAAAAACGGTGACCATTATTTATTGGCAAAAAACCTTCAAGGAGAAATCGTTATCGACGATATCAAACTTGGAATTTTCGGTCAGTTAAATCCAAAATACCAAGTAAAAAATAACTTGAAAAATGAGATTTTCTTAGCGGAAATTGATTTCACTTCTCTTGCTGAAAAAGCCAAGATAATGCCAAAATATAAGTCGATCCACCGATACGCGGTGATAAAACTTGATCTGACATTAGAAACAAAAAAGTCATATGAGAACATAAAAACGATCGCTTTTAAAACATCAAAGATGCTCCAAAATATTGAATTTATTGATAAGTTTAAAGATAAACTGACTCTCCGGTTTTATTTTTCCTCAAATATCCAAAATATTATCGAAAATCAGGCCAAAGAAGAACTCAAAAAAATCACACTACTCATTAATTAATGCTGCTGCTCCTAAAACTAAAATAATCATGCCAAAAATGATAATTGTGCTTAATGAATATAAAGAAACACCCAGTAGTAATTCCTGAAATTATCAGGATGACATCTCCTATCTTTTTGATATCCATAGGAAATTCTAATCTGAACCTTGTGTCGGCGCCAATGTTGGAGTGGTAAAATCCCAAGGTTTATTAACTCCAAATTTAATGGTTGACTCGCCGGTTCTGTCTTTTGAATTAGTTGCCGTCACCTTTAATTCATAAACACCGTCTGTCAAATTCATATTCTCAGATATTTCTTTTTTGTCATCGTTATAATTTTTAACCTCATTTCCGTTTAAATAAATTTTTACATTTTTTAAGGGTTCAATGCTTGTAATTCTTGCAGTAATAGTCACGTCATTACTATTGAGAGTTATTTTGTCATTGGGCGACTTGATAGAAACAATAACTGAGTCGGCACTCGCGTCAGACGTCTCTGTCGGCGGGTGATATTTACTGTCACCTTGAGTTTTTAGCCATTCATCAATTCCCTCCTGCCAACGATTTTTTCCGTCGGTTGATACTGGATCATTTTCGCTGAAAACGATAAAATCTTTTTCTTCGTAGTTGCCGTTTTTAATCTCGACATCGTTGGCTAATTTTCCATTGGCTTTGGAAATTTTCAGTTTTTTATAAAACGGCGCGACATCTTTCGGTTCGGTTCCTTCAATAAAATATTCCGACCTGGTCGAACCGCCATCTTTAGGCAAACCACCGAGATAAGAATCTATTGTGACCGCTTTAACTTTATCCGGCTTATCGATAATTCCGTCAGGATAATTTTCCTGCCTGCCGGCAGGCAGGTTTAATAGTTCATTCATTATTCGGTAAAAAATAGGGGAGGCGCCTGTTGCGCCGGAAGAAATTTTAGGATCCATTGCCGTATTATCATTATTTCCTACCCAGACGCCAACCGTGATACTCTTAGTAAATCCAACCGCCCAGTTATCCCGCTTATCATTGGTCGTCCCGGTCTTTACGGCAACGGTTTTGCCAGGAATTTTTAGATAAGAGTTCTGTCCAAAAATTTCTACTCGGGCATTGTTATCTGATAAAATGTGAGAGATCAAAAAAGATACTTCCGGTGATAAAACAGTGGTTTCTTTTACGTTTTTCTTTTTGAAAAGATTGTTTTTTTTGTAATCTGTGATTTCCAAAACCGCCTGTTCATCTTTAACCTTGCCGCCTCTGGCAAAAACCGAATAAGCTTTGACTAAATCAACTAATTTCACCTCACCGCCTCCTAGGCTGATTGACAAACCAAATCTTTTTAAATTTTCCTCATTTGGTGCTAAAGTTACCAGTCCCATGGCCGAAGCTTTAGTTAAAAAATCTTTTAAACCGACCATTGCTTGTAGTTTTACGGCCGGAATATTGATTGAGTTGCCCAAAGTAAACCTAAGCTGCATTGGTCCGCGAAATTTACCGTCATAATTTTCCGGAATATATTCCTTTCCTCCCTGATCAGGAAAAACAGTTTTTGCGTCCATGATAACCGTTGCTGGCGTATACCCTTTTTCAAAAGCCAGAGCATACTCAATCGGTTTAAGAGCCGACCCTGGCTGTCTTAAACCCAAACTGGCATTAAATTTACCAAACTCTTTATTGTTATAATCATAAGAACCGACCATAGACAAAATCTCCCCGGTCTGTGAATCCAAAACCACCACTGCCGCATTAGTTGCATGAAAACCTTTTAGTTTTTCAATTTCTTCTTTGACAATCTTTTCGACTATTTTCTCAACATCAAGAGACAGAGTGGTTTTTATCTTTATTCCTTGATCAATAATTTTTGTTCCATATTCTTGTTCCACCTGGTTTTTTACATAAAAAACAAAATGGGGAGCATTAATGGCAAGATATGGAGTAGTGAACTGAAATTTCTTGACTTTTTCCAGCGCGGCCGATTCTTGAGTTTTGTTAATATACTCATCTTCGCGCATTCTTCGTAAAACATTTTCCGTCCGTCCTTTCCAAGCGTCCTTCTCTCCGATAAACGGCGAATAGTAGGTCGGGCTTTGCGGCAAACCAGCCAAAATAGCCGACTCAACTAAATCCAAATCTTTTGGCTCTTTATCAAAATATCCCTTAGCCGCCGATCCGATTCCCCAATAACTTCCGCCGTATGGCGCTTCATTAAGATACATTTCCAGGATCTGATCTTTACTATATTTTCTTTCAACCGACATCGCCAAAATCCATTCCTGTATTTTTCTTGACAATGTCCTTTTTGAGTTAAGTAAAACATTTTTAATCAACTGTTGTGTAATCGTTGATCCGCCCTCAAGTCGTCTTTTAAAGACGATATTAAAAACAGATCTCAGTAAACCTGTTTGAGATATGCCGCCGTGTTTATAAAAATTTTTATCCTCGATGGCAATCGTAGCTTTTTTTAAATAGTTGGAAATTTCAGTAAATTTCACCGGCACTCTGTTTTTATCCTTATACATATCGTAAATTACCTTGCCGTCTCGATCATAAAAAACAGTGGAAAAACCAGATACCTGGGATAGTTTTCCTGGAGAGGGAAGATCTTTAGCGTACCAGGCAAAAAGAATAAAAGAAAAGATAAAGCCAACGATGGCCAGACCGATCAGCGCAAATATACCATATAAAATCAGTTTCTGCTTTGTATACTGCTGTCGGAATCTTGCTCGGCGTGAAACATACATATCTAAAATTATAACAAAACTATGAATGGTATAATTAGAATTATGAAAAAATTCAAGAAATATTTTAAAAAGGAGACCATTTGGAAAATAATTATTATTGTTTCTTCAATTTTATTAATACTAACGTCATTCGCGCCATTACTGTTTCTAAAATAAACCCAAATGTCAAAATCCATTGACCTTCTTCCCCGAACAAGCAGCGTCACCAAAAAACGTTTTAAATCGCTTGATATCAACACCTACTGGGATCTAATCAATTATTTTCCCTATCGCTACGAAGACTATTCAATTATTTCCACCATCAACCGTCTTCAACCGGGTGAAACCGTAACCGTCAAAGGAAATATTTTAAAAACTAATAATATTTATACTCGATCGGGTTTAAAGATTCAAAAGGTGGCAGTTCATGATCAAACCGGCGCCTTGGAATTGATTTGGTATAACCAACCATATCTCATTAGACTCTTCAAAAAAGATCAAACATTATCAGTGGCCGGAGTCGTAGAAAAAGATTATGGGCGGTTAGTTATGAAACCAACCTCGTATGAACTGCTAAAATCGCCTGATCAGCCGACTATTCATACCGGCCGAATAATTCCTATATATTCGGAAAAAAAAAGTTTGTCTTCAAAAATCATCAGAGAAAAAATTTATAATATATTACCATTAAAACTCCATGAGTTTATTCCTAAACAAATAATATTGTTTAATAATCTGCTTGATGAACAAACTTCATATCAGAATATACATTTTCCTGAAAACACTGTTTTGGCTCAAAAAGCCAAACAAAGACTGGCCTTTGATGAACTGTTTGTTATTCATTTAGCTACAACAATAATAAAAAAACAGTGGAATGTTGAAAAGACCAGTTATCAATTCAATGTAGGGGACAAGCATCTCTGCTTAATGAATCAGCTCATCGACAATTTACCGTTTAAATTGACATCGGCCCAAAATAAAGTAATCGAAGAAATCATATTTGATTTGAAAAAAGATTCTCCGATGAATCGGCTTCTTCAAGGAGAAGTCGGCTCAGGAAAAACTGTTGTCGCCGCTATTGCCGCCTATCTTTGCCAACTTAACGGTTTTCAGACCTTATTCATGGCGCCGACAGAAATCCTTGCCCAACAGCATTACCAAACATTAATGATGTTATTTAAGAACTCAAAAATTAAAATTACTTTAACAACCGGTTCTATCAAACCAGAAAAAAAAGAACTCATCAATTCAGATATTATAATCGGTACCCAATCCTTGATTCAGAAAAAAATAAAATTCAGAAAGGTCGGTTTGGTTATCGTTGACGAACAACACCGTTTTGGCGTCAAACAAAGAGCCTTAATCAAAGAAAAAGGAATTAACCCGCATCTTCTTACAATGACGGCCACGCCAATCCCGCGAACAGTTGCCCTGACTATTTATGGCGAACTTGACATGTCAATAATTGACCAAATGCCGAAAAACAGACTTTCCGTTAAAACATATCTTGTTCCGGCCGGTAAAAGGCTGCCGTCATATGAATGGATAAAAAAACAAATATTAAAGGAAAAAACTCAGGTTTTTATTATCTGCCCGCTTATTGAACAGTCTGAAGTTGAGACAATGAAGTCAATCAAGGCCGCCACGCAAGAATTCAATTATTTAAAAAACCAGGTATTCACTCAATTTTCCGTTGGTCTGCTTCATGGAAGAATCAAACCTAAAGACAAAAACCAAATCATGGAAGATTTTAAAAATAAAAAGTTCGATATATTAGTCGCAACTTCTGTAGTTGAGGTTGGTATAGATATTGTTAACGCGACAGTCATTGTCATTGAAGGAGCTGAGCATTATGGCCTTTCCCAACTTCATCAGTTGCGCGGTCGAGTAGGTCGGGGAGACAAACAATCTTACTGTCTTTTGTTTACTGATTCAGAAAATAAAACCTCGATTGAAAGACTATCGTTATTTGTTAAAACCGCAGACGGTAACAGTTTGGCCGAATACGACCTTCAACACCGGGGCGCCGGCCAGATTTATGGGACAAAGCAGCATGGTTATACCGATCTTAAGATCGCCTCCTTATCTGATTATAATTTAGTCAATAAAACCAAAGCCGCCGCCGCCTACTTTATTTCTAAATGCAATCTTAATAATTATGCAGAATTGAATAATCGTCTTAAACAATATCAAACCAATCTCATTTCAAGAGATTAAATAATTTTTTTCATGTATAATATACACATATGGCCCCATTGCCAAAACGCAAACATTCAACGCAAAGAAAAGGTAAAAGATTAGCTTCAAAAGTATCGGTTTTACCAAAATTGATTATCTGTAAAAAATGTGGCAAATCAAAACTACCCCACCGAATTTGCAAATACTGTAATAAATAAATGGATCCACGCCATAAAAAAAGAATTGAAATCGTTCAAAATCTATACGCCCATGGTTTTTTATTAAAAGAGAAAGGTCTTCCGTTTCCATTAGATAAAACTACCAAATTGATTATTAATCAAAGCCTATCGATAGACCGATTAATCGAAACAAACGCCCCTAGGTTTTCCCTTGATAAGATCGCCAAAATTGATTTAGCAATATTGCGGTTAGCAATATATGAATTGACTATAGAAAAAAAACAACCGCAAAAGGTAATTATAAACGAAGCGGTTGAGTTGGCAAAAGAATTGGGAGGCGAAAAATCTTTTTCTTTTGTCAACGCCGTTTTAGGTAAGATTGCTATAACGACAAAAATATAACATGATAAACAATTGTCGAGAACTGGAAAAACAATTAGAAATAAATTTTAATAATATTAGTTTGCTCGAGAACGCGCTTATTCATCGTTCGTATCTTAACGAACATAAAAAGTTTCATCTGCCGTCAAATGAAAAGCTGGAGTTTTTAGGCGACAGCGTTCTATCGTTAACTACCACAATTTATCTTTATCATCATTATCCCGAACTTGACGAAGGCATTTATACCGACATTAAAGCATCAATCGTCCGCACTGAAAGTCTGGCTGACGCCGCCAAAGTAATTAATATCGGCAAATACCTTTACCTATCAAAGGGGGAAGAGCTTCACGGAGGCAGAGACAATAAGAATATTTTAGCTGATTGTTTTGAAGCAGTCGTCGGAGCAATCTTTATTGACCGAAGTTTTGATTCCGCCTATGATTTTATCGTCAAATATCTGTTCCATAAGAAACTCGATTATATTGTTAAGAATAAACTTTATCTGTCGCCAAAAAGCCGGCTTCAGGAAATCGTTCAGTCAAAATATAAAGTTTTGCCTGATTATGTAATTATTGATGAAAAAGGACCCGAGCATCAAAAACAGTTTGTAATAGCCGTTTATCTTAAGGATAAAAAATTATCTGAAGGCCGGGGCAATTCTAAAAAGGAAGCTGAAGAAGAAGCCGCCAAAATTGCTCTGAAACTTGTCGGATAATATGATAAAATATTGTCTGGAATTATAAATTCCTGCCGGCAGGCAGGCTAAATTATTAAATATGGTGGTTGTTTTAAGACTTATGAGATTTGGAAAAAGAGCCAGGCCTTTCTATCGGATAGTCGCTATTGACAAAAGAAAAAAAAGAGACGGCGCTTATTTAGATCAAATTGGCTATTTTGACCCTATTGCCAATCCTGAAAAACTTAAAGTTGATCTTAAGAAATATCAAGATTGGTTAAAAAAAGGCGCTCAAATTTCTGAAGGTTTGAGAAAAATCACTAAGAATAAAAATTTTAAGGAGTCGTTTCAAGTGACGAAGAAGGTGAAGAAGTCGGCTTAGTTGGCTCCAATATCTGATTCGTAAATGGATCGGCCTTAATCTTATAATCTTCCAGACTAGAAGCTTCGTTTGAATTTTCTTTAAATTGAATTTTAATTTTACCCTTGATTTTTCTAATAAACTCAATATCGCTGTCCGTCATCTCTGACTTTAATTCCGTATCAATAGTCACTTTTTTGCTGTAAAAAAATAGGTTGACATTTGCTGAACTAAATTTTGAATTAGAAAAATCAATACTTTCGCTTGTTGCGAACCGGCCTCCGGCAAACTGGTATGATTTAAGGAAATTCATAAAAGAATTAATATTTCCGGTTCCACTAATGGAAATTAGTGTTCTTTCCGCGGTTGAACCAAAATTAATATTGTATTCATCTATGTTAAAACCCGATTCCTGAGAAATTTTCTCTAAAGCGTAGATTATTGAAAAGAAATCTTCGGTATCGGGAATCAATATTGAAAATAGTTGGTTTATCTCATCTATCTCGTTTTCGGCCAGCGTTTTTCCTTTTTTTAAGATATCGACTCTTGATTTGAGTTTATTTGTTTCAGAGGAAACCGAAGTAATTTCGTCCTTTAGAACCTGATAATTCCTTATAGAAAAAATTAGTAAAAATAAGACCACGATTGCCGCCATCACAGGAAAAACGACAGAAAAATATTCTCGGACAATTATTAATATACGGCGGATCCTATAAGGAAACATTAATTGATTTAAAACTGCTCTTGAAGCTAAACTGATAACTACTGCCTTTAGACGAATCGTTGGCGCCATTTTCTTTCTCAAATAAATTAAATCCTGTCAGGACCAATTCATCAAAGTTATTCAAGAAATCATCTGATTCTACATATTTCAAAAAATTAATGGCTTTATCATAATTAAGTATTTTGACTGTGAATGTTGAATCTCTTTTATTGTTTATTGTCACCGACTCAAGCACGGCCGACTCGGAAGCCGGTTTTAGAGCATCGGTTAAAACCTGGTAATATGGCAAAAAGGAGGCGTCGTTACCATAATAATCAGATAGTTGTTTTTGCTTTGCTTTAAAATACTTAAATTTAGCCTCGGTATTTTTATTATCCATCAAATATTTGAGATAAACTTCTTTTTGAGCGTTTAACTGGCGGATCTTTGTTCTGTCTCTAAAAATTAATAAATTTACTGTCAAAAAACCTATGAAAAACAATATTGAAAACACCACTCCAAGATTTTTCCCTTTTGAGGTAAAAAACATTAATAATGGAGGTAACGACGACTTAGGTTTTAACCTAAATAAGTTTATTCTTTTTGCCATAGATATTTAAGAAAGAGCGCCTGTTATCGCTCCGAAAAAACCAGATAAAACTGGGCCTAACGAGCCGACTGTCTGGTTTTGTTTCACCAATGTGGCAATTGGGAAAGGACTGACCGGTATGGATATACCATTTTGAATCGCTTTGTCTATCGACATTACCATATTATCAAGATTAAAAATATACACTTGGTCAACGTTTAGATTATACTGTTCCTTGGCGACGATTAAAAAATGACTAACTTCGTCGGCCAACTCTTTAACAATCGGGGCAATGTAAATTCCAGCATCAACAGATCCGTTTTTTTCAAAACCGACTGTCTGTAATATTTCATAAGCTTTTTTGTCGTCAATATTCAAATTGACTTTAATATCCTTCAATAATAATTCCAATCCTATTTTGACACTTCTATTTAAGAGGATGAAGTTCTGCGTGTCTATAAGATAGATTGAACTGTTGAAAAAACCAAAATTAACTAAAATAAAAGATGATTTGTTCGGAAAAAAAACTTTACCTCTATTTAATATGAATCTTCTTACGGAGCTAAATTCATTTTCCAACCCCTCAGGCTGCAAACCGGACAACTCAATGGTTTTTTCAATCTGTTTGACTATCGTAAACGGACAAGCAACAATAAACACAGTCAACTCCTTAGTTTTTGGATTTTCCCTTAACACTTCAATATCCAAGGACACTTCATCGATTGGAAGAGGTATAAACTGATCGGCTTGATAACGAATCGCTGATTGCAATTCTTTTTCGTTAAGTTTGGGCAGAACCAACAATTGGGAAAAACTATACAAGTCGGGAATGACTACTTGAGCCCGTTTATTTTTAATTTTTGAGGTCGTTAATAATTTGTTAATGATTTCCGCCTGAACTTCAATATTTTTCTCCGTGTCAGCTGTATAATAATGAGGGTTTGCTTCGACCTCACCCAGAGAATTGATTTCAATCTCCTTACCATTATCAGACACATCTACCACCCGAATATATTTTTCTCCAATATTGATTGATAAATTATTAGTCATATATTCAGTATCATTAAAATTTTTACGAAAGTCAATAGTTTCTTAGTTTAATTCTTGTTTGGTAATTCATTGAGGATCCTTCTTTATGGGCAACTTTGAAACTAATTGTTACTATTGGAGCGGAATAGGTAGCTGTTTTTTTACAGCTTATTGAAAAACCTGATATTTGTACTCTTGAATTGTTTAATTTCATAACGCTTGCACTTAAAGCTGATTGTGAGGCGATATACGGATCATTCGGATCAACATTATTAAGATAAAAATGAAACTGTTTCCCATTTTTATCTTTGAAATAAAAATCATCGCCTGTTGAAGATGAATAAATCGCTCCCGTTGTATTGCACTGCGGACCTGAAAAATCAGGATCTAAATAAGTCGAATATATGCCAATTGCCTGACTTTTTATTACTGTTTCTATGCTGCTTATCGCGTTATCTCCTTGGTTTTTAATTTCCTGAAGAGCGATAATTTTTGCCTGCTGCCTGACTACGGTAAATAAAACGCTTATAAGCGCCGGCAAAACCAGGCCAATAACGACAATCACGATAATCATCTCAATTAGAGTAAAACCATACTGTTTTTTTTTCATTCCCATGGATTAAAAACGCTATTTAATGTTACGTTGAATGTCTGATTAACTTCCTTCCAGGAAACAGTAATAACTGCGTCAACCTGAGTAACAGGATTTCCTGTTACAGTCAAAATCATCTCTCTTTTAAAAATCGCAGGATTTATGCCGCTTATTCCTGAAAAATCATTGACACCGCAAGCTCCGGCTGCTGGCCAACTGCTAATTGGAATTGGATTATTAAAACAGTACGTTCCTATCCTAGAAGTTGAAAATATATTCCAATCAATTTCTTTTTCGGATTTCAACCATTCCTGAAGTTCTTCGGCGTAGCGGGTAGCTATGATTTTATGTTCATTTATCTTCATATTTCTTAAGGACGCAGTCACGGCAGCTATGGCCACTACAAAAAACACGGCAAACACCGAAATAAACACAAGCACTTCAATCAATGAAAAGGCCTGATTTTTTTTATGGACATACATACTGGCTTGTTCCTTCTTCAATCACTCCGTCTTCGGAAATTATAATACTCTTACACTTATTAATTATTTTATTTTCTATTATTATAGTTATCGTTGCGTTATTATATAAATGGCCGGTTAAAGGAGCAAAGTAAATAAGACTTGCTGACGAATTGTTTGTGCTTTGTAAGTTATA
>Ga0265292_1001951_pt1 | contig 15942 bp, 10 predicted proteins | sample Munlanlewell296A_FD_189080 | JGI IMG/M metagenome (GOLD analysis project Ga0265292, IMG submission 189080) | Leachate microbial communities from a municipal landfill in Southern Ontario, Canada - Leachate well 296A | ecosystem: Engineered > Solid waste > Landfill > Unclassified | place: Canada... | reverse complement strand
CGCCACCCCGGCAAGCGCGGCGGCCCGCTCAACATCACGGCGCAACACCTCCGCGGTGTTATCGGCTTCCTGCTTGGCAATTACTTGTTCAAATGTTCGAGGCGCTACCGCCTCAATCGGCGTTGGCATTGGCAACTTGTCGGCAATCTGGGCCAGCGCCTGACCAAACTCAAGAGCCGTAAATCGCTCGGCGGCATCCGGGCGTCCTGCCCGTTCGATCGGCGCAGCAATTGGCCCCAAGTTCGCCGACACCGGCAGTAGCTTGCCCACCCGCAAAGCCAGAGTCAGTGCCGCCGATTCGCCAACGAAGGGCAAATTTCCTGTCACCGACTCCAACAGCGTCATCGCCAGCGAGTACACATCGCTTCGCTCCGTCGGCGCCTCACCCAAACCAATTTCAGGCGCTGCAAAGCGAGATTGTTCCAGGCTCAACTGCCCCGCCACTACCGTTCGTTTTATTCCAAGTCCGCCTAAACGCACCCGCAAGTCGTTGCCAATGAACAGGTTGGCTGGTCGCACATCGCCATGTGCCCAACCCCGTAGGTGAATAAAGTGCAATGCCCGACAGACATCAAGTCCGACCACAAGCGCCTGCGAGGGCGAGAGGCGACGCCCCCGGTCCAAAATCTCACGCAGCGTTCCGCCGGCGAAGTACTCGAGCACGGTAAACGTATAGACGTCACCATCAATGGTTTGGGTACCCCAGTCATCAATACTGACCAGCGACGGGTGATTGAGTGCGGCCAGTTGTTGGGTCTGGCGCATGAAGTGCTCGAGAGCCTGATCCACAGTGACAATTTCGTTGTCTAGATCAATCAGGTTCTCTGCGAGCACTAGCCGAATGACCACTTGTTCCCGTCGCCGAAGGTCGGTGGCATCAAACACCATTGAGGTGCCGGACCCATCTGTTCGCGCATTATCTATCCGATAGCGCTGGGCAATGACTTTCCCGACAAGGGAATCTCGGTTCGCCATGAGCCAATAATTCTACTCTCTATGCCGCGAGAATGGAGATGTGACTGCAAGCACCCCATCGTCAACAACTGCACACAAGAAAATCGACAAGCAAGCGCTGATCGTCAGTATCGGAATTGCGGTTGGCTTAGCACTCATTGCACTCGGTATGCGCACCGGTCTCACGGGCCGCGATGCATCAAATCTTCCCGACGCGATAGAAAGTATTTCACCCGCCAACGGAGACGAAGTTTTACGCCAAGCACAAGTCATCGTCGACTTTGCCGAGGGATACAACGCAGTGCTCACCATTGACGGCATCGAACTGCCCACCACTCGCCTCGATGAACTCACTGCCAACGGCGCGACCCCACAGCCTGGAGCTCAAGTTGAATTACCACCCACAGCAATCTTCGATCCCGGCAACTACATCATCAGTTACCAGCCTCAAGAAGGCGCCCCAATCGAAGAATTCGCCCAGGGTGATCACATCGCCGGCGTCCGTTACTGGAAAATCCAAGACGGCGAAGAATCTGCACGCATCTACAACTGGAAGTTTTCAACGGACTAAGTCAGTGTGAGCAGAGGACGAAGAAGTCGAATTTGGATCTCTCACCGATTGCACCATATTCCAGAAATCAATTGGTTCGACGCATGCAAATACACTTATGTGCCGACGCTCACAGAAAGTTGCTGAATTTCTAGATCAATTCGATTGCCAATGGACTCCCGCCATTGGCGCGGCATCGTGGATTCATCTCGATATGCGATGCACTCCGCGACCAATTTATGAAGAACGTTATTGTCAATGAAATTCCATTTGAACATCGCGATGAATAGCTGATTGAACTGACCGATAGTCATTGGCACTACGTCTACCCGGAACTCGTCGTCTCCGACAATCCATGCTCCCCCTTGAAAAGTCATCAAAGTGTTCGGGTCTAACTTTGGTGCAATAAACAGACCGAAGACAGGTTTAGAACCTCGCTGACTGTATGCCTGGGTCACTTGGAAAACATGATTCCTAACTGATACACCTTCTGTGGCTTCTTGACGTGACGATGTCGACAGAGTCACTTCAACCACAAGTACAAACTTTTCGAACTCAAAAACGAGGTCAGGGATGCCACCTGGAGCGTGACCGACTGGTAGAAAATCTCTATCAACTTTGAAACCGCGTGATTCACTCGGAAGACTCTTCAATCGATTGATCGCGAGGAACGCCCGCCAAATCGCCCATTCTAGATATGCAGGTGCTTCACCATTTGGAACGACAACTGACTCGTCGTCCGCGTTTCCAAGGCGAACACGTCCGTCTTCCATCGCCGCGAGATACTTGGAGATATTTTCCCACTCCTGCGCCTGTTGTCCTGCGTACTGCGATTCGTCGAAGACTGCAATGGCTTCTTCAAGGTTGTGACGCATTACGGCTGCATCAGCACTGGTGGCAACATCCATCAAGTTAGTGGGGACTCCAAGGTTTCGACTTCTTGCCTCAGCCGAAAGCTCTTCCAAGTTCTCAATTGCTAGGGACAAGTCGTCGACTGGAAGCGCGGGACCCAGAGTCATTCTTTTCCAATAAGTGACAACATCCATTTCTGGAACGATGAAGGACCGTAGCTGCTGGGTGAGAGATTTCCGGTGTTCGGAAAGCCCGATGCCCCGTCCTCGTTGGCGAAATAATCCTGTTGCGCGAAGCCAGCGCAGATTCATATCGCCGTAGTCTCGATAAGTCTGAGCTGTAAGTGGTTTCGCTTCACGATTTCGCTGCGCGTCAATAGTCCCGTTGTCATATTTCTTCTTGTTCGCTGAGTTTTCCCTCTTTTCGCGATATTGAATGATGGCATCAACAATTCTCGAAATTGAGTCCATGTGATTTGTCGTTTGAATAAAAACTGTGAGCTCGACAAAGGATGTACGACTGTCTCCAGTGCGCTTTTCTAAGGCATCTAATACGCGTAACACATGCAAAAGCGGTGAAAAATCTCCGCACTCGCGATACGTTGAACCGCCAAAGTCAAAGGACATTCCCACCAGTGCACGCAGAAAACACTCCTGTTGACCAGCGATGGATTCTGAATCGATAAATCGGCGCCCACTCGGAGTGATGAAGTCGAGCGGGCCAATAAGAGTCTGACTAACACCTTTTGGAGCCTCAGGATAGAGGAACCCGAGGCGATTTAGTGCGCTACGAAACTTCCGTCCCACACTCTCTGTTTCATCTTCTCCTAATTCAACAACACCCTCTCCTCCGAGTAGTTGCCGAAATCGCTTGTCTCCATCACGACCACGAAGTTGTCCCTCTAGATTCGACCCAGCAAGTGCAATTAGGGCGTCTCGCGTTCGCAAGCCACTTCGCACTGATGTATTACCTAATTGCCAGGGCTTCATTTACTTCCCCACAAATAGAAATTCATCAACTCTGTTTCGATTATCTCCAACTTTATGCCCTTGATTGCCGAAAGAGTAACGATGTTCTATGGGGACCACTTCAACAGAGTCTTTGTATTTCGCCATGGTCTCCACGATTTCGTCAAGTGTCGGCAGGGCATTCGAGGAATAAGACACCACGATAATTGAGTCGCGGAATCGTTTGAACATAGTCTCGAACGCATCAAGCGCACCATTACGGGACGAAAATGGGGTGTCGTAACTTTTGAACTTTTTGGTTTGTGTATGTTCTTGGATTTCAACCCCTTTCCAGTCACGTGCTAAGCCTTCGACGAAGTGATAACGGCGCACGTACTCGCTATCTGACTTTGGTGTGTAATAAGGAGGGTCAAGATAGATGAGCGCGTTCTTTCGCGGCCGCAACGCAAGCGCGTCAATATTGCGGGCGTAATTGTGTCTCCCATTGTCGAATACTGCAGCATTAACTTTACTGACGGCGTCAATAAAGTGCTCAGCGATTGACTTCTGTAAGTCTCTACGCCCATCGTCGTATTTTTCACCGGTGTAGGTGAAGACGCCGCGAGGCCTACGCTTCATACAGGCGCGAATGAGCGCTGACGTAGCCAATGCTCGCAAGTGCGGTGAACGCATCCGCTTTACGTTCCGGCGAACCGAATCTATGGTCTTGCAATCATTTTGGGAGTAATACAGTCCTTTGAATCTGGTCTGAACGAACTTGTCATTGTCGAATGCATACTGAAGTAATTTCTCAACTTGGATTTCGCTGAGTGTGGTTTCATTGTTCTCAATGAGTGCGGTTGCGAACTGCCACGACATATGCATGTGGTCGTTTGAAATAACCGTTTTACCCATCGATTTGAACAAGTACGACACCACACCGCTTCCAGAAAAAGCATCAATAGCAACATCGAAGTCCAATGGTGCAACTACATTAAAAATTTCTTGGAGTAACTTCCTCTTCGATCCCATAAATCGAGTCGTGGGGTACTTAGTTGTCTGGTTGGGAATAACTTGAATGGGCATCAATCCATCGATTACGGATTCGCTACAGCAACAACGATTACATCTTCACCTCGCCGTAGCGACCCTTTGCTGTTGATATTTCTTCGAGTTTCAACGACTTGAATTTCAAAATCTTTGTACAACTCGTGAACCAATGGATGATTGGAGTTTGTTAAAACAACATGACACCCAAGGCAAGATAGACGGTGCACTTCTGCCGCCAGTTTGTGATGATCATCCTCGTGGAACGGTTCTACGGTGTACCGCTTGAAATCGGAGTAGTGACTAATCGGAATATACGGGGGGTCAAGAAATACGAAATCACCTGGTGCGGCATGTTCGTGAAGTACCGCGATGTAGTCACCCTTCACAATTGACGCTCGAGACAACGCTTTCCCAGAAGCAGCAAGTGTCTGATAGTCAGGCATTTTCGGATTCATGTAATTGCCGTAGGGGACATTGAATTGTCCCCTACGATTGACGCGATAGAGCCCATTGAAACAGAGGCGATTGAGATAAATTGTACGCGCAGCTGCTTCTACCGAACACAGCTGTTCCCAGTCCTGTGAACGTATCTTGTAAAATTCGTCTGCGCTGATGGGCATTGCTGCCAATGCTTCAGCGACTTTGTCGGCATCAGTTGCAAGCACTTTGTAGAGACTGATCAGTTCCGCATTGGTATCACCAATTATCGCTTGTTCAGGGTCGAGATGAAAGAAATAAGCACCACCACCGATAAATGGCTCTATGTATTTCCCGAATCCGATGGGTGTGACTCGGTTCAATTGTGGAATCAATTGAGTCTTGCCGCCAGCCCACTTTAGAACCGGGCGAGCCTTTTGATTTAGATCGGTAGTGGTTGAAATGTCCGACGCGGTGATAGTCATTTGGCCAGACTGTCACGCAGGCGTGACAAGGAAGCGCCCGACGCGGTTTTCCATGCGTCCCACCCGTTGATAGGTCGGTTCACGAAGAATTTGGCAGCACCAGATGGGCTCTTAAAGATTCGGGCGTCTTTGACCTTCAGATACCCATTTGTCTCAACGAATGCCTTATGAGTAAGTCCCCCTCGCCGCCGAAGAGTAAGGATGTCTCCCGCCGATATCAGACCGGCGCTCAGGAGGGGCTTGAGTGAGTCCACTATCCGATTGTAGGAGCCACGCCAGATCGGATCGCGAATGTAATTGGCCGAGATTGCTCAAAAATCGATATAAGCATATGAAACGGTGACTCACACAAGTTTTTCGATCAGCCCCTGCCCACGAAGTCAGTCAATGAGTGGTCCAGCAATTGCGTCCATCAAAGAGTCGACTGCTCTGATTTCATGATTAGTCAGTCGCGGATTTCGCTCAAATGCGACTTGGACCGTCTCAGAATCTAACGATGTAATGGTGACTCCAATTGCTGCGAAAGGAATATTGGGCCAATCCAAGTTTAATTCACGAATAACTTGAGCCCATATCTGTAGCGGTCGAATCCAACTGAGTCCAATACGAGTAATATCTATTAGCAAAATCGTGTTGGAATTCCATCCACCATATTCAGACTGTTTAATTTTCGCCTCAATAACTCCTCTTAGCACTGGCTCCATTTGGTTGAAATGATTTGTCAAGCTTGAACCAGTTTTCGTCGTAACTTTTGGGTTGACTATAGTTTTGCCAAGAGTGCACCAAGCTTTGCCACCTAATTCCGGTAACTGAACTTCAAAATTCTCGTTGCCCGAGTTTTGTTGCAAGGACTGAACGAGCTCCTTGCAGATTTGTGCGCGGAGCGCTTCGTTGATTGCTAAAGGACGTTCATCCAGTTCAATTGCAATCTTTACATCGAAACGTTTAAGAGCAGTTTCTAAGTCATCTACCAATTTCTGAAAATCATCTTTCGTTCGGGTCGTTAGTTCAACACTCAAGGAACTACCAAAGGTAGATTCGAACAATTCGATATCTGGCCTAGATTTTCCACCAAACTGGAATTTCCAACATTTTGCCGCAATCTTGCTTCCTACTAAGAGTTCATATCGAAGGGCAAGTTGATTTATGGGGTCAAGGTCCTTTCTGAAATCGGCTTTCTTCCTCTCGAGATTTCCCGGCTTAGCCGATTCCAGAACTTCGATAATGCGATTCATCGATGCCACGGTGGACGCACCGTGGGGTTCAATTAGTAGTAATGGTTCATTCCAGAAGTGATCCTCGGGGGTGCCCTCTAGCCAATTTCTCAATGCGGCAAACTGAGGGGCGGTCACTTCAATTCAGATTTCATGATGGCCTTGGGTTGGTCTGTTGCTTCGTCCTGGTAAACCCAGTTTGGTTCAGTTCCCTTCGAAACTCCACTTTGAAAAGCACCTATCGTGACACCCGCTTCCTGCCACCATGAAGATGGAGTCGACATAGCAAATCACTCAAGGCGCGGACGGGCCAATGAGGCGAGATGGCAATTTGTTTGGTCGATGTACCGGCGACGGCACGCTTCGCGTTCATCTATAGCCTCGCGGTAAGCCCCGAAGCACGACGGATTGGGCGGGCGATTGCGGCTTCGATGACACCTCGTGTACCAACAATGGTGAGGCGGTCGATTGCTCGCGTGATTCCGGTATAGAGCAACTCGCGCGTCAGGATACGGCTGCGCCTGTCGGGAAGCACAACAACCGCGTGGCCGTATTCAGAACCTTGGCTCTTGTGAATGGTGAGTCCATGCACCGTTTCAATATTTTTGAGTCTCGAAGTGGGAACGCGTTGACTTTGGCCGGGCTGGCCGAACACTGCCTCGGTGCGAGAGTCTGGCGTAGTTGCCATGACCACGCCAACATCACCGTTTGAAAGATTGAGCGAAGGCGTGTTGCGGTTGACCATGATTAGACGACCGGCGTACCACGCGGTGTCCGCACGTGAACCCAATCGAGCCTCAATGCGGCCATTCCATCCAGTTGCGCCCATTGTTCCACTGCGGTGAGCGCAGAGGACTTGCATTTCACGTTGAATTCGAAGCACTGAATCGTCGTCATTTGCACGTGCTGCTTCGCATACCTGTAGCGCGTGGGCGACAATTTCCTCGATGAGCGTGTCAAGCGAGGTTCTATCGCTGGTATCTACCCATGTGATATCGGTTGGGTTGCTACTAAGAACTTCGAGTGCTCGTTGGGTGTCACCGTCTCGAACTGCACTGGCGAGCGCCGCGATTCCCGAGTCGGCGCCGAAACGGTGCTGAATAGTGAGTTCTTGTGTGCGAGATGCAAGTAATGATTTCGGTTTGCGGGAACTGGCGGCAATATCGGCGAGCACGGTGCCCGATTCGATGCTCGCAAGTTGGTCTGGATCCCCCACGAGCAGGATTTCAGCATCTGGTGGAAGTGCTTCCAGCAGTTGGAACATCAATGATGACGAAAGCATTGACGCTTCATCAATCACGACCAAGTCATATGGCAACGGATTGCTCGGGCCAAATTTGAAACGAGGTGTTCGATGCGGATTGAAGCTGAGTAATGAGTGCACCGTGCGAGCTGGTGCATTGGTTAGTGCATTAATCACTTCTCGCGAAGCCTGTTGCTCGACGCAACGGTCATAAAGAACTTGGGTCATGCGCGTGGCAGCTTTACCCGTCGGTGCAGCAAGGGCAAGACGCGGAGTATTTGAGCCATCCGAAAATCGCTCAACCAGTCGGCGAGCAACCTCGGTGGTTTTACCGGTGCCTGGACCGCCGAGCAATACGTTGACATTCTCGGCATTGTTGCGAGTGAGAATCGACGCAATTGAGTTTTCTTGGGCATATGCGCGAGCCAAATACACACGGTGATCGTCAAGAATGAGTGGAGTGCGGTCGCCTGGGTTACCCACCAGAGCCGGCATTGTTTGAAGTGCGGCTACCCATTCGCCTGGATTGGTAGGCCATGACACATGATGGGAGTCTTCGAAGTTGGTGTCGGCGGCCCAGTCGGCGATGCGATCAAGATCGACACACGTGTGGCCATCTCGCGAGGTGCGTAGCACTAAGCCGAGAGCAACCCACGCAAGATCGGAAGGTTCGCCGGGCCGGGTTCCCTGAGACATGCGGACCAATACCGTGGCGGCCGCTATGTCTCCGTCATCGATGACATGTGCATCGCGATATGCGATTAGTGAATTTGGTGGCGTGATTAGCGGAGTAGTTGTGATCGTCATGGTCGCTCCCCCGCAAACAAGTCGCTGAGTCGTGACCACATTCCCGATGGAGCGACCCAGGTAAAGACGCCGTAACGATTTCCGTCTGCATCCGTTGGAGTTGCAGGGCCGACCATGCCGCGAATGAAGCCATAGGCGATCCCTGAAATGCAGGAATCGTGATCGATATTTGCTGAGCGCCAGCGCAACATGCGATAGATTGCCGTGCCATACAGCAGTGCCTGCAGTGGATAGTGGTGATGGATCATCGTCTCGAGAAGTTTCGCTGGCGCATATGCCTCGATGGGGTGGGCAATGTCGGCGGTGTGGAGTTTGTTGCTCTTGTAGTCGGAAATAATCAAACGTGGCGCATCTTTGGTGCTGCTTGACAAGCGCAACAGCGCGTCGATCGAGCCATTGAGCAATCCACCAAGTGGAATATTGAACGATGCATCGCGGAGTTGATTGGCGTAACTAAATAATGGGTCGTCTGGACTGAGTATTTGCGTCAACACTTCGCCGATGTCGCTGGCGAGGACACCGGTACTCAATGACGTAAGCGCCATTTCAAAATCCATTTCGGCGAGGCGATCACTTTTGGAGATGTCTGAGTATGAGATGTCTTTGAACGGGCCGCCGAATGGTGTTCGCAATGCGCCAATAATCATTTGCGTGAGCGTCTCGTGAAACGGTCGCAGAAGTGCCGATGAGGCTTTGAGTTCTACTGCGCGCTTCACTTCGGCTTCAAGCGGTTGTGAAGTTGGGTCGATGTTTTCAAATATTTCATGAATCTGGCTACCAACGGCCGTGCCGGCAGGAAGATCACCAATCGTGTGTAGGGGTAAGTCGGAGATGAAAGTTGAATGACTGCCTTGAGCGTCGTCGCCGAGGACTTCATCAAATCCCGAGCCAGAAGGCGAGAAATAGTCACGTGGGGCTTCAGACTCGCGGGCCGCTGTTATGCCAGTAAACGACGTGCGTCGATAAGTTTGGACAATCGCACGTGGTGCAGGCGCCAGAGCGAGTGCTGCTGCGTCGATTGTTGTTTTTGATCCTTCGTAACCGCTGCCGGGCGGAAGTGTGACGGCTGGTCGAAGTTGTGGGATCGTCTTCATGACTGAACGCAGGATGTTGTCCTCACCCGTGTCGGCGACCAACACAGACAGGTGGTGCTTTGCCCGGGTGGTTGCGACGTACAGCAAGCGCCGAGACTCTTCGTCGTCACTAGTCGTCACGGCCTCTACGGCCTGCGAGGATTCTGTGCCGAGCGCAAAGCTGATATCGACGACTCGCTGATTGCCATTGTAAAACACGAGCGGCCGGGATTTGCTTCCGCGTTTTTCGCTGGGTTTCCACAAGTCGGCGACGATCACACAGGGAAACTCGAGACCCTTGGCCGTGTGAATTGTCATCACTTTGACTGCGTCGCCGTCGCCTTCGACACGGCGACTGACAAGGTCGCTCTTTTCATCTGTGTTGAGTAATTCGAGGAAGATTTCCAGCGCGTTCGTTGGAGTGCAACCGCGGCCGCTACTTGCGGCATGCATGATTTCCGAGATATGAGCGAAGTCGGTGATGTTGCGCTCGCCCTGCTCCCCTGTTGCAGGGTGTTGCATCATGGCATCGTCGGCAGAGATTGCTGCCGCCCATGCCGCGATGCCACGGTGTGGAAGTGTTGTTGAGAGTTCGGCAATGCGATTTTGCACGGCGAGCATCGCCTCGTCGGTGAGCGTTCCGACGTTGCGTAGTGAATAGCCAAAAAATGCTGTGCCTGCTGCCCGACGAATGCGGCCCATATCCGAAACGCGTTCCATGGCTTCGAGCAACGAACGAATGTCGCCTGCAATCTCCCCGCTCATGACGCTTTCGGTGCCGTTACTCACCGCCGGAATTCCCAATTTGTGAAGTTCGTGTTCTATTGCCCGTCCGACATTGGTGACGCGGACGAGAACACAGATATCGCTCGGCTTGATTGGTTTAGGTCCGTCTGACCCCAACAATTGGGAGTTATTGAGCAACTCGAGCACTCGCTGGGCCGTGGGTTTGGCCAGGTGCAGTTGGTTGTTCAGTTCACCAAGATCAACGAACTCGACAGGTTCTGCATTGATGATCTGCGACTCGCGGTGGCGAGCGGTTGCCGATACCTCTATATAGGAAATGTCTGGCCCGAAGATTGCCCCATCAAATGCGACGTTTAGGGCGTCGAGCACCGGTTTGTCGGAACGGTAATTTGTGGTCAGCGTGCGCACGGTGCCCGTTGCGCTAAAGCCCATATAGGCGCGCACGTCGGCTCCGCGAAAGCCATATATCGATTGCTTGGGGTCGCCAACTGCGACAAGTGCACGGGATCCGGTGGGAGGGAAGAGTGCGCGGAAGAACTTCCATTGCACAGCATCGGTGTCTTGGGCTTCATCGATAATGGCTAGTTGAAAACGGTCACGAAGTTCTTTGATCAAGGCACTCCGAGTTGGATCACTAACAACTTCATAGGCGCGACGTAGCAAGTCGTTGAAACTGGGGTGAATGAGCATGATCTGGTGAACACGATCGACACAGGCGCGCAAGATGCTGGCCAAGTCATTGAGTTGTTGAGCACTGGCGTCTACGTGTTGCTGTGGATCAAACCACGGTTCGATAAATGGATCGCTGAGCATGGCCTTAACGAGTTCGACGATGCGGGACTCATCCCAGACTCGGCCGGCAAGGGCTTCGGCAACAATTGCATCGTTGACGACTTCAGCAACGATGCGGGCGGTGATGTCGTCGTCGGCTTCGGTGGCTGTAATCAGGCCTGCGGCCTTGAGCACCTTGGTGCACACGGCGTGGATCGTTGAAATAGTTGCGGAATCGAATTCAACGGCAGCACGCTCAAGTCGTTTGATGCGGGCGTTTATGACATCCGATTCGCCCTGTAGCAAGTATTGGGCAAGTTCATCATGACTATCTGGACTACGGCTCTTCAATTGACGTGCCGTGTAAACCAACCGAGTGCGAACTCGATCGCGCAGTTCGGCGGCGGCGTTACGAGTGAAGGTTGTGATGAGAATGTCACCGATGCGCAGATTCTCCCGATTGGCCAGTTCGCGGGTGACAAGCCCGGCAACCGAGTACGTCTTGCCGGTACCGGCACTTGCTTCGATGACAAGGCCGTTGACCAGAGGCTCGGTGGTGAGTGAAAGATTCGTGGCGCTCATGAGACGAGATATCCCTGCTTCGCACCCTTATAGGAGATGGTGAGCTGTTCGTCGAACCGCGCACGAAACGCGAGTTCGGGCGAATTGGCCCCAAAAACATCGTCGAAATTGGGGTGGGTTCCGTAGACAACCGATTCAGACGAATATTGGTACGACCTGCCGCCGACGAACTGGTCAAATCTTTTGCGACCGTCGCCGCGATTGGCAAGTGTCTTCGATGCTGCCCCATCGAAACTGCCACACGGTGATGCGAGCGCCAGACGAACTAGATCGCCAAGAACGGCTAGTCGATTCACGGCTTGGACTTGTGTGATCGTGGGGTCGAGACGAAGCGTACGAAACTGGGCGACTGGGACGGGAGCGCCTGTGGTGGTGACGGCGCCGGGTTCCCATTTGTCGTGGCGAGTGACGACTGTCAGGCGATCTATTGGAAGACCAAATGCCGTGGCGACGAGTATGCGCAAGGCGGCTACGGGCTTGATTTTGTCCCAATCATCTTCGGTGCTGATCATCACAATTTGACCGGAATCTTCGTGCACTCCCTCGATCCGGCCAACAACTTGATAACTTCCCGCCGTTCCGCGTATGTCGTGCGCGGTACCTCCACGTAGTGGGATCTGTTTTGCCGCACCTTCGGCGACGATGCCATGGACGAGCTGGGTGATTTCATCAAGTTCGGCATCGCCAAATACGCCGACGGGGAGCAATCCGCTGACTTGCAACGCTTCACGCCACTTTGCCTCGTCACTTGGATCGGAGCCGTCAAGAAGAATCTGTAAAAGTTGCTCGCTTCGGTCGCGATGCTCGCGTTTGGTGAGACTGAGCGGAAATATGGCGGGTGTGGCAGATTCGTTCTCGCGCCACGTATTGATGGCGAGAGCGCGTCGGACAAACAATCGCAGTGGATCGCGAACGAATTGTTCGAGTTCACTCAGTTCAAGAACGTCCAAGTCGGGTGTAACTCCGACGGCGGAATGCACTGGTGCTATTGCTTTGCCGAGGTTGGAGGCAATCGAACGCGCCACTGGATCGTGGCTCCAGATGATCCCGGACTGCACAGCATCGGGCAAAAAATTGGCCCGACTGCTGGAGTGCCGCGGGTGAATTACTTCAACATCGCCGGTGGCCCGACGAACAAAATCGGCAAATTCGGCCAACGGTGTCGCAAGCGGCAAAGTCGTGTTGTTCTTAATGCTCGTACCGGTGCACGTGATGATCATCCGATCTCGCGCCGAGAGCATGGCATCGAGCAAGGCTCGACGCACCTCGAGCCGGGGGTCGGAATCGCCAATTAGGCGTTGCCGTTCGGTGAGGTCATCACCTTCGGCATCTGAACTTGCGATCGCATCGTCGTCGAAGCCCAGCACACACACCACCCGATACGGCACGCCTCGCAAGGGAACCATGCTTGTAGCGGTGACGGCACCAGTGCGTAACGGTTGACGACCGGCAATTTCTGTGAGCAACTGACCGACAAGTGCTTTAACATCGGCAAACGGAACGGCGACGTCGTTGGCCGATGCGCGAAGTGACTCGAGTTGGCGCAACGGGGTTTCGAGTTCGTTGCAGTTTTGGCCACACAATGTTTCGAGCGCATTCTCTAGTGCGTCGCACCACTCGCCGACCGTACGATCGCTCGACGTGAGCAGATCGAGATTGAGCACGACATCGAACACCCGAATGAGCGCGGCGATATCGTCAATGTCGGCGAGATCGACATCGTCGAGGGGTACTACCCCACCAAGTGCAGGCGCCGGTGTGGCGTCGGGCAGAGTTGCGCCAAGAATCATGCGCTCGAGACCGAGTTTCCAACTGTGGGCGTCGATCGCGCCGGCTTGCAGGCCGACACGTTGGCGATGCTCGGCGGTGAGACCCCATCGAATGTTGGTGCGCTCGATGTAGCGCTGCCAGGTTTCAACGGTTTCGCTGTTGACTCCAAGTTGGTCTAATACGAGAGCCGATGTGGCAACAGCCATGACGCCATCAACCGAACAGCGCGAGCCAATGAGTTCGAGCAAGTTGCCCAACAGTTCGGCACCCGCGCTCACTTCGCGGATGCCGCGGTCGGCCACAACAAGTGGGATTTGAATCTTGCGACCGTCAATTGTGAGTTGGCGGGCAAAGGTGGCTTGCAAATACGGTGCGGCATTGTTGATATCGGGGCTGAGGATGACTACTTCATGAGGTTCGAGATCGGGCAACTCGGCAAAGGCATGCAGGAGTGCATCGTGCAGGACTTCGACTTGTCGACCGATGCTGTGACAGCGATGAATGCTCAACGAGTGATCGGTTGGGTCAAAGGATCTTGGAGTGGCGAGCAATGCGTCGGTGACGATGTGCTGCAAGTGGCCGAGCAAATCATGAGCGGGAGGAGATTGTGTCTGGGTTTTGTGCGTTGGGGTGATGCCTTGGGAGGCAAGCAGAATTTGTGTTTCCTGCGTGCCCCGCAACCAGGAGTACACCAACGGATCCACGTCATCTGGAATCTCAGCATCACTTCGAACAATGGCGAGATCGGGAGTCACCGGCGTGTTGGTTGCCCAACGTTTTTGTAGTGGTGCGGACGGATGGACGAGCAGTACCTGCACATCGCAGATTTGCGAAAGTTCCTTGAGTACCTGAGTCTGTTGAAGGTTGAGCGTTTGCAGACCGGCGACTAACAGCTCTTTGGGTATTCCGTCTTTTGATGATTGTTGACGCGCCGGACTACTGGGCTCGTCGATTTGCTCGCGTGCCTTGCGCCATAATTCGTACTGCCAGATGTCGCTTTTGTCGAGTTGCTTGGTGACTCGTTGATCGTCACGAAATTCGTCGCTTGCTGTGGGGCTCAGAGTCGGAATCTTGTTCTCCCATTGGCGAATCATTGCCGGACGTCGCACGTGGTAGCGATCGAATCGATCGGCAATAGCGCGGGCAGCAAGAAGTGGACCACCCGATCGCTTGATGATCTCGACGTACGCGGGATTGTTGGCGATAATTTCCAACAACACGAACGTCAAGTTTTGAATTGACCACTTGTCGACCTGGCCGTCTTGCTTTGGCGTCAGAAACCTTGCAAGCGAACCTGGATAGTCAACTTGAACATTGGCCACAACGCCGTCTTGCTTGCCACTGGTACCAAGATGCTTGGCCAGTTCGGGCAGGAGCCAGGCCTTAACGCCGGCCGTGGGCACCACTAAATGTTGTCTGTAGAAGAGATCGACGGGCCGTGAAAGGTACTCGACTGCCGGTTCGATGATGTCGTCGAGACGACCGACATAGTCAACTCTCAACGGCATAGGTCTCCAAAGTACTCGGATGCGCAATACGTATTTAAGTACTGCGGTGCTCCACGGTTACACATGCCTGCAGGATCGCACGCTTCCAAAAGGAGTCAAATTGGTTAACATTGCGGGTGTGGATGACGGCAATCGGCTGGAGAATTTAATCGGCGAAGACTTGGACCCGAAGTGGAACGAACCTTCAACGCGGGGCGATCTTCGGCTCCTGGCGATCAGGATTGATACCAAGTTCGATCAAGTTCGCGGCGACTTCAACAGCCTTAGGACCGAATTTGACTCCAAATTTGAGCAAATGGAGAACAAGTTCGAACTTCATGCGAACGGAATCGACTCCAAATTTGAACAAATGGAGAACAAGTTCAATTTTCACGCGAACGGAATCGACTCCAAATTTGAACAATCGCGTGGCGAAACCCGAGTCCTTGTCGCCGAAACGAACGCCAAGTTTGAACGCTCCATTGCTGATTTCACACATCACGTGTATCGGGCGGGAATGATTTTCGGTGGTGCAATTATCACTGCCAATCTGGCCATGCTGAGTATTTTCGCCACGCTCATCAAATAGAACTTGTCGCGATACTTTGCGGATTCAATTGCGGTGGTAGTTTGATCTCACATATGAACCAAGAAATGAACGACGATTCGCAACAGAAACGCGATGAGGCGAACGCCAAAGGGCTGGATCCATTCTTCGACATAAATCAGGACGGCAAGGTTTCGATATCAGAGACGATCAAAGCAGACACTGAACTGGCTGAAACGTACGCCGAAAACGCCGAGAAAAAGGGCGGGGCAAAGGGCAAGTTGGCTGGATTATTCAGCAAATTATTTAAGGCTGTCGACAAAAAATAGTAACTATTCCTCGCCGCGACGCCAGGTTGCATTTCGTCCGACGCCTTCGTTATGAATTCGACCTTCGTCTCGTAGCGCCGTCAACACCAACCTGAGCGTGTTGTCGCCCACACCAGG
>Ga0265292_1001950_pt1 | contig 15944 bp, 13 predicted proteins | sample Munlanlewell296A_FD_189080 | JGI IMG/M metagenome (GOLD analysis project Ga0265292, IMG submission 189080) | Leachate microbial communities from a municipal landfill in Southern Ontario, Canada - Leachate well 296A | ecosystem: Engineered > Solid waste > Landfill > Unclassified | place: Canada... | reverse complement strand
ATGGGCATCGACAGCACCTTTGGCCGCGCATTTGTCAAGGCAGAGACTGCCGCGGGGACAGAATTACCAACATCGGGAATGGTTTTCCTCACTCTCAACGATCGCGACAAAGCCAGCGCCCCAATCATCGCCAAAGGATTGCGCCAACTTGGACTCGGGCTCATGGCAACAAGTGGTACTGCTGAGTATCTAGCGAAATTCGGATATTCGGTCGACCGAATTGTGGGCAAGGTATCTGAGCAAGTTCCTGGATCTGAATCTCAGTGGCATAACGATGCAGTCGAATTGCTCAAGCAGGGAGAAATCACCTTCGTTATCAACACGCCAAGCGGAGGTCGAACTCGAACCGATGGTGAAGCCATTCGCAAGGCGGCCAACATGTACAGGGTTTCATCGGTCACCACCATCAAGGCTGCGCTTGCCGCAGTGCAAGGTTTGGCCGAGGCTCAGCAAAATCCGTTAGAAGTTCGCTCGCTACAGGAGTATCACGGCAGATGACTACATCTACATGAATAGTTCACTTGGACCGAGCTTCGTCGGATCAGTCGAATTGAAGAATCCGATTCTCACCGCCTCCGGTACATCCGGTCACGGCGCGGAGCTCAACGAGTTCATGCCATTGTCAAAATTGGGCGGCGTCGTCGTCAAGTCGCTTGCTGCATTCGAATGGGCGGGAAATAATGCGCCACGCTTATCTCCGCTGCCTGGCGGCATGTTGAATTCCGTCGGATTGCAAGGTGCCGGAATCGAGGCGTGGATTGCCAATGATCTGCCGCAACTGATTGCTTGCCAAGCGACGGTGATTGCCAGCATCTGGGGCCGAAACGTCGACGACTATGCGCGTGCCGCCGAACTGTTGGCACAGGTAGCAAATCACTTGACCGCAGTTGAGGTCAACCTGTCATGTCCGAATGTCGTGAATGAGGCGAGTGGATCACATCAAATGTTTGCCCACGATGAGGGCCTTACAAATCTTGTGATGCAAGCGACATCGACGTGCGGGGTTCCGCGCTGGGCCAAGTTGAGTCCAAACACAGATCGACTTGTTCAAATCGCGGGCGTCGCCCATGAAGCCGGTGCGGAGGCCGTCACGCTCATCAACACAATGCTCGGAATGACACTTGACATCAATACGGGTTTGCCCGTTTTGGGCGGTGGCGGCGGTGGAGTATCCGGAAGACCAATACACGCGGTGGCCGTTCGCGCTGTATACGACGTGGCCAGGGCGTTTCCGTCATTACCGATTCTTGGAGTCGGAGGCGTGTCGAGCGGTGTCGACGCGGCCGAACTCATGTGCGCGGGTGCGTCAGCAGTTCAAGTGGGCACAGTTTCATTTGCGGAACCGCGCGCGGCTTTGCGAATCGTTGGTGAACTTGAACGATGGGCACAATCGCACGAGGTTGGCCAATGGTCAGAAATTATCGGCGTGGCGCATCGTGGTGGAATTGTCGATAAGCCCCGCAAATCACGGAGGCGTTAAAGTAACTCAATGTCGTCGTCGCCGGGGGTTTCAAGCGCCGAACGAATTGCCACCATCAATCGTGCGCGTGCGATTCGCCAGGAAATGACGGATGTTCTCACGCAACTCGCTAGCGGATCCCTCGTACTCGCGGATGCGCTGAGCAATACGGATCCCGAAGCGGCGGTGAATCGCTTGTATGTCGTGAAGGTTTTGGAATCGCTTCCCGGGGTAGGGAAAGTTCCTGCGCGTCGCGTGATGAGCGACATCGGAGTTGTCGAAAAGTGTCGAGTCGGCGAACTCGGCTCGGATCACAAAGCCGATTTGATGAAGAGATTCGCGATCTGAGAATGGCCAAACCTCTTGTCGTCGTAGTTTCCGGTCCGGGAGGCGTGGGTAAGAGCACGATTGTCGATGCGCTTGTCGAGCGAGATCCGACGCTGTGGCTTAGTCGATCGTGGACTACTCGGCAGAGGCGTCCGGGCGAGGCAGAGGATGCCTACGTATTCGTCACCCGAGAACAGTTCCAGGATTGCTTGGCCAAAGGAGGACTACTTGAGTGGACAGAGTTTCTCGGGAACTTGTACGGCACTCCGACGCCCCATGCGCCAGACGGACGCGACATTGTCTTAGAAATTGAAGTGGATGGCGCGCAACAGGTGAAACGCCTTGATTCCGACGCATTGCTGTTGTTCGTATTGCCGCCGACACGGGAGGAGCAGCGAACACGGCTCATTGGGCGAGGCGATCCCGATCAGCGAATCGAGCAACGTCTGCGCAAGGCGGAGATCGAGGAGCCCGTTGGCATGGCAATTGCCGACTATGTGTTGGTCAACGACGACTTGGACTCCACCATCGATGAAATGCTCGACCTCATCAATCGAACGCGAGCTAGCCGCGGTCAATGAAATTGCGGCTACCACGCCCCGATGAGGGGGCGAGCGGGTAGAATTTATGGTCGGCTTATAGAGGAGATACCACGTGCCAAGTGAAGACACAATGATGAATCCACCCATCGAAAACTTGATGGACCGAACCGCATCAAAGTTTGCACTCGTCACTTTGTCCGCCCGTCGCGCGCGAGAAATCAACTCTTATTTCAATCAGCTGGGCGAGGGTCTTGGCAGCATGGTGCCGCCACAAGTGAGTTCAACTTCACGCAAGCCTCTGTCAATCAGTTTCGAAGAGATTGCCGCAGACAAAATTAAGAGCGTGCCGATGGCCGTCTACGAAGAACTAGAGGAAGAACTAGATACCGAAATTCTCGACGAGGCCGCCACCGAAGTTGTCGATGCAATCTCCGAGTCAACCGTCGAAGTAGCCGAACCGACTCTGTAATCCAAAAGTATCGGCGATGAGCGCGCTTACCGGCAAGCACATCGTCTTAGGCGTTTCGGGTGGAATAGCAGCCTACAAATCCGTCGAACTGTGCAGACTGCTCGTCGATGCGGGCGCTCATGTCGCGCCGATCATGACAAGTGATGCAGAGCACTTCATCGGTAAGGCAACTCTTTCGGCACTGGCGTCCGAACCTGTGCATACCTCTTTATGGGATGACACCGATCCGATTCCACATACGCGACTCGGCCAACTAGCCGACTTGGTGGTTGTGGTTCCCGCAACCGCTCGGGTCATTGGGGCATTCGCGGCGGGCATTTCATCCGATCTATTGATCGCGACCTTGCTCGCCACACGTGCGCCGGTGATGATGTGTCCGGCCATGCACACCGAAATGTGGGAACACCAGGCGGTGCAGGAAAACCTCGCCACATTGCGCCGACGTGGAGTGCACGTGATGGATCCGGAAAGTGGTCGTCTTGCGGGAGGAGACGTCGGGATCGGTCGCCTCGCCGATCCGCACCAAATCTTTGATCGAATCGTCCAACTGCTCACCCCAGGAGACTTGTACGGAATGAATATCGTCGTCACGGCAGGCGGAACCCGTGAACCGATCGATGCCGTTCGAGTTATCGCCAATCGGTCGTCCGGAAAGCAGGGTTACGCCATTGCAGCCGAGGCTGCCGCACGCGGTGCAAAGGTCACGCTGATCAGCACTATGGAACGAAACGTTGTGTACGGCGTTGACACCGTATTAGTGGAAACCGCCGCCGAGATGCAGGAAGCATTGTCGCGGGTTGCAACTCATGCGGATGTCGTCATCATGGCCGCCGCTGTTGCCGACGTCCGACCGAAACATCCGTCGGTCGCCAAACTGAAGAAGGATCCTAAAACCGGAATCATTGCTCCGCTAGAAAACCTTGAACTTGAACCGACGCCAGACATCTTGGCCGGGCTTGGAGCAAACAAGAAACCTGGTCAAGTACTTGTTGGCTTCGCCGCCGAGACAGACAACCTGATCGAGCACGGAAGCGCAAAACTAATATCTAAGAATCTCGACCTAATAGTTGCCAACAATGTGGCCAATCCGGGAGTTGGTTTTGGTCATAACACAAACGCAGTAACACTCATCTTCAAAGATGGTCCAACGCGCGAGGTGCCGCTCGCCGACAAACGCGTCATTGCGCGAGAGGTATTGGATAGTGTGGTGCGGATTCGGACGGGCCAATTTGAGGAGCCAGCGTGAGAAATTTCAGCTTCACATCGGAAAGCGTCACCGAGGGGCACCCAGACAAGATGGCCGATCAGGTATCGGACGCGGTTCTCGATGCGATCCTGGCTGAAGATCCAAATGGGCGAGTGGCATGTGAGACTTTGCTCACGACAGGGCTCTGCGTTGTCGCCGGCGAAATAACGACCACTGCGTACGTCGACATTCCAAGGATCGCTCGCGAGGTCATCAAGGGCATCGGCTACGACAACGCTCTGTACGGATTCGATGGCAACACATGTGGCGTCATCGTTTCGATCGACGAACAAAGCCCGAACATTGCCCAAGGAGTCGATACAAGCGAAGAGACTCGTAGCGGTAAAAGCGGTGAGGACAAACTAAATAGCCAAGGCGCCGGCGATCAAGGAATGATGTTTGGTTACGCATGTGACGAGACACCCGTCCTTATGCCGCTACCAATTTGGCTTGCACATCGGATGGCGGAAAAACTTTCCGACGTTCGCAAGTCGGGTGCAATTCCTTATTTGCGTCCTGACGGCAAGACGCAGGTCACTTTTGAATACGAAAACGGCAAGCCCGTTCGACTGACAACGGTGTTGATCTCAACCCAACATGCCGATGGAACACCTCGAGACACCGTCATTCGACCAGACCTCATCGAACAGGTCATTCGTCCCGTAATTCCCGAGCAATTTGCGCGAGACAAATTCGATGTGCACATCAACCCAACGGGCGAATTCGTCAAGGGTGGGCCCCACGCCGACACCGGCCTCACCGGCCGCAAGATCATCGTCGACACGTACGGCGGAATGGGACGTCACGGCGGTGGGGCGTTCAGCGGCAAGGATCCATCAAAGGTCGATCGGTCGGCGGCGTATGCAGCGCGGTGGGTTGCCAAGCATGTGGTTGCCTCTGGTTCTGCCAAGCGTTGCGAAGTTCAGGTCGCTTATGCAATCGGTATGGCCCACCCAATCAGCATCTTGGTAGAAACATTTGGCACCAATACCGTCGACGAATTGCTCATCGAGTCTGCCGTTAAGGAAGTGTTCGACCTGCGTCCCGCGGCAATTCTCCGCGATCTCAATCTCAAGCGACCGATCTATCGCAATACCGCGGCATACGGCCACTTCGGTCGTGAACACCCAGATTTCACATGGGAGTCGCTGTCTCGGCTCAAAGAGTTCAAGGCAGCCGTCAAACTCTGATCGCTCGCGTCGTACCCGATGTCACCGGTATCGACAAAACCTTCGATTATTTGGTGCCCGACGCGCTTGCACCAAATCTCGTCATCGGCTCGATGGTGCGCGCGCCATTGGGTCGTCGAAAGGTTGCCGGCTGGGTAGTTGGGATCGACGAGGTTACGAGCGACACCGAACTCGACCCCGAAAAGTTGTTGCCGATTATTGCGGTCATAAGTAAAGGACCTTCTGCCGAAATGATTGACCTGGGAAAGTGGGCAACAACGCGCTGGGCTGGACGGCTGCGCGCCTTTTGCGTGGCGGGTTCGCCCAGCAAACGAATTCTCGCATTGCCAACTGCGCGTTACTCGAAGCAATCTCGAGTCGCCTCGAAGGAGAGCGACGACATTTATTGGGCGATACGCGAAAGAAACACCGTGCTGTTGCGCAAGGGGCCACACGCCGACCTGACGGCTCTCGTTGCCGCCTGCGCATCTCATGGCCCGATGTTGGTCGTCATCCCGACCATTTATCGAGCTCGAATGATGGCCGCCGGTTTGCGCCGAAAAGGTCTGTCAGTTGCTCTTCTTCCGGATGACTGGGCCCAGGCTGCCGGGGGAGTCGACGTCATCATTGGGTCGCGAAGCGCGATCTGGGCAAGCGCACCGCGGTTGTCGAGCATTGTCGTGCTTGACGAACACGACGATGGTTTACAAGAGGAGCGTGTCCCAACGTGGCACGCCCGAGATGTGGCGATCGAGCGAGCGAAGCGATTGGGGATTTCTTGTTTGCTAATCAGCCCCGTTCCGAGCGTTGCCGCATTTGTTGCAGCGGGCGCGCGAAGACGCAGCGACGATCCACGAGTTGAGCGGCAGGACTGGCCGGAAATGCAGGTCGTCGACCGAGCCGCCGACGAACGGTGGGCTTCGTCCCTGTTGTCGTCGGAACTCATCGCCGAGTTACGCGATCATTCCAAGCGAATCGTCTGTGTGCTCAATACCAAAGGGCGGGCGAGACTTTTGGCTTGTGCACGCTGTCGAACAATCGCGCGCTGCGAGGTGTGCGATGCGGCCGTTCAATTGACTGAAACAGAGATTTTTCTTTGCCCGCGGTGTTCTGCCGAGCGACCCCAAGTGTGTCTTTCGTGCGGGGCACACAAGTTTGCACTGTTGAAACTTGGCGTGAATCGTTTGCGCGAGGAACTTGCGGCGGCCGCCGGGCGCAAGCTCTCCGACGTCGTCGAAGTAACGGGGTCACCAAAGTCAAGTGTCGCCTTTAATGAATCGGCAAAATTGTTCGTTGGCACCGAGGCCGTATTGCATCGAGTTCATCAAGCCGACACGGTTGTGTTGCTGGACGTCGACAGCGAATTATTTGCACCGCGTTATCGCGCCACCGAAATTACGCTGAGTCTCATCGCACTGGCTAGTCGAGTGGCAACACGAAGAAGTGACGGCGGCCGTGTGATGCTCCAAACACACTCCGCCGAGCACGAACTTTTTCACGCGATAAATACGCTCGATTTCGACACTCTGCTCACGAGCGAGAGCGATCGGCGACGAACGCTGGCCATGCCGCCGTTTGGTTCGATTGTCCGCATTTCTGGCGCCGGTACCTCGAACTTTGCCGCCGAACTTGCGTCAAACTTGCTCGTTAGCGTCGCCAAACTCGGAGAAAACGACGTAATTGTTCGGGCGGGTTCGAACGATGAACTCGTCTCCACGTTGCAAAGTACCTCAAGACCGAAAGGCTCGCGTCTCAGGATTCAGATCGACCCGCCACGCGTATAACTCGATAACCACGCTTGCTCGTGTGACGCTCCACTTCGTACCCAAGTTCCTTCAACCACTTGACAAGCGAATCGGACCCGAGATTGCGATTGACAACGAGCCACGCCTGACCGTCCTCGGCCAGGCGGACCAACCACAGACTGAGCAAATTGTGAAGTTCCTTTTTACCAACTCGAATCGGCGGATTGCTCCAGATCAGATCAAAAGTTGTGTCCGCTGGGATACCTTCCGGACCAACCGCATGCACGTTGCGAATGTGATTACTGTCCGCATTTAGTCTTGTCAGTGATACTGCCCGTTCATTGATATCGACAGCCCACACCGTTGCCATTGGTGAATGCGTCGCCATCGTCAGCGCAAGCGCGCCGGAACCACAACCGAGATCGAGAAATGTCCCAGTCTTTGGAGGATGTGGCGCATTTTCGATCAGCACATGGGTGCCCGGATCGATTCCGTGGCGGGAAAAGACGCCGCTGTCGGTGACGAGATGAAGTTGAGTCGTGCCTACTCTCCATGTGTCGCGGCGATCGTGATTTGTCGCGCCGTCACGAGACAAAGTTGACTTGCTCTTTGGTTGCCTGGCGAAGTACTGCTCGTCACTCATCGTGCTCGATAGCCTTGCACGCTATGGCGCAACCAATTGGCACCGAAATTCGCTCTGTAATACCCCTGTGAAATAATTGTCGGTGACCATGGGTATACATCCGGAATTTCCAAAGTCGCCCTACGCCGAACTATTGCCGGATCAACGATGGTTCCCAGCCGCAGAGGAACTTCGAGGTACGGCATATGAGAAGTTGCTGCCACCGTTGGTCGCCAAGATTCGCGGCGAGGTCACGGCGTGGCGCGATGCGGGTTACTCGGGAGCCTCCGATACATCGCGTGCACTGCTGAGCCAGTGGTTCGAGACCGAGCATATGGTGGAGCAAGCTGATGGCACGCTGTCGCCATTTCGATATTACTTCGCACAGCGCGAAGCAGTGGAAACGGTGATCTGGCTACACGACGTACGCCGAGTGCGCGACAAATTCGACCTGTTTCGATTCGATGCTTCGGGGGCCGTTTCGGCAGGGATGTTCGACGAGGACTGGCCACGATATGTCGTGAAGATGGCGACTGGAGCAGGAAAGACCAAGGTTCTCTCGCTTCTCATTGCCTGGAGCTTTTTTCACAAGCTCTATGAGCCGGACTCAACTTTGTCACGGAACTTTCTCCTGATTGCACCGAACATCATTGTCCTCGACAGGTTGCGCGCCGACTTCGATGGGTTACGCATCTTCTTCAACGATCCCGTTCTTCCAGATAATGGTCACCAAGGTCGCAATTGGCGAGACGACTTTCAGCTCACGCTACATATTCAGGATGACGTCCGTGTCCTACTCAATACAGGCAATCTCTTTCTTACCAATATCCATCGCGTATATCTTGGCGATGCACATGAGCCGTCGCTGGAAGACGAAGATCTACGCGACTACTTCCTTGATCCATTTGGTATCAAACCGATTGGCAAGACAACTGATCGCAAGACAGACCTTGGTGAGGTCGTCCGCGAAATCAACGAGCTTGCCGTTTTTAACGATGAGGCTCATCACATTCACGACCCGAAAATGGCCTGGTTCAAAAGCATCCAGGACATTCACCACCGCATGTTGCAAAAGGATGGTCGCCTCACCCTGCAAGTAGACGTGACCGCAACACCACGGCACGACAACGGTGCGATCTTCGTTCAAACGGTGTCGGATTATCCGTTGGTTGAGGCAATTCACCAAAATGTCGTCAAGCACCCGGTATTGCCAGATGCCGCAAGTCGCACCCGACTGCAGGAGCACAAGAGTGCAATTTTTACCGAACGTTACGAGGACTACCTGCAACTTGGAATAGAAGAGTGGCGTAAGAGCTACTCTGAGCACGGGTCCTTGGGCAAGAAAGCGGTGTTGTTCGTCATGGTGGACGACACTCGCAACTGCGACGAGGTCGGCGCTTACCTCGAAAAAGTTTGCCCAGAACTGCTGGACGCGGTGCTCGTGATTCACACCAAGAACAATGGGGAAATCTCTGAGGCGGCTTCTGGCAAGGGCAAGGACGAACTTGAAAAACTGCGTAAGGAAGCGAACGAGATCGACACTTGGCAAAGTCCATACAAAGCCATTGTTTCCGTTCTGATGCTCAAGGAGGGGTGGGATGTGCGCAACGTCACCACCATCGTCGGCCTCCGGGCTTACACCTCTTCAAGCAATATCCTTCCCGAACAAACTCTCGGTCGTGGCCTACGTCTCATGTACTTTGGCTCGGAGATGTCGGAAACCGTCTCGGTCATGGGCACTCCCGCCTTCATGGAATTCGTTGAATCCATTCAGAGCGAGGGCGTAACGTTCGAGCGAGTGGCGATGGGACCGGGCTCCTTTCGAAAGGATTCGCTCATTGTCGAGGTAGACACTCAGGACGCAAACAAGAACCTTGACACTCTTGATATTGAAATCCCCAAACTCACACGGCGATTCAATCGAGAGTTCAAGGACCTCGAAACACTCAACCCAGCAAATTTCGGCAATGCCAAACTTCCGCTCAAACCTTTTACGCCAGAGCAAACGCGCGAGATCGTCTTCAAGACCATGCTTGACGCAGAGGTACATCACACCATCCAGTTAGATGGCGCTGGTCCAGCCGATTATCGGTCCGTCGTCGGGTTTTTTGCGCGCCAATTATTAAAGGAATTGCGCCTCGTCGGTGGATACGACATTCTCTATCCCAAAGTTCGAGCGTTCATGGCCGAAAACCTTTTCCAAACCTCGCCGGTAAATCTCGAAGACCCAGTGGTACTTCGCAACCTCTCCGAACCAGAGGCGGGGAAGATTCTGTTCGATACATTCAAAATCGCTATTAATTCTCTCACGATTCATCACTCCGGTTTCGTGCGGATCGAAGATCGCATACGGTTGCGCGACACACGACCCTTTCGCACTGAGAATCGGCCTTACCTCACGCCAAAGAAATCTCTGTTGAGTAAAATCGTTGGCGAGCCGCACGCCGGTGGTTTCGAATTGACGTTCGCCAGTTTTCTTGATTCTGCACCAGATGTTTCGGCATTCGGCAAGAACTATCTCGCCGTTGGATTCAAGATTGATTACGTCAAAGCTGATGGTGATCTCTCCAATTATGTCCCTGACTTCCTCGTGAAAACGGCTGACGGCACGGTCTGGATCATCGAAACCAAGGGGAGAGAAGAGCGCGACCTCCCACAGAAGATGGCGCGCCTGAGCCAGTGGTGTCTGGATGCAACAAGCGCAAGCCAGGTCGAGAGCGGACCAACATACCGATTCGTGTACGTGGATCAAAAAGGCTACGAGCGCAATCCGCCGCAGACCTTCGCCTCCCTTGTTGCGGGCTTTACCGAGTATCAAGGGGAGTGACGCGATGACCGACCTAGGTATTTCCCCGTCGGGTGGCGAACGCATTTTTACCACTTACCTTGAATATGCCGAAGGTCAGGCGCGCCGCCGTCAAGTGCTCTATATGCGCGGCTGGCGCGAACGGCTTGATGCCTTCTTGCAATTCGACGAAAGCGAGATTCTCGCCAATCCAGGCAAGGTGATCACGGAAGTTGCCGACCGCCTTGCGCTTCAGGAATATGACCAGTTCAATGCCTGTCGCTTGACCTCCGAGGCGCAAACAGACGAACGTGCATTCGAAATTGCGGTGAAAAAACTTTCTGTCGCGCCACCATGCAAGAAATCCAGCAAACCAAAAAAGCAGAGGAAGATCTGACGGTTATGTCCAAATCACCCAAAGAATCGTACGAAATTTCGGACGGCGAAAAGCGCGACCTGATTCAACTCATCCAGAATGGCAAGGCGTTGCCGGAAAAATATCGCTTCATACTGTTCGAGGACAAACGTGAGGTCGAACTGCTATGGAATGGCAAGAACCGAGATATCTGTACCACTGTGCTGCCTTTTCAATCACTTGAGCACGTGGATGAGCCGCGCCAGGAAGTACCGGAATCTTTACAGTTGGATCTATTCGATACCCGCGGGCGCCAACTCAAAGGATGGACCAATAAACTTATTTGGGGCGACAACAAACTGATTCTCTCTTCGCTCAAGAGCGGCACGCTGCGCGGTCAGATCGAGGAAGCCGGTGGCTTGAAACTCATCTACATTGATCCCCCCTTCGACATCGGCGCCGATTTTTCGATGGACATCGAAATTGGCGATGAAACCTTCCACAAGGAGCCGAACATTCTGGAACAGATCGCCTATCGCGACACCTGGGGACGCGGAGCGGATTCGTTCATTTCGATGATCTATGAACGTCTCATCCTTATGCGGGATTTGCTGGCGGAGGATGGAAGCATCTACGTGCATTGTGACTGGAGGATGAATAGCGGGATTCGTCTAGTGCTAGACGAGGTGTTTGGATCTGAGCGTTTCAATGCTGAGATAACTTGGAAGCGAGTCGTTAGCACTGGAAGCAGCAAGGCGATTTCGAAAAAGTTCCCAGTAGTAAATGACTCAATTCTTTCTTACTCGAGAATGGCTCGGAATATCTGGAACTCACTTTATTTGGAATATTCTGATGAATACAAAAGAAGATTCAATCAGCAAGATTCCCGTGGCTACTTTTATTGGGATAACCTTGCGACTTACTCTGAAGATACGCTTAAGCGGCTGATGGCCGATGACCGGATAAAAATGCCACTTGTTTCAGGTCGGAATCCAAGATTCAAAAACTATCTACACGAAGGTAAGGGTGTCCTTGTGGATAATCTTTGGATTGATCTTATGCCCATTAATTCACAGGCAGTTGAAGACACAGGATACGCCACCCAAAAACCCGAAGCCCTGCTCGAACGCATTATCCAAGCCAGCAGCAACGAAGGCGACCTCGTTGCCGATTTCTTTTGCGGTTCCGGCACCACTGCGGCGGTAGCGGAAAAGCTCGGCCGCAAGTGGATCTGTGCTGACCTCGGCAAGTTCGCCATCCACACCGCGCGTAAGCGTCTGATCCAAGTGCAGCGCGAACTAAAGGATTCCGGCAATTCATTCCGCGCGTTTGAAGTACTAAACCTTGGCCGCTACGAGCGCCAGGCCTATCTCAACGTTGGTGATCGGCTCAGCGGTGAGCAGAAGGAACAGGCGCTGGCACAGAAGGAGCGCGAATTTCGCGGCCTCATCCTGCGCGCCTACAGGGCGCAACCGTTGGAGGGGGACAGTTTTTTCCATGGCAAGAACGCCGGACGGCTGGTAGTTGTTGGCCCGATCAACTTGCCGGTCGGTCGGTTATTCGTCGAGGAGGTCATCACCGAATGCCGTAAGCGCGGTGCCTCGCGCGTGGACATGCTCGCCTTCGAGTTTGAGATGGGTCTGTTTCCAGCAGTCCTAGCGGAGGCTAAACAGAAGGGCATTGACCTTGTGCCGAAGCAGATTCCTCCCGAAGTATTCGACAAGCGTGCAGTCGAAAAAGGTCAAGTGGTGTTTTTCGACGTCAGCTTTATTGAGGCCACACCGCGCCATGTTAAGAAGGATAAGTTCAGTATCCAGATCGAACTGACCGACTTCTCCGTTTATTACACACAGGGTGCGGCCGAGGCCGCCGCCGCAAGTCTCAAGTGCGGTAAGAGTGAAGTTGTTTGTGAACAAGGTCGACTCATTAAGATCAGCAAGGATAAGGACGGCGTAATTACTCGTGAATCGCTTACCAAGCATTGGACCGACTGGGTGGACTACTGGGCAGTGGACTTCGACTACATGAGCCGCAAAGAAATTATCAAGGTTGCCAATGATGCCAGCACCGAAATAGACGCCGTTACCTTAAGCGGCGAGGTCGTGGAGTTCGAAGATCGATGGACCGGCAACTACCTTTTTGAAAATGAATGGCAGAGTTTTCGCACTCGGAAGAACCGTGACCTGGAACTTGTTTCCGTTCTCCACACATATGCCAGAGCGGGTCGGTACAGCGTTGCTGTAAAGGTGATTGATATCTTCGGCAACGACACCATGACCCTCGTGCCGGTGACCGTGGGATGATCTAGCAGTTATGATTAGCCGAACTAGAGAATGCATGATCAATGCTTGCCGATTTAGATGAATTGATTTTAAAGTGTAGAGACGAAAGAGCGATCGTCACGATCAGCGAGGCAGTCAAGTGCTACAAGGCGGGTGCTTACCGGTCCGCGATAGTTTCGACATGGGTTGCGGTTGCTTTCGACATCATAGAGAAACTACGCCAGCTAGCGCTCTCTGGGGATAAAGGCGCCGAGCAGCTCATTTCCGAATTTGAAACAATTCGAAGACAGCACGATATTGTCCAGGCGCTAGTTTTTGAAAAGAAGCTTTTATCGTTGGCGCGGGATAATTTTGAACTTATTTCTCCATTGGAATATATCGATCTTGAGCGTCTGCAGGATGACCGAAATCGGTGTGCTCATCCTTCGATGAATTCTGATACGGACATATTCGACCCGCCGGCCGAACTTGCGCGACTCCATATCCGGTCTGCCGTTGACCATCTTCTATGTCAGGAGCCCGCCCAAGGTAAATACGCTCTTGACCGATTGTTGGTGGACGTTCGATCAGCTTATTTTCCAACTTTATCAACGGAAGCAATTAATTCGCTTAGTAATAGCCCATTGAAACATGCACGAAAATCTCTCGCACGAAACTTCCTAATTGTTCTCATTAAAGACCGTCTCCATGGCGAGTTGGATTTCCGCGTCAGAAAACGTTTGGACGGAGCATGTTTGGCTGTAAAGCACCTTCACTTTGAAGTTTGGCAGGATGTGATTGTTAATAAGTTATCTGACCTTTTTCGTGCGCTTTCTGGGGATGAGGAATTGTCGAGTGCGGTTGCGTTTGTCCGACTTGACCCGCTGTTGTGGGATGCGCTCGACTCGGATGTGCAGAACAAACTTAAGTTGTTTGTGGAAGATTTGCCTTCGGAAATGGTCAGTGATTTGGAGTTGATATTTTCGTTCGATCCACTATCCAATGCGGCAAGTACAAGATGTCACAAACTAAAATTGGATGAACTCCAATGGAACCTATTTGTTCACACGCCAGTACCCGCATTAGATCACATTGTTGATACCTTCGCCCGGTCGACGTCGTTCATCATGGCTATCAATTGGGGCAAAATAATTCAAGAGAATATTCGTGAATTTTCCGCCGACCATGTCCGGGTTGTGATCGACGCTATCGGCGAGAATCCGCAAATTTCGGGTAGTTTTGGACTCGACTTTTTAGTGAGTGCCTTAAGAAAGGCGATGATTGTTCCGGCTGAGACCTTTGATGCGTTTTTAATTGACAACAATCTTGAACACCTAATCATCCCAGATTCGACCGAACCTCTTTAGTTTTTTTGTTGGCAGACCTTATATCAATTTGTCTTTTATGTAAGTCGCCGATCTAAATGCTTCAAATTATCTGAATTAATGTGGTGGCTTGGAAATTCGGGAGTTGCAATCGTGATCTACACGTATCGATCTGATTTCCAACTACAGGGCAGAGGCGTAGCATGGTTACAGTTTGTCGCGCGTGTCGTTACTTGAGAGCCAATAATGCTGTTTCACGGCGGTTAGCTCAAGCGCGGTCATGGTAATTCAGTTGACGTTCATGTCCTCTCCTAAATGAAGGAAGGGATGTGTAAATCGGTATCTAATGGCGTGCGAAAATTTGTATTCGAGTAACTAAACTATTTTGTCGTTGAGCGTCAACTCATTTCTACGAGCGGAACCCGACCGCCTTCGAAGCCCCCGCTAGCCTTACACGGTATGGCGCAACCGATTGGCACCGAAATACGCAAGTACGGCGACCCCGTACTCAAGTCGGCTGCAGCCTTAATTACGGACATAGACAGCAAACTCGTCGCCCTGTCCAAGGAAATGTTTACGGTGATGTATGAAGCGCCAGGGCTTGGCCTCGCCGGGCCTCAAATTGGTGTGCAGAAGCAGATATTCGTCTATGACATAGGCGAAGACCCGCAGGTCATGCTCAATCCGACCATCGTCGAGTCAAGTGGCGAGTGGGTATACGACGAAGGGTGTCTGTCAATACCTGGTCTGTATGTGGAGATGTTGCGACCAAAGCAAATATTGGTACGTGGAATCTCACTCGACGGCAACACCGTCGAAATTGAGGCAGATGAATTGTTGGCCAGACTGTTTCAACACGAAGTCGATCACCTTCAAGGTGTGTTGATGTTTGATCGAATGACACCGGATCAACGTAAGGCGGCCATAGCCGAATACCGAAAACTAGAGGAGCAACCGCAAAATACCGAACCGGTCCACCTACGTCTGACGTGAGTACGTTGGCACCGCTTCCCAATGGGGCGGCCTCGCGAATCATCTATTTCGGCACTCCAGAAGTAGCCGTTGCTCCATTGCGGGCGCTTCACAAGTCCGGAGGTCGCATCGATCTAGTCATCACCCGACCCGATACTCGACGGGGTCGCGGGTCGAAAGTGTCACCAAGCCCGGTGAAACAGGCGGCAATCGACCTGGGTATTCCCGTCAGTCACGATCTTGCCGACGCGGCGGTGCTTGCCTCCCACAATGATTTACTCGGTGCAGTTGTGGCCTTTGGACGGTTGCTACCCACATCGCTGCTGTCCGTTATTCCAATGGTCAACGTTCACTTTTCGTTGCTACCTCGATGGAGGGGCGCGGCTCCCGTTGAGCGTGCGATTCTCGCTGGAGACGAGAAAACCGGTGCGTGCATCATGCGTGTTGTCGAGGCTCTAGATACGGGAGAGGTGTATCGTCGCGCTGAGTCCGAGATTCGACCCGACGAAAGCGCCGACGCACTCAGGGCACGACTATGCGAACTCTCTATTCCGCTACTTCTCGATGTAGTCACCAACGGAGCGGGTGAGGGCGAGCCACAGGTTGGAGAAGCAACGTACGCGGCCAAGATCACGGCTGATGATTTGCTGCTCGATTGGTCGAAGCC
>Ga0265292_1001949_pt1 | contig 15946 bp, 14 predicted proteins | sample Munlanlewell296A_FD_189080 | JGI IMG/M metagenome (GOLD analysis project Ga0265292, IMG submission 189080) | Leachate microbial communities from a municipal landfill in Southern Ontario, Canada - Leachate well 296A | ecosystem: Engineered > Solid waste > Landfill > Unclassified | place: Canada... | reverse complement strand
CTTAATTAAAATATCGTCTTTATAAATAAAATTGCCGCGCAAAGTTCCATCTGCCGCCCAAGCCGTGGCTTTTCCATTAAGTTTATCGTTTTCCCAGTAACCTTCAATTTTTTCTCCGTTCGGATAACGTAAAGTTCCTTTTCCGTTTCTTGCATTATTCTTCCATTCTCCTTCAAACCTGAGTCCATTCTCCCATCCGTAAGTTCCTTTGCCTTCTCTTTTATCATTTTTCCATTCACCCCAGTATCCCAAATCGGGATTAAATTTCATAAAATAAGTATCAGGATCTTTTAATTGGTATAATATTTTAAATTTTTCGGGGTATCTCTGAATAGCAGGATATAAATACCTGCCGGTAGAGGCATATCCCAATTGTTCCAGAACTACATAATTAACTTTAGCCTTTTTTAAAAATTCTATTTCTTCTTCTTTATTGAGTGTGTTTTTATAGTTTGTTACATATCTTTTTGCATACAGGTAAAATAACTCTGGTTTCCTGCAGCATATTACGTCATTGATCTCCGTATGCTGGTTAGCCCATGTTGCAATATCAAAATAATTTTTATAATTATTAGGGTAATTGCTTTTTGCAAAATCATGCAATTGTTCTAACTTAGGTTTATATAAAGGTATTGCAAATAAAAAACAGAAAGGAAGTCCTACCTGTACAACGTAATAGTTTTTCAGCTTCATTTGCAAAAACAACCACTTTATTATTTCATATAGTCCGTTTCCAAGCAAAAACAATAACAGAGGAACAACAGGAAGTACGAAGCGTATGCCTACCCATACAGGCGGCCATAGTAATAGTATTCCTAAATTTGCCATGATGTAAAATAATACCAAAAGGCGATGATCCGTCAGTTTATAAATACCATAAGCTATAACAATTAATGTTAACACACCCAGTATCCATTCAGACGATACAATAGGTTCTTTGTACTTAATTGTTGTTATACTAAAGCAACCACTTGGTATTTCTCTTGTAATATATCTTTGAACATTTTCAAGAAACCGTGGAATCCAGTCACTTATTTCCATTCCACCAAGTTCGGGCCTGTATGGGTTTTTTTGCAAAAGTTGCAGAATATAAGGATTTCCGCCGAGCCGCTGGCCTCTGATAATCCATGGCAAAACCAGCAATATGAACCCTCCTGCCATTGTTGCAACATATTTCCATTTCTTTTTCATCAGAAGTAAAACAATTATTGTTATAAGCATTGCTATTCCGGTAGTTCTTATATAATAGGAAATACAAACTGACAACAAAAATGCAAAAAACATCAGGTTTTTATAAAATGGCTTTTCAAAATCAGTTTTGGTATATAGTAAAAAAGAAAGTGATGAGAAGAAAAGAAAAGACATTTCGCTCATCATCATGGTTGAGCTTTGCATAATGTAAAAATTCAGAAGTAAAAATATGCTTGCAATAAAAGAAAAGAAAATATTTTTCGAAAATTTATGAAAAAGGTAAAATAAAATTAAAACAGACATCCATAGAAAAAACCCATTCACAGATATTATTGTAGAAATTTTATTTGAAAATAATTTTATCAGAATGCTTATAACAAAAGGGTATCCCGGAGGGAAATGATTGGCCGGACTTTTATCAATAAGATGAATATTTGTATATCCTTCACCATTAGCAAGAGCATTGCCAAGTATGTAATATCCGGCACTATCTCCACCAAGATCAACCTTTTCGTTATATATATAATTATATACTTTTAATAATGTAATGGAGATAATTACAATAAAAACTATCAGGAATATTTTGTTTACGAATTTATTGTTTTTCCCAAATGGAAGGGATTTATTTCCAGAAGTTGTTTTTACAATTACTTTTTTATGTTTCTGTGCCATAATAAAGAGGTTAAGAGATAATTTCAATTCATAAAACTAATATTCAAGGGCTCAAATTTACGGTAAGGCCATTTAAAAACCTATTTTTATGTGCATCCCAAAAGTCGCAAACATCTGCTTATCCACGCCTGAATGACGCAGTCGGGCAGGAATGAATTTATCAAGCCCCATGCGGTTCATAGCTTGATAGATGAAATTTAATCCGCCATAAGGTGTGATGTTTTTATAAGAATGTGTAATTTTGTCCATTGGGTTTCTTATTGATGGTTTTTGAAAACCCAAATTTCACCCCGTTGGATAGCTTAAAAAAAGGCCAGCCCGACAAAGTCATTCTGGCTAGCATCGGACAGGCAAATCTGACAGGATTCAGTATAAAATCGGGATTGGAAAAACTTGAAAAGCTTTGTAGAAAAATAAGTAAACATAATTTTCGCTTGATAAACTATATGACAGCAAAAGATCTGATAACAAATTCCGTTATTCCGCTCAGAACTTCCGATACAGGCATGAATGCCCTGAATATAATGGAAGACTTGAGGGTTATGCATCTTCCTATCGTGAACAATGAAGAATTCCTCGGGTTGATATCGCAAACAGATATAGATAATCTGAATATTCCGGAAGAACCATTAGGCAATCATAACCTCTCGCTTACAAGGCCTTTCGTATATCAGCATCAGAATATTTATGAAATAATCAGAATGTTTTCTTCGCTTCAACTTACTTTATTGCCGGTATTGGATAGTAATAATAATTATCTGGGAGTGATCACGTTGACCGATCTGGTTCGGAATTTTGCAAAATTAGCTGCGGTGGACAACCCTGGAGGCGTGATCATTCTTGAACTCAATAACAAAGATTATTCATTATCAGAAATTGCTCAGATCATAGAATCGAATGATGCCAAAGTTCTCGGTTTGTATGTTACTTCTTTTCCTGATTCTACTAAGATCGAGATTACCGTCAAGTTGAACAAAATTGACATTCGCCCCGTGCTACAAACCTTCTATAGATATAATTATAGCGTAACAGCTTCATTTTCTGAAGAAGGGGACAGCGATATGATAAAGGAAAGGTTTGACTCCCTGATGAATTACCTGAATATTTGAGCCGATGTTTTCGTGCACTCTTTTTTCCCTTATGCTTTGCTTCAGCCCGAACACGATACCTGCGGTTCCGGATTATCCGGTTTTTCAGCCCGATTCGGCATTTGAAATCACCGATACTATTCATAAACCGTATAATTTATTTGTAAATAAAATTATACTGTCCGGAAATAAAATCACCAAACCACAGATTATTTATCGTGAACTTTTATTCCACGAAAATGATACAATTACTTCAGATAAATTCCCTGAAATTATCGAACAATCAAGAAAAAACCTGCTAAATGCCTCCATTTTCAATTTCGTTACTATTGATACATCAAGTTTTTCACCCGGAAAAATTAATATTAGCATTGATGTTGTTGAACGCTGGTATTTGTGGCCAATGCCATTTTTTCAACTTTCTGACCGGAATTTTAATGTATGGTGGGAAACAAAAGACTTTTCAAAAGCTGATTACGGCTTATTTCTTATCTGGGATAATTTCAGGGGAAGAAAGGAATCCTTGAAATTAATTATTCGTCTTGGATTTGACGAAACCTATGGATTATCATATAAGATCCCTTATATCAATAAAGAAAAAACTATTGGACTTGGAATAACCGGCAATTTTTCGGGTAATCATGAAGTCCCTATATTAGACTCTCTGAACAAACAAGTATTCATTAAAGACAAAGAAAAATATCTTCAAAAAAATATTTTTGGCGATGTTAGTATTACTTATAGAAAAAATATATTCAGCATCCATACTTTCCAACTGAACTATAATGATTATTTGTTTGCTGATACACTTCTGAAATTAAACAGCGATTTTGCTGCAAAAAAACATCTTCAATTCTTCTCTTTCTATTATCAGTTTAAATGCGATCACCGGGATATCAAAGCCTACCCCCTTAATGGATATTATTATGATCTCGAATTTGTAAAACATGGCTTTGGATTGTTGAAGAGAGAAAACATAGATTTTGCATTTATACATACTTCTGTCAGAAAATATTGGAATTTGTCCAAAAGACTGTATTTTGCCGGAGGAATAAATGCGAAAGTGTCAACACCTGCATATCAGCACTATTTCATTGAAAGAGGACTTGGATTTGGAAACGACTTTGCCAGATCTTATGAATACTACGTTATTGACGGACAAAATTTTGTTCTGCTAAAATCAAATATTAAATTTGAAGTGATACCCACCAGGATAAAAAAAATAAACTTTATCAAAACGAAAAAATTTAATACTCTTTTTTATGCACTTTACCTGAACATTTTTGCAGATGCTGCGTATGTGAACAACAGGCAAAGGACAGGAAATAATAATTTGCAGAATTCAGCTCTTTTCGGGACAGGTATCGGTTTTGATTTTGTTACTTATTACGATAAGGTGATACGCGTTGAATATTCTATCAACAAAATGGGCGAAAATGGATTTTTTTTCCATTTTGTAGCCCCGATATAAATAACTTAAAAAATTTGGTTACTATTCAGGTAGTGAGCAGGAGGCAGCGGTAGGAGGCAGTAAAAAATAGAATATGGAGCAAGCCTGCCTGACTGCGTCACGCAGGCAGGGATATAAAGATTTGAAAGAGTATCAACCCCGCAAGTGCAGGATTGGCTATGGAAATTTTTGAAATCACAATCCCGCCATATGCGGGACCGAAAAAGGGAATTTATTCCCTGACAGATCAAATCAGAAGGTCGTCAAGATCAGTTTGCGTAAATACAGAAAGCGGAAACAAGCAGCAGTAGGCAGGACTGCCGCTGCCTCCTGCCGCTGCCTACTATATTCAAATGGGTGAACAGTAACAAAATTTTAATTTATAAGCAGTTTCTAAATTATTTTGTAATTTGGCATCCGTTAAAAAAAAACTTATGAATATTGGATTATTTGGTAAATCTTTTTCTGATAGTTTTGATCAGAGCATTCAGCAATTGGTATTAAAGATTGAAAAGGAAAACATTAATATATACATATATGAACCGTTTGCCCGGTTTTTAAAAAAGAAAGTTAAGTTTTTATCCCGGGTTATAACTTTTACAAGGCACGATGAAATCAAAGATAAGCTGGATTATCTTATCAGTATTGGCGGCGATGGTACTTTACTTAATACAATAACGCTGGTAAAGGATTCGGGTATTCCCATTTTGGGTATTAATACAGGAAGGCTGGGATTCCTTGCCAGCATTTCAAAAGAAGATGTATTACCTGCAATTATCGATATTCTCGAGAAAAAATATATTCTTGAAAAACGCTCCCTCCTTAGATTGGATACCGAAAATGATCTGTTCGGAGAGTGGAATTATGCTTTAAATGAACTAACTGTGATGAAGAAAGACACTTCGTCGATGATCATGATAAATACTTATGTAAACGAAGAATACCTTAACTCATATTGGGCCGATGGTCTGATCGTAGCTACTCCTACTGGATCTACTGCATATTCGTTGAGTTGCGGCGGGCCAATTATTACTCCTGAATCGGAAAATTTTATTATTACGCCCATTTCCTCTCACAATTTAACAGTACGTCCTATCGTTATTCCTGACAGGTATACTATTAAATTAAAAGTTTCTGATGGCAGGAATAGACGTTTTTTGGTTAGCTTGGATTCCAGAACACAGACAATTAACAAATCAATAGAATTGCAGATAAGGAAAGCTGATTTTAAAATAAACCTTGTTAGGCTGAATAGTGAAAAGTTTTTTTCAACCATCAGAAATAAGCTAATGTGGGGCTTAGATAAGAGAAATTAATACTTGGAATAATTATTTGTGTTTTTGCAGAAATAAGATTAATTTTGCCATTAATAGATTTGCTAAAAGCACTCATTTTTTGTATTATACCCTGCCTGACGGTTTACCTGCCCTGCCTACCGGACAGGCAGGCGAAAGGCATGGCGAGGCAGGGGCATAACATTCAGCACAATGCGGGATAAACACATATTACTTTGCAAATCTGTTAAAATATTGTATAACAATCATAAAGAATAATTAATGAGAAGATTTTTTATTCTTTTAATTTTGTTAATTGTTTTGTTTCAGGATTTCTGTAATGCGCAATCAAAATTTTGGAAAAATAACCGTCGGGAATTTTTTTTTGGTGCAGGAGCAACGAATTTTTTAGGTGATCTTGGCGGCGCAGATCAAATTGGCACTAATGGTTTCAAGGACTTTAATAATCCTGCCGTGCGTCCGGGTTTTATTAACGGATATAGGTACCGTATAACGGAAGCAGCATCAATTAAAACTAATTTTATATATGCAATTTTGTTAGGTAATGACAGGCTTACGAAAGAACCTTTTCGTAATAATAGAAATTGCAATTTCAGGACTCCTTTGGTTGAAATTTCCTCCCAGTTTGAATATGCAATTATACAAGAAAGAGCAGGACATATATATAATTTGAAAGGCATCCGCGGCCGGAGGTATAACAGTGTTACATACTACCTGTTTGGAGGCGCAGGTGTTATTTACTTTAACCCAAAAGGAAAATGGAATGGTAAATGGTATGCCTTAAGACCACTTTGTACCGAAGGGCAAGATTTGATTCCTGCCAGAAAAAAATATTCGCTTATTCAGCCGGTGATGTTTTTGGGAGCCGGATTCAAGTTTGCACTGAGTAAAGAGTGGACGATTGGCATTGAATATGGCCTGCGAAAAACATTCACAGATTATATTGATGATGTGAGCAAAACATATTTTGACCCGGATGCATTACTTAAAAAAAAAGGAGAGGCATCAGTCCATTTTGCAGATCCTTCTCTTGGATTGGAACCTGGTCAGACGAACCCAGGCCAGAGAAGGGGAGATCCTACAGATAATGACTCCTATATGCTTGCATTTATTTCGTTCTACTACAAAATACCAAATAGGGTGGGTTATACGTTACCTAAATTCAGATAGAGTGTCGTTTTAAAATTAAAATGAAAAAAATATTTATTGCCATTATTGCTTTTACTTCGTTCCTGCCGTTGCGTGCTCAACGGAATGAGATTGGATTGATGCTCGGAACATCCTACTATCTTGGCGACCTGAATCCTTCTAAACAGTTTCTCCTTACAAAACCAGCAGGTGGTGTGATCTATAGATATGTTATCAATCGTAGGTGGGCAGTAAAAATAAACGGATTATTTGGTTCTATCGCCGGAAATGATGCGGTATCAAAATTTAATGAAAAACGAAACTTGAGTTTTAAATCGAATATCTTTGAGATATCTTCACAGGTCGAATTGAATTTCCTTCCTTACATGACAGGAAATACTGAAAAGGATTATTTTACCCCTTATATTTTTGCCGGTATTTCCGTTTTTAGTTTTAACCCCAAAGCCGATACTAATGGTGTTTGGTTTAACCTTCAACCATTGGGTACTGAAGGACAGGGAACATCCATGTATTCTGACAGAAAACCTTACTCATTGATGAATGTTTCTTTTCCTTTCGGATTGGGCTTTAAATATAGTGTTGGAAAGAATGTTTGTATTGGTGCTGAATGGGGATTGAGAAAAACTACTACCGATTATATGGATGATGTGAGTACTACTTATGCCGATCCTGTGGTACTTGCTGCTGAAAATACTCGTATTGCAGAAATTTTGGCTGATCGTTCAATTATAAATGTTGGGGAAAATGTTAATAATACCGGTTTGCAGAGAGGCAATTCGGTAACAAAAGACTGGTATTCTTTTGCAGTGGCCTTTATTACAGTTAAATTCAAGACAGGGGGAAAAGGTTCTTGTCCTGCATATAACAAACATTACAATTTCAAAGAATATTTCAAAAAAGATTGATTGTAATTCAAAATTAATAGACACCTATTGTTACTATTCAGATATTGAGTTGATAGGTTGGGCAACTGGTTTGGTTTAATGTCAAAAGGTTGAGCAGCTGGTTTGGTCAATGGATTTTAGTTATTGGTTTAAAACTTTAGACCAATGACTTACAACCTAACAAGCAGCCCAACCCATCAACTGATTACCTCATTAGATATGTGTAATGAGGTTTTTTTATAGGCTTTCAGAAGTATGAGTTTAAAAGAAAAAATAAACATATCGAAATTGCCCAAACATATTGCTATTATTATGGATGGTAATGGCCGTTGGGCAAAACAAAAAGGCAAATCACGCACATTTGGCCATCAGAATGGGGTTACTGCAGTTACGGAAACTACTGAAGCTGCTGCCGAATTAGGAATTAAATTTCTTACGCTTTATGCTTTTTCCACGGAGAACTGGAGCCGGCCTAAATTCGAAGTAAATGCTTTAATGAAACTACTTGTAAAAACAATAAATAAAGAAACCAAAACACTAAATAAAAATAATATTCGTTTATTAGCCATTGGCGATCTGAAAAGTTTACCTGGTAATTGTTATCAGGAACTTCAGGAAGCGATAAACAACACGGCAGGAAATACACGCATGTCGCTTGTCCTTGCCTTGAGCTACAGCTCAAAATGGGAAATTGTGAATGCAGTGAAACGTATTGCCGACTTAGTTAGCAGAGAAGAAATTAAAATAAATGAAATTAACCAGGAAATGTTTAGTCATTATCTTACCACTCAGGGCATTCCCGATCCTGAATTACTGATAAGAACAAGCGGAGAATACAGGATAAGCAATTTCCTTTTATGGCAAATCGCTTATTCCGAATTGTCTTTCACCACTAAGCTATGGCCCGATTTCAGGAAGGAAGATCTGTACAAAGCAATCATTGATTACCAGAGCCGTGAAAGAAGATTTGGGAAGACGAGTGAACAAATTAAGTAGCAGCGGCAGTAAGAAAAAAGTTTTAAAAAGCAAAATAAAATGGAAGAAGGATTTAAAAGTTTGAAAGTTTATAAATTGGCATATAAACTTGCAATGGAAATATTTTATCTATCAAAATCATTCCCTAAAGAAGAAATATATTCTCTTACTGACCAAATCAGAAGGTCATCTCGCTCAGTATGTACAAATATTGGCGAAGGATACAGGAAGAGAAAATATCCTAAACACTTTTCCAGTAAAATGACAGATGCCGATGGCGAATGCAGCGAAACAATGATTTGGCTTGATTTTTCAAAAGATTGTAACTATATTTCTTCGGAAAAACATAAAGAATTACAAGAACAATATTTAGAAGTAGGCAGAATGCTTGGGGGAATGGCTGATAATCCTGACAAATTTTTACCTAAAAACTAATTGCTGTTATTGTTTTAAAAAACTGCCGCTGCCACTGCCGCTGCCGCTTTTAGATAACCGACATGGGCTGAGTAGTAACATTAAATTTAAATGTAATGAAGAGAATTATTTTCGGGATTTTAACGACTTTCATTGTATATTCCATCCCCGGATACTCCCAGATTACGCTGACAGATGATTTATCAGGAATAGACTATGTTAGTCCCAAAGAATATGAGATAGGCGGAATCACTGTCTCGGGAGTGCAATATCTTGATAACAACGTGCTTATTACCCTTTCGGGTTTAACAGTAGGTGATACAATTAAAGTTCCCGGCGAAAAAATTACAAAAGCAATTGAAAGTCTTTGGAAACAAGGACTTTTTGAGGATATTAAAATTTCCGCCTCAAAAATTCAGGGAAACCTCATTTTTCTTGATATCTGTTTAAAAGAAAGACCACGGCTTTCCAAGTTCTCTTTTTCAGGTGTGAAAAAATCAGAAGCCGACAAACTAAAGGAAGAGATAAAACTTACAAGAGGTGATGTCGTAACGGATAATGTGATGATTACCACTAAAAATATCGTTCAAAAGTTCTTTGTTGACAAGGGATATCTGTTTGCTACAGCTGATATTTCAAAGAAAAAGGATACTACGGCTTCAAACAGTGTTGATCTCAGTATTGATGTGAAGAAAAATGGAAAAGTAAAGATCAATAAAATAAATATTTCCGGAAACGAAAGCCTTACAAGTACCAAGATAAGGCGGGCTATGAAAAAAACAAAGGAAAAACATTCCTATCGGGTATTCGCCACTTCCCGATTCAATGAAGATGATTATGAAGAAGATAAAATCAATGTAATTGACAAATTCAATGAATTAGGGTATCGTGATGCTAAAATCGTAAAAGATTCAGTGTATAAATTCGGGGCAAATACAGTAAATATTGATCTTGTCATCAGTCAGGGATATAAATACTATTTCAGAAATATTACCTGGATTGGGAATACCATATATACGGCAGAGGAGCTTAATTCTGTTTTAAAAATTAAGAAAGGCGATATATACAACCAAAAGGCCCTTGATGCAAACTTGTATATGAATATGGATAGCAGGGATGTGAGTTCTTTGTATATGGATGATGGATACCTTTTCTTTTCTCTTACTCCTGTGGAAGTTAATGTTCAGAACGATTCGATAGATTTGGAAATAAGGATATATGAAGGGAAGCAAGCCGTTATAAACAAAGTAACCATTTCAGGTAATACGAAAACAAATGATAATGTCATTATTCGTGAAATACGTACAAAACCCGGACAGTTGTTCAGCCGATCCGATATTATCAGAACACAAAGAGAACTGATGCAGCTAAAATATTTTGATCAGGAGAAACTTTCTGTAAATCCAAAACCAAACCCCGCAGATGGAACTGTTGATATTGAGTATGTGGTCGAAGAAACTTCATCCGACCAGGTTGAGCTGTCAGGTGGATGGGGGGCCGGACGAATTGTTGGCACACTCGGCTTGTCTTTCAATAATTTTTCGGCGCATAATATGTTTAAAAAAGGCGCATGGAGGCCTTTACCTGCGGGTGATGGACAGAAACTAAGTATTCGCGCTCAATCTAACGGAATTTATTACCAATCATACAATGTTTCCTTTACTGAACCATGGCTGGGAGGGAAAAAACCAAATGCATTTTCGGTATCAGCGTATCATTCAATACAGACAAACGGAGTAGCAAGAAGTGATCTCAACAGGCAATCCATTGTTATTGACGGTATTTCTGTTGAACTTGGAAAACGGTTGAAATGGCCTGATGATTATTTTACACTTTACCATGGACTCAACTTTCAACAGTACAGTTTGCAGAATTTTACTTCATTTTCATTCCAGAACGGCAACTCCAATAACTTTAATTACAGTGTTATTTTTGGTCGCAACTCTATTGATGCTCCTATTTATCCGCGTTCAGGCTCAGAATTGTCTTTGACAATTCAGGCTACACCGCCATATTCTCTTTTCTGGACAAAGGATATTGACTTAATGTCGGCTCAGGAAAAATATAAATGGATTGAATACCATAAATGGAAATTCAGCGCCTCGCTCTTTACTAAACTGGCAGGAAATTTAGTGCTTAGCACACGAACAAAATTTGGATTCCTTGGTTATTATAATTCGAAGTTAGGTCCGCCGCCATTTGAAAGGTTTTATTTAGGCGGAGATGGACTCTCTGGTTTTGCGCTTGATGGAAGAGAAATAATTGGAATGAGAGGATATGGCAATAATACACTTACTCCCAAAAACAATTCCGGTTATATCGGAGGAATAATATTTAATAAATACACATTTGAATTAAGATATCCTGTATCATTGAATGCAATGGCAACAGTATATCCACTGTGTTTTTTAGAAGCAGGTTATGCGTGGAGCGCATTCAAAGATTTCAATCCCTTTGATGTGAAAAGATCAGCAGGTGTTGGTGTAAGAATTTTCCTTCCTATGTTTGGATTACTTGGGCTTGATTGGGGATATGGTTTTGATGAAATACCGGGAGCGCCAGGTTCAAATAAAGGACAATTCCATTTTTCTATTAACCAGTCTATTGATTAAAATATTGTAATTATTTAGGTATAGGGAAATAGAGGTATAAGGTATAAGTTATGAGGTATAAAGGTATAATGGTATAATGGAAAAGACCTATAACTTTTACCACCCCTATACCTTTATAACCCATACCTTTATACCTAAATTGTAATAAAATATTTTTTATTAATAATTCATGAACTTAGCGTAGCGATTTCATGAGCGCTTTTAAAAACAAAAAAGTAAGCGAATAATTAATCAAGTTAAATAAAGGAGGCATCATTATGAAAAAATCAATTTTAATTTTTGCATTTGCATTTTTCTGTTTCATGTCGTTTGCACAGCAGAAATATGCCTTTGTTGATTCGCAGTACATTCTTGATAACATTCCTGAATATTCTGCTGCTCAGGACAAGTTAGATGAGTTGTCTGTAGAATGGCAACAAGACATTGAAGCAAAGTTTAAAGAGATAGACAGTCTTTACAAAAAGTTTGAAACAGAGGCTGTTTTGCTTCCGGAAGATATCAGGAAAAAAAGAGAAAACGAAATTATAACCAGGGAAAAGACTGCAAAAGCGCTCCAAAAACAGCGCTTTGGTAAAGAAGGCGATCTTTTTAAAAAACGCCAGGAATTAGTAAAACCAATTCAGGATAAAGTTTATAATGCAATAGAAGCGTTGGCAACGGAAGGTAACTATGGAATTATTTTTGACAAATCAGGTTCGCTCACAATGCTTTATACCAATCCTAAGTTAGATAAGAGTGATGAAGTGCTGGATAAATTAGGATACAAACCTGGTACAGTAAAGGAAAATAATAAAGATGAGACCAAAGATGACGAATAAGTTTTCATGAAAAAATATAAAATCTTTCGAATTATAGTTGAAAATTAAATGAATTGTTATAATTTCGCCCAAAATTAAAATATTAACTTATAAATTAATAATATGAAAAGAATAGTTAAAATTGCAGCATTTATTGTATTGGCTTTTTGTGCTATTTATGTTAGTGCGCAAGGGAAAACAAAAATAGGCCATATTGATTCGGACTCACTTTTAAAAATTATGCCGGGAAGAGACTCTGCGTATGTAAAAATTCAGAAAGAAGTAAAAGGTTATGAAGATCAAATAAAAACCATGCAGACCGAGTATGATGCCAAAGCTACGGATTATCAGACAAATTTATCAACCATGTCAGAATTGATCAAGCAGACAAAAATTGCAGAATTACAGGATCTGCAGGCACGTATTGAAAATTTTCAGAAATCAGCTCAGGAAGCTTTGCAAAAGAAACAAACCGAATTACTCCAGCCAATAATTGATAAAGCAAAGAAAGCTATTGAGGATGTTGCCAAAGAAAACGGATTTGCATATATTTTCGACAGCGCTATCGGATCTTTGCTTTATGTCGGTGGAGGGGAAGACATTATGCCTCTTGTAAAAAAGAAAATTGGAATAAAATAAATTCTAATATATGAAAAATTAAGCGCCAGACTTTTGTTTAGCGCTTTTTTTTATGCTATTTTTTTTCTTCCTTATACCATCCTGCATACATAATGTAGCTGTCGGCGATACGGTTCACCTGTCCTACCAATAATTCTTTATTAATAGATTTAACTTTTTTTGCCGGAACTCCGGCATATATGCTTCCTGATTCCACGACTGTATTTTCCAGCACTAATGCTCCCGCTGCAATAATGGAGTTGCTTTCTATCACAGCATGGTCCATAATGATGGCGCCCATTCCGATTAATACATTGTCATGGATTGTACAACCATGCACAACTGCATTGTGAGCGATCGAAACATTATTCCCTATTAATGCAGGCGCCTTTTGGTAAGTGCAATGAATAACGGCTCCATCCTGGATATTTACTTTATTTCCCATTCTGATAGAATGCACATCCCCGCGAACAATCGCATTAAACCAAATGCTGCAAAAATTACCCATTACAACATCACCAATAACCACAGCAGTATCGGCAAGGAAGCAATCATTGCCAAAAACAGGCGTAAACCCTCTTATTGATTTAATAATAGCCATAGTATTTTAGTGATATGTTAAACTTATTTCTACGCACTAAGATTGCTTCACCCTTCTTCGTCGGCTTCGCAATGACGTCATTGCGAGGAGTTCCGATAGCTATCGGAACGACGAAGCAATCTATTCAACATATCACTTTTAACTTAACATTAGTTTAAAGTTCCATGGTAGTTTAATGAATAATGAAGACCGCGGCTTTCTTTACGCCTTAATGCCATTTTTATTATCAGGTAGGCAATATTTATTAAATTTCTTAGTTCGCAAATCTTAACAGTTACAATAGATCTTTCATATAATTCTTCGGTTTCCCTATAAATTATTTCAAGCCTGTCAAGCGCTCTTTTTAACCGGAGATCTGATCGCACAATGCCCACATAATTTGTCATAATGAATTGAAGTTCTTTCAATGTCTGTGTTATCAGAACCATTTCTTCGTTTAAAACTGTACCTTCTGCATTCCAGTCAGGTATATCGTTGTTGAGGGGGATAGCGGATATTTTAGAAATAGAATCCTGACTTGCTCTATGGGCAAATGCCAAAGCTTCCAATAATGAATTAGATGCAAGTCGGTTTGCACCATGAAGTCCTGTACAGGCACATTCGCCGGCAGCATATAAATTCATGATTGAAGATCTGCCAAATTCATCTGTCTTAATACCACCACATGTGTAATGCGCTGCCGGAACTACTGGTATCATATTTTTAGAGATATCTACTCCGATACTCAGGCATTTTGCAAAGATATTTGGAAAATGATTGATCAATTCATTCTTGTCAATATGCCTGCAATCAAGACATACATAATCATCGCCGCTGATCTTCATTTCATTGTCGATAGCTCGTGCAACAATGTCGCGGGGGGCAAGCGATTTGTGCTTGTCATACTTATGCATGAATTCATTCCCATCCATTGTTTTCAGGATAGCGCCAAAACCACGTAATGCTTCGGTGATCAAAAATGAGGGGCGTTCATCGGGATTGTACAGAGATGTGGGATGGAACTGAATAAACTCCATATTCTCTACCTTTCCTTTAGCCCTGTATACCATGGCCACACCATCACCTGTGGCTATAGGGGGATTCGTGGTAGTAGAATATACATTTCCTGAACCACCTGTAGCCATTAAAGAAAATCTTGATAAAATAGTATCTATAAGGTTTGTCTCAGGATTGATAACGTAAGCGCCGTAACATGTAATACCTTGTGTTTTTTTGTTGACTTCCGCTCCCAGATGATGCTGTGTGATTATATCCACAGCAAAATGATTTTCAAGCAGTTCGATATTTGGATGATTCAGAACTTTCTCCAACAATGCGCGTTCAATTTCCTGTCCGGTACTATCTTTATGATGAAGTACACGATATTCCGAATGCCCGCCTTCTTTTGCAAGATCATATTTACCGGTTGTCGTTTTGTCAAAATTTGTACCCCAGTCAATTAATTCCTGAATCCTTTCTGTCGATTCCGTAATGGTTATCCTTACTATCTTTTCGTCGCATAAGCCGGCGCCTGCAATAATCGTATCCTGAATGTGTTTTTCGTATGAGTCAGGGGTGTACATCACAGCAGCGATCCCGCCTTGCGCATACCTTGTATTAGATTCTTCGGCGCTGCGCTTGGTTACAACAATTACTTTTCCGTAGGGAGCTACTTTCAAAGCATACGTTAATCCGGCAATGCCAGAGCCGATAACAAGAAAATCCACTTTATATCTCATAACGGTCAAAGGAAAATCTTAAACTATTCAGGATGAATTGCCTCAACCGGGCAAACATCAACGCAAGCGCCGCAATCTGTGCAAACTTCGGGATCGATTTTGTAGATATCGCCTTCAGCTATTGCTTCTACGGGGCATTCATCAACACATGTACCGCAAGCAGTACAATCTTCATTAATTTTATAAGCCATTGTTATTGAGTTTTGGTTAATAAAGTATGCAAATATATTTGGTTAAAATGATTCCATGAAGTTTTTTGTGTGTTTTTTTTAATTTTTATAGAATCTAACTGATGTTACGCATATTATATATTTTTTTGTTAGTGTCACTCAGAGCCGGACATAGCATAGATTTGTGGGTTAGCGTCCGTGTCGAAGAGTGACTATGTATGGTCGACTTCCCTGCCTGAACTGCCGTTACGGCGGGCAGGGACACGCTTACCCTTCCCTGCCTACCGGCAAGGCAGGCGGACAGGCAGGCTC
>Ga0265292_1001948_pt1 | contig 15952 bp, 14 predicted proteins | sample Munlanlewell296A_FD_189080 | JGI IMG/M metagenome (GOLD analysis project Ga0265292, IMG submission 189080) | Leachate microbial communities from a municipal landfill in Southern Ontario, Canada - Leachate well 296A | ecosystem: Engineered > Solid waste > Landfill > Unclassified | place: Canada... | reverse complement strand
AATAGTCGGCCGCCCCGTCTTCGGCTTCCCCGGCGCCGTCGGCGGCTTCCGCCTCAGGTATGGGAGGGCGCGCAACACCGGCCTCGCCGCCGTCGGCATCCACCCCGCCGCCATGGTCGTCCTAAACAAGTTCCTAGCCACCGGCGTACAGATGCGCACCGAGCTCCCCGGCAAGTCCGCCGCCACATGCCCCGTCGACTCCATAGAGCCCCCCGTCGTCCGCCTAAGGGACGGCACCGTCACGCGCGTCGAGACCGAGGCGGAGGCCGAGAGGCTCCTCCCCCAGATAGAACGGATATTCTTCCTCGGCGACTACCTCAGCAACGCCGGCGACTTCATCCAGAACAACAAGGCCCTCCTCCCAACCGGCTACGACGAGCAACAGTGGGTCCAGGACCTAAGGGCCGCCCTCGCGAGGGTCGGCGAGGAGCCCGCTGTCGCCCTCACACACCTCCTCTCCGAGAGGATCAGCTACCTCGCGGCGAGCCCACTGAACAGGCCGACCGTCGAGGAGGCCCTCGCCCTCACCGCCATCGACGTGCCCCTCCACCCGCGGTGGAACTATCACTGGTCCAACCTCACCCGTGACGAGCTCATAGCCCTACGCACCTCACTCGCCGCAGAGCACGACCCCGCCACCGACGAGTACCCGTACACCCCCGAGATCAAGGCCGCCCTCGAGAGGCTCCTCGTCCCCCACACGGTCAAGGGAGGCCGCCTCGCCCTCGGCGAGAACGCCGCTGTCGTCACCAGGTGCCTCGCCCTCGGGCAGAGGTACACGGAGATCGAGGGCGAAAACGCCCTGGAGATAATAAACAGGCTCGCCGGCTTCCACGTCCGCGATAAGGCCCCCGTCTTCGTCGGCGCCAGGATGGGGCGCCCCGAGAAGGCGAAGGAGCGCCGCATGGCTCCCTACGTCCACAGCCTCTACCCCGTCGCCGAGGCGGGCGGCCCCCAGCGCGACATACTCAGGGCCGAGAAGGGGAAGACGGCGCGCGTCGAGCTCAGCCAGCGCCAGTGCCTGAGCTGCGGCGAGATCGGCCCCACCACCGTCTGCCAACACTGCGGAGGAGAGACCCGCGGGATACGCCGCTGTAGCCGCTGCGGCATCCGATTCGAGGGGGAGCGCTGCCCACAGTGCCGATCAGAGATAGTCTCCTACGCCTCCGTCGACGTCGACCTCAGGGAGGAGGTCGAGGCCGCCCGCAAGGCGATTGGCGGCCAGCTCCCCGCGCGCGTGAAGTGCGTGAAGAGGCTGATGAACGCGACGCGGACGCCTGAGAGCCTCGCCAAGGGCATACTCAGGGCCCGATACGACCTCAGCGTCTTCAAGGACGGGACACTCAGGTTCGACCTCACGGACATCCCGCTGACCCACTTCAGGCCGAGCGAGGTCGGGGTCCCCGTGGAGAGGCTCCGGGGGCTCGGGTACACCCACGACACCCACGGCGCGCCGCTGGAGCACGAGGGGCAGATGCTGGAGCTAAAGGTCCAGGACGTGATCCTCCCCGAGGACTGCGGTGACTACCTCCTGAAGGCGTCCAAGTTCCTCGACGACCAGCTCCGCGACTTCTACAAGCTGGAGCCCTACTACAACGCGAAGAGCCGGGGCGACCTGATCGGTTGTCTCCTCCTGGGCCTTGCGCCGCACACATCGGCGGCCATCTCGGGGAGGCTCGTGGGCTACACGAGGGTGAGGAACCAGTACGCCCACCCTCTCTGGCACGCTGCGAAGAGGAGGAACTGCGACGGGGACGAGGACGCCATAATGCTCGCCCTCGACCCCCTGCTGAACTTCAGCAAGACCTACCTCCCCCAGCAGAGCGGTGGGCAGATGGACGCGCCACTCTTCATAATCCCCACCCTGAACCCGAGCGAGGTGGACAAGGAGGCCCACAACGTCGACGTGGTCGAGATGTATCCGCCCGAGTTCTACAGGCTCTGCGGCGAGGGAGCGGGGAGCGGCCAGTACGGCGCACTCATCGACACGATCGGGGCGCGCCTCGGCACCGAGGCCCAGTTCCAGGGCTTCGCCTACACGGAGGAGTGCAGCGACATAAACCTGGGCAGCTTCCACGGAGCCTACAACACACTCACGACGATGGTGGATAAGCTCGACAGCCAGCTGGAGCTCGCCGCGAAGCTCCGGGCTGTAGACGCGAGGCAGGTGGCCCTCAAGATTCTGAACAGCCACTTCATGAAGGACATAGTCGGCAACCTGCGCGCCTTCACCAGCCAGACGTTCCGCTGCACGAAGTGCAACAGGAAGTACAGGCGCCCGCCGCTTGCGGGAAAGTGCCAGCGCTGCGGCGGCCACATCCAGATGACCGTACACAAGGGGGGCATCGAGAAGTACCTACAGCCCGCCCTCGACATGGTGAAGAAGTACGGCCTCGACCCATACTATGTGGACCGCCTGGAACTCGTCCGCCTAGAGCTGAGCCAGATCTTCCCGGAGGAGGAGCAGGTCGAGGAGACGGGGAAGCAGTTCAGCCTCACCGACTTCATGCGCGGGCAGGGGGAGAAGAGGCCGGCACAGTAACCCTTTTAGGGGGACCTGCCGGTATCTGGGTGACCGAAATGAGCGGAAGAAAGAAGAAGGACCAGTCGCCGGGGATGCCCTCGGGCAGCGCAGGGCTGATGAGGTTCTTCCAGGACGAGACGAACGGCCCCAAGATCAGGCCGGAGTTCGTCGTGGGCGGCGCAGCGGTGCTCATAGCCGCGGTAATCATAGCTAGGGTGTTCTTCGCCGGCCTGGTCTTGTAGGTCCGGCTTTAAAGCCTTTTAACCTCCACATCAAACGAGTTGCATTTAGGCGGGGGTCTGGTCTGGCTTCGAGCAGGGAAGCTGTGAGTAACATCGTCGACTACTACTCGTACCTGTTCACGTTTCCCTCTCGCTGGGTGATGGTGGCGTCCATCCTCGCGACGATGGGTGTCGTCGGGACGCTGTCCTTCGGCCTAGCCTTCGGGGTCCCGGGGCTCCTGCGGGGGCTCGTATTCGGCCTCGGCGGGCTCGCGATCCCAGTGATAGTCTCCGACTTCATCACAGGTGCCGTCCAGGGGGGCGACGCCCTCCTGAAGCCTCGGAGAATAAACATCATATCGTTCGTCTGGTGCCTCGCTGGCGGGTTGATACTTGTCCTCTCTGGGATACTGGCGGCGCTCACCGCGAATCCGGTGTTCCTTTTCAGGGGGGCCCTCCTCGCCGTCTTCTCCTCGGCGGGGCTCCGCCTGTTGATATTCTCGATCTTCTCGACGCGCGGGTTCGCCAGGATGGCCTTCGCCGTCATGGTTCAGCCGGCGCTGCTCGTCGTCGCGACCGGCCTTCTCGCCCCCGACGTCTGGCAGATCAGCACCCCTACGATCCTACTGATCTTGGCTCTGATTCTCTCGGGGCCAATCTTGCTGGTTGCCAGGTTGAGTCGGTGGAGCTTCGGGGACGGTGCAACGAAGATCATCCCCATCTTCCGGGCGTTTGTCTACGCCTGGGCCGAGGAGTTCAACGGGCCCCTCGAAGAGCAGCTCACGGCGGTCTCCGAGCCGCGCAGCGTCGAGGCCGATAGCCTGCAGTTCGATGCGGCGTCGGGGGCGTGCCTCGGTAGGCTGGTTGCGCCCTATGTCCATCCCGGCCCCTTCAGGAAAGTCGGCAGCAGCGGCCTAAGCCTGAGCCTCACAGAGGGCCTGACGGGCTGCGAGACGCTGGTTGCCCACGGGGTCTCGAACCACGAGTGGGACCTAGCCAAGAGCGGGGACGTCGCCAGGATCGTGGACGCCCTGAGGGGGGCGTCCGCCTCGGCCTCCTCGGAGACGTGCGGCCCCATGGTGAGGGCCGAGGTTGGGGGAGCAAAGGCGTCCTGCCAGATATTCGGTGAGATCGCCCTCTTTACGCTGACGCTCTCCCCCAAGAGCCACGACGACATCCCGGACACCGTCAAGGACCGCGTCCGCGCCGCCTCCAAGGAGCGAGGGCTCATCGCCGTGGTCGTGGACGCCCACAACTGCCTCGACGACGAGGACCTCCTCGACGACGGAGACGTGAAAAACCTCGCGACGGCGGCGGTGGAGGCACTGGATCGCGCCGCGAAGCTCAAGCAGGCGCCGTTCAAGGCCGGGTTTTCCCGAGTGCGGCCCTCCGAGTGGGGCCTCGACGACGGCATGGGCCCCTGTGGGATAGGTGCCGCGGTGATCGAGGCGGCGTCGGGGGAGAGGTACGCCTACGTGGTCTTCGACAGCAACAACATGATCCAGGGCCTCAGGGAGAGGCTTGTGGACAGGCTGGAGGCCGAGGGCTACGCGGGGGCCGAGATGCTCACCTCCGACACCCACCTCGTCAACGCGATCGGGGCCACGGAGCGGGGGTATCACCCCATGGGCGAGGCGATGGAGGAGGAGAAGGTGCTAAAGTACATCGACGAGGCCCTGAAGGGGGCCGAGACTTCGCCCTCCGTCGTCTCCTTCACGAGGATAAGAGTCGACAACGTACAGGTCATTGGCGTCAAGGGGATCGAGACGCTGAGGGAGGTGGTGAAGACGAGCTTCCGCCTCTTCATACGGACGGCTGCAACCGCTCTGCCCCTCACATTCATCGCGGCGACCGTCGTCGCCCTCCTAGCCTGACCCGAACACCTCCTAGGTGGGGCAAACCGTCACTCCTTTTATCCTAGGTGGGACAGACTAGTGCCCGAAGAGGGTGTAAAGGTTGAGTTACCCCAAGATTGTAGTCACTCCTCCCGGCCCCAAGGCGCAGAAGGCCGTCGCCAGGGACGCGAGGTACATCTCCCCCTCCTTCGGCAGGGCGTATCCCCTCGTCGTGAAGGAGGCTAAGGGCTGCATAGTCACGGACGTCGACGGTAACCAGTTCATCGACATGAACTCGGGACTCGCCGTCATGAGCGTCGGGCACAGCCACCCGAAGGTGCTCAAGGCCATCCACGAGCAGGTGGACAGGTTCCTCAGCTACAGCTACACGGACTTCTTCTACGAGAACTACCTCGACCTCGGGGAGCAGCTCCACGGCATAGTGCCGGGGAACTTCGAGAAGAAGTTCTTCTACGGTAACAGCGGCGCGGAGGCCAACGAGGCGGCACTCAAGCTCGCCCGCTGGCACTCTAAGCGCCAGTACATCCTCGCCTACATAAGCAGCTTCCACGGCAGGACGATGGGGGCCGTCAGCCTGACGGCTTCGAAGCCGGCGCAGCGCCGCTACTTCGCGCCCCTCGTACCCGGCGTCGAGCACATCTTCTACCCCTACTGCTACAGGTGCCCGTTCCACCTGGAGTGCCCCAGCTGCGACTACTACTGCATCGACTACATCGAGGAGTACCTGTTCAGCAAGTTTGTGCCGCCGGAGGAGGTGGCGATGCTCATCGCCGAGGCGGTGCAGGGCGAGGGCGGGTACGTCGTGCCGCCGCAGGGCTACTTCAAGAAGCTCAAGAAGCTGCTCGACAAGTACGGCATACTCTTCGCGGTCGACGAGGTGCAGTCGGGCATGGGCAGGACGGGGAAGTGGTTCGCCATTGAGCACTTCGGCGTCACCCCCGACATCGTCACCATCGCCAAGGCCGTCGCAGCGGGCCTCCCGCTGGGCGTCATGGCCTCGAGGGCCGACATCCAGGACTGGACGCCGGGCAGCCACGCCTCCACATTCGGCGCGAACCCAGTCGCCTGCGCGGCCGCGAACGCCGTCATAAAGGCGATGAAGGAGGAGAAGATGCTGGAGAACGCCACGAAGCAGGGCGCACACATCATGAAGAGGCTCGCCGAGATGAAGGAGAGCCACCCGATGGTCGGCGACGTACGCGGCCTCGGCCTCATGTGCGGGCTTGAGCTGGTGAAGGACAAGAGGAGCAAGGTCCCCGCGTCCCAGGAGACGGAGGACGTGATGATGGACTGCTTCAGGAAGGGCATCGCCCTCGTGAACTGTGGCAAGAGCGTCATACGCCTGATGCCCCCGCTCGTCATCACGCAGGACCTAGTGGATAAGAGCCTAGACGTCCTCGACGCGAGCATCTCGGCGGTTGAGAAGGCCCGGAAATAGCCGGGTCAACTTACGCCACCATAGATAACGAAAAAAAATTCTTTCTACTTCTTGAGGACCGTGATCCTCGTGAACTGGGTGCTCGTCACCTGCATGAGGCCGTCGAAGGGCTCGCGTATGTTGCAGTTCTCCAGCCTTATGCGGGCGCCGGCTGTGAGGCCCTCGACGGCCTTGCCGTGCTCCCTCCAGAGGCTTATCCTCGCCTCACCCGAGCCGTCGTCGACGCGGAAGCTGACCACGTTCGTGGGCCCCCTCATCGTGTTGACCTCCCTGCTCACGGGGTCGTCGAGGAGCTGCCCCTCGACGGTGACGTTCTTCTGCCCCTCCTGGAGGTTCTTGATCTGTGTGACGCGTTCGGCGGCGTCTATCTTCTCGACGGTGACGCCGTCGGGGTTGACCTTCATGGTGCCGAGGCGGCCCACGTTGAGGTCGATCGTGTTCCCGAAGCCGGCGCGGGTGTAGCCGTTCTCCACGGCGACCACCGTGCCCACCGGCATGTCGCCGAGGGCGTTGACGTCGTCGTCCCAGAGGCTGAGTCTGACGATGCCCGTCTCGTCTTCGAGGACGACGGAGGCGACGCGCCCCTTCGTGCCGTCCTTCTTCGTGAACTCCCGCGGCTCGTTGACGCTGAGGACCCTGCCGGCGACGCTGACGCTGCGCATGCCGTCCCTTAGCTCGCCGATCTTCGTCCACTGGCTGAGGGGCTCGCGTGGGAGGACGCCCTCCTCTAGGACCTCGACCTCGCTGCTCCTGTTTAGGTGGACCTCGAAGCCGCCGCCCTGGCGCACCTTGGAGTTTGCGCCTATGATGCGTACGCGGGTGCCGTCGCCCCACTTGGCGGCCTCGTCGACCTTGTCGTCCCAGAGGACCGCCGTGATCTGCCTGCCCCCCTCCTCGAGGTTGAGGCGGGCGACCTTGCCGTCCGTGCCGTCCTTCCGCTTGAAGGTGGTGGGCGGCGACCTGCCCATGATGACGCCCTCGACGTTGACTGCGCCGGTGGCGCTGATCTGCGCGGGCGTCTTGAAGAACGAGTCCATCTGGGGGAACTCGGCGTCGACGGCGTCTAGGGGCTCCATGTAGACTGTGCCCCGGTTCCCGACGTTTACCTCGACCTCGCCCGTGCCCTGCCTCTCACGGCTGTAGCCGTGGAGGACGCGTATGATCTTGCCCCGGCTGACCTTGCTCGCCACTATGTGGTCGGCCTTGTCGTCCCAGAAGACGACGGCGACTATCCCGGTGGCGTCGCCGATGAGCATCCTGAGGACCTTGCCCTGCCGCCCGTCGGCGCGCTGGAAGGTCCGAGGGGGCAGGAAGACATGTAATACTCGCCCCGTGAGGCTCACGTCGTTCAGACCCGAGGTGAGGGCGCCTATCTTGAGCTTCGCCTCTATGCGCTCACCCGCGCCGTCCATCCCGAGGTTGGATGCCACTAGGTGGGCCGCGGCCTCGTCGGTCAGCAGCCCCGCCGCCTTAGCCTTCTCCTCCTGGATCAGCCGCTCGACGGCCTCCCTCGTCAGGGTCGGCTTGAGGGCGAGAATGCGCTTGATAACGTCCTCTGTGGACGACATGGGTGCTTCGCCCTACCATGAGAGGCTGGGCTATAAAACGGGTGCGCTCACTTCTTCTTCTCCTCGGGCCTCACGAAGACGTAGAGGAACCCGAGGCCGAGCGCCAGCATGGCGAGGACCCAGGAGAGGGTGCCCAGGAGCCCGTAGAAGGCTGTAGCGTCCATATCGCTCATTAATCGCGGCCGAGGGTATATAGGCTTAGTCTTCCTCCGCCCTGATCTGGGCCCGCCACTCGTCCGTGAGCAGCCGATGCGCCTCGTCGTCCTCCTCGACCCTATCGTAGCTGTCGAGAGCCTCCGCCAGCCTCTGACCGAGGAGGTGGTAGCAGAGCCCCGTCTCCCCGTCGACGACGCGGAAGTAGAAGTCGTCGCACCCGCAGTAGCCGGCCCTGGGGTAGACCTGGTACTCGCCCCCCTGGCCGACGACTACCCAGACGACGCGCCCCGAGGGGTGGAAAGTGTACCTCTTCACCCGCCTCTCCTGGACGAGCCTCCAAGCCCTGTCGAATCGCTCCCCGAAGGTGCTCCTGAGCCTCTCCCAGTTCGTGCGGCTTAGCTGCCTCTCGGTGCGGGCCTCGTCGAGGACCCTCTCCAGTATCAGCCGCTCCTCCATCACCAAGGGGGGTTCAATGTATGGTGTGTGCGCCCCCTTTTTTCACGGTTGCGGAGGGGAACCGGTTTAAATCCGGCGGAAGAATGGGTTTCAGGGAGCCCTTGATCCGCATACTCACCCCCTGGCCCGCGCTGCTGGCGGACATAGGCGAGAGGGTGCTCATAGTCGCGGACCTCCACATAGGGCTGGAGTACGAGCTGGCCAAGGCGGGGGTGAACATACCCTATCAGACGGAGAGGATACAGGGGGAGCTACTCGCACTCTGCAGGGAGCACAAGCCCGACAGGCTCGTCATCGCCGGCGACGTGAAGCACGGAGTCCCGGTCACCAGCTTCCAGGAGAAGCGGGAGCTGCCCACCCTATTCGAGGTCCTCCTCAGGGAGGTCCCACGGATCGACGTGACCCGGGGCAACCACGACGGCAACATCCAGGACCTCGCCACCAAGGGCGTGGAGATACACAGCAGCAAGGGCATCGTCCTCGGGGACGACTTCAAGGTCGCCATCTTCCACGGCCACGCGTGGCCGAAGCCCAAGGCGCTGGAGGCGGACTGCCTCATCGCGGGGCATAACCACCCCACCGTCCTCCTCAGGACCCCCCTCGGCTTCAGGATGACGCAGCGCGCCTGGGTCAAGGGCGTCGTCGAGCCCGCCAAGCTGGCGAAGGCGTTCCTCGAACAGGACGACGTCAAATTCAAGGGCGACCCCGTCGCCGCCTTCGACGACCACTACAAGGCCGAGATGGGGAAGCCTGAGATGATACTTATGCCCACCTTCAACGACCTCCTCGGCGGCCTCCCAGTCAACGGCGAGGCGCCGCAGAGCCTCCTGGGTCCGATGCTGAGGAGGAACGCGATAAACACGGAGGACTTCGAGGTCTACCTCCTAGACGGCTCGTATCTGGGGAAGGTGGGGTTCCTCCGCGAGAGGAACGGCTACTGAATCGCCTTGAGCGTCTCGTAGCAGAGGTGGCACCTGTTCACGTAGACACCGTTTGGTGGTGCGTCCAGGAGCCCCGTGGGGCCCTTCTCGCTGAGGACCCTGAAGACGTCCCTGCCCCAAGCCTCCGTGAGTATCTCATTAAGGTCCCAGTCGTCGAGGTTTCCCAGCCTGAAGCCGGGGAGCGTCGCGGAGGCGGAGCAGCACGGGAGGACGTCCCCGCTTGGCCTGACCCCTATGTCCCTGAGGACGGCGTCGCAGCCGCCCGTGAGGGCCGACCCGTCGAGATACCACTCCTTCTTCGAGATGCTGGCGCCGCGGCCCACGGGCGTGAACCCCGACTCGACGCCTATGGCCGCGTGTTGACCCGGGACGGCTCCCTCCGGCTGTGGGATCTCGTCGCCGAGGAGCCGCGCGACGTCCATCAGGTGGAGTCTGCTGGACCTGCTGAGCGTCGTCATCACCACCATCCTGATGCCGAGCCTCTTCGCAGCCTCGTAGCCGTTCCTGACCCTCTCGAAGGGGATGGTGGCCTGGTGGAAGTCGTCGGCGCTGACGTTAAGTACGTCGAGCCCCGCGTCCCGCAGCCTCTTCAGGGTGCCCGCGGCCCTCTCGGGCGTCTCCGCCCAGGAGCAGTTTGTGACCAGCTCCGTCTTGAGGCCCCGCCCCGAGGCGTAGGCGACGAGGCCCTCGACGAGGCTCGGGTGGAGCAGGGGCTCGCCCCCCGTCAGGCTGATCCACTCTATCGACGGGACCTGCGCGGCCTTGTCTATGTAGTCCTGCGCGTCGTACCGGGACATCGACGCCCCCCTCCCGGGGCCGCAGTCGAACCAGCAGTGGGCGCAGCCAGCGTCGCACTGCTCGGTTAACATGAGCCCGACCCTGAACGGGGGAGGGAAGCCGGGCATCGCCAAACACCGTGTCTAGAGTTTCTCCAGCGTCGCCTTGATCAGCTCGTTCGCCTGGTAGAAGCCGTCCTCCACGAGGTTCCTCTCCCTGACGAGCTTCGTGTAGAGGAACTTGAACTCGGGGCTCTGGTGCAGGGTCATGCTGGCGAGCTCGGTTATCTGGCTGATCCGGGGGAAGGGCTGGGCGCCGAATGTCTCCATGCTCACCTGGTTGGCTATGTCGGCGTCGCTGTGGCTCACGGGGTTGACGTGCCGCCCCACCCACATGAGACACCTGTTAAGCTCCTCGACCTTCGCCGAGTCGCCGCCCTTCGCCACCTTCTTCGCCGCCTCCTCGAGCCTCTCCGAGAGCTCGGCGAGCTCCTTCGCCTCCCCGATGAGGTGGTGGAGGTTGTAGAAGTCCACTATCTTGTCCGACTTCTTCTGCATATCCTCCAGTATCTCGACCATCCTCTTCGCGTACTTGGTGTAGTCGAAGGGGAGGACGGGGCAGTTGGCGAGGCGCCAGATGAGGTTCAGCTCTATCCTGACGTCGGTGACGAGTATGTCGAGGTCCATCTTGTCGTGGGTCTCGAAGGGGGTGTGCCACCACCAGCCGCCGCCCGAGTAGTTGACGTGTGGGTCGTACGTCTCCTTGGGCCGGCTCGTGGTCACGCCGAAGTGTGGCAGCCCGGTGCCCCAGAAGCTTCCATCCCCGGCGCGTGTCGGCCACCTGTAGTGCTCCACGGTTATCCCCGTGGCGTCCTTGATGCTCTCAAGCACGGCCTCTAGGACCTCACTGTAGGGAGCCTCGCGCACCGTCGTCGCGCCCTGGCAGCCGGGGGAGTCGATGTTGTAGCTCGCCACGCAGTTGTAGCGGAGGTCGTGCCAGAAGGCGTCGTTGAACCACGTCGAGCCGGCGTACTTGCCGATCTCGTGCCCCGTCCAGTAGGCGATCCTGACGCTCCTGCGGAGCTTATCCTTATGCTTGTTCAGTATCCTGGCGACTTCGAGTATGGCCGTGTCGCCGCTTATGTTGTCGGTTGCCCCCATGCAGTAGGGGGGCGTATCGACGTGGCCATTGACTAAGATGAACTTCTCCGGCTCCTTCTTGCCCCGTATCTCGGTGACCAGAAGGGGCAACTTCTTCCACTTCGTCTCGGCGAAGCTGACTATGTGCGCCCTCATGCCTCCCCCCTGAGCCATCTTGCGCAACTTGGCACCGTCCCTGTTCGAGACGTGGAGTATGGCGGGTATCTTCGGGATGAGGTGGAGGTTGTCCGGGGTCGGGTTGCCCGAGACGCTGAAGTCGGCCCTCTGGTGGCAGACGGTGGGCATGAAGTCGTCCTGCTCGATGACTATCAGCCCAGCCACACCCATCTCCTCCAGCGTGAGCAGCAGCTTCCCCTGGAGCCCCATCCAGTCCCCGCTCGTCTTCTGCTCGCAGAGCACTATCTTGCCCCGGCACTCCTGGTACCCGATCATGTCCGGGGGGACGTAGATGACGTCGGCCTCGAAGCCCTCGGGGGACGTTGAACCCGCCTGCCTGTAGGGGGTGGTCTGTATCTCCATAACCTGCGGAGCCGTCACCGTCAGCTTCGCCGTCTTCGGGTCGGTGATGTATGCCTCGTATCGGAGAACCTTGGGCTCCAGCCCGTACCCCTCCAGCTTCCCCCGCAGGACCTGTATGGCCTTCTCCTCCTCGGGGCTCCCCGAGTGGAGCGGCGGGTACTGCATCAACTCGTCGAAGTTGGCACCCAGAGTCTCCTTCGAGACCTCCGCCTCCATCTTCCTGAGTATCTTCCTGTCCTCTTCAGGTAGGAGAATCATAATTATCGGTATTGTGGCGGGGTGAGGCGGGTATAACACTTACGAGTGGGAGGAATAGATGCTTCTACCCCGGATACCAAACCTTCATATGTAAACATATGTGTTTACAATTTGAGGTCCCATGACTCAGGTACAGGTTAGAATCCCGGAAAAACTCCTCGAAGAAATAGATGCCTGGGTCGCAGAGGGTCGCTTCAAGAGCAGGAGCGACGCGATCAAGACCATCGTTAGCTTCTACGAGGAGAGGGAGAAGACGAGGGCCTTCCTGAAGATGCTCAACGATCGCTCGGAAGAGGCGGAGAAGAAGCCCGAGGAGCTTGTTCCCCTGGATGATGTCACTTGACCCATCAGGTCCTCCTTCACCCAAAGGTGGCAGAGTACCTGAGGAAGACTGATGAGGTACTCAGGACGCGGATCAAGGCTTCCCTAAAGGAGCTGGGGGACGACCCGGAGAAGGGGCAGCGCCTCCAACACTCCATTCACTACAAGCTAAGGATAGGCGACTACCGCGCCATATACTCGATAGACAACCGAGAACAGCGAGTGATAGTACTATTCATCGGCCACAGAAGCGAGGTCTACGACGACTTCTCTAGACTGGTCTGAGAAGCGGTGGTGGGACCGCCCGGATTTGAACCGGGGATCACGCGGTCCCGAACCGCGTATCCTAGCCAAGCTAGACCACGATCCCAGCCGTAATACGCGGGGGGCGGCTATACTTAAAAACGATGCGGGGAGCCTACGCCTCGGTGACTGCATCACTCACCGTCATGTTCAGCACCGTCTCCGCTATGTCCGCACCGTACTCCGACGTCCTCATGATGCTCTCCACGATGAGCCTGAGCTGCGGCACGTCCTCGACGGGGGCGAGCTTCACGATCTTGTGGATGACCTCGTCCTCCATCCCGCGGGTCTCCTCCGCGGCCTCCATGACCTTGTCCGCCTCGGCGTACTCCTCGTCGAAGAGGGACTCCATCGAGGCCTCGAAGACCTTTATGGCGGAGAGGCTGATGCGGTTGAGCTCCGCGAGTATCTCGTCGTTTATCGGCACGAGGTGGAGGGCGAGCCTGTTCTGGGCTATGTTCGTGGCGTGGTCCGCCATGCGCTCGACCGACTTCGTTATGAGGCGGTACCCGAGGCACTGCCGCGGCGTCCCTATGCCGCTCTCCTTCAGCACGTGGGCGTCCATCACCGCCACGTTCAGCAGCCGGATCACGTACAGGTTGAAGCGGTCCACCTCGTCGTCCATGCTGACCACCTCCTTGGCGATGCGCGGGTTGTCCGTGCTCAGGGTCTGCACGGCGTCCCTGTGCATCGAGGCGGCGATTATGGACATCCGCCGCAGGGCGTCCTTCACCGACAGCTCCGCGTAGCTGAGGAGCACCTGCAGTGTGAGCTCGTTGGGGAGGTCGCTGAGTATCTCGGTCCCCACTAGCTTCTTGCGGACGAAGTCCTTTATGGCGAAGCGGGCCTCGAGGTCTATCCTCTTCTCGGTGGAGCGTATCTGTATGATGTTGTAGCCGACGAGGTAGGAGGAGACTAGGCGGCGGACGACGCTCGACGGCTTGTCCCCCTGGTGGATGGTGATTATGACCTTCTTCACCCTGTCGGGCGACTCGATGCCCTTCGGCTGGATGCTGAGGCTCATGTCGTCGCGCTGGACTATGCTGACGACGCTGCTCCTCTTGAGCCCCATCTGGTCGATCCAGGCCTTGGGGAGGGAGATGATGTAGGTTGAGCCGCCGGTGACCTGTATCTTCCTGAGTTCCTCGGATGACTTCTCCCGCGACATATTGTAACCCTCAGTCCTCTATGATATGACTATATGGATGTTGCTCTTTACGTTGATCCCATTAGTATCTATAGATTCTATAGTGTTTCTTGGTTGAGGCATGGTAACGTCGGGGTACTATGATCCTCTTCCCCGGCCTCCATATATCAGCCCTTTTAAGCCCCGGGCAACATGTGGGATTTGATAACCTTGAAATGCGATCTTGGGAAGATAAGGAAGCGCAGCGAGGGCGTGCACGAGTACGTCTCCGCGCCCAGCAAGGCGAAGGAAGCCTTCGACAAGAGGCGCGCCGAGTACGTGCTCGACGCCGCCGTCGTGAAGGAGCTGAAGAAGAGGGCGAGGGACTTCACGGTGGTCGCCTTCAGCGCCGAGTGGTGCCCGGACTGCGTGAGGAACGTCCCCGTGCTCGACATGCTCGCCGAGGCGGCGGGGGTCGAGGTCAAGGTCTTCGGCCACATGATGAGGGACGCGAAGAGCAACACGAGGAAGTGGGCGGTGCCGCCGTGCCCCCCGGAGGTCGACGAGTTCAACGTGGTAAAGATACCCCTCATAGTAGTGCTCAACAAGGAGGGGGAGAAGGTGGGGGAGATCGTCGAGAACCCGCCCCCGGGCAAGACCCTGGAGCAGGCACTCCTAGACATCGTGGAGTAGCCCAATCTTTAACCACGGCTGAACATACTCACAGCCGGTAAGCCATGAAGGAGGGCACGATTTTCCGGACCTTCACCGCCAGGGACGGGAGGAGCGTCACGCTCCGCGCCCCCAGGTGGAGCGACCTCGACGACTTCCTCCACTTCATAAACGGCCTCGTCGACGAGGGCGCCGACATCCTCCTAAACACGAAGAAGACCCGGGATGAGGAGATGGAGTTCGTCAGCCGCACCCTCTCCAACATGGAGAAGGACAAGATGGCGAGCGTCGTCGCCGAGGTCGACGGCAGGCTCGTCGGCCACGTCGAGGTCTACAGGAGGCAGGGCTTCGCCGACCACACGGGGAACCTTGGCATCTCGATAATCAACGGCTTCAGGGACGCCGGCGTGGGCCAAGAGCTCATGCTGGAGGCCGAGACGCAGGCTAAGAAGATAGGCGTCGAGCTCATCAAATTGGAGGTATACGAGAGGAACAAGCGGGCGGTCCACGTCTACGAGAAGACCGGTTACAGGGTCATCGGCAGGGTCCCCGGCGACATAAAGCGAGACGGCCTCTACCTCGACACACTGATCATGGTCAAGGACCTGCGATAGTCAACAACCTTTTTATCCAGACTGAACGATAGTTGGCTGGGACGAGGGATGGTCGTGTATCAGCCGGACTGGGTTTCAGCCTAGCCGAGGCCACGCACACCCTAGCCCCTAGAAAGCTTCTAAACCGGGTTGGCATGAGGGATAGCCCATGCGCCGCGCCCGGCGGGAGGCACAGGGTTTGAGCACGGACAACAAGAACGGCAACATGGTAGTGACCCCGTGGGAGGTCAAGGGTGACATAGACTACGGCAAGCTCATCGAGCGCTTCGGCACCCAGCCCCTCACGGAGGAGCTAAAGGAGCGTATCGCCAAGCAGGCGGGCTTCATGCACATGCAGCTCCGCCGCGACGTATACTTCAGCCACAGGGACCTAGACTGGTGGCTGAACCAGCACGACGCGGGCCGCCCCGTCGGACTCTACACGGGCCGCGGCCCCTCGGGCCACGTCCACCTGGGCCACCTGCTGCCGTGGTTCTTCTGCGCCTACCTGCAGAAGGCGTACAACGCCCACCTATACTTCCAGATGACCGACGACGAGAAGTTCCTCCACAGGGAGGACCTTACGCTGGAGGAGACCATCGCCTACACCTACGATAACGCCCTGGACGTCATCGCCTGCGGCGTCAAGCCGGAGCTGACCCACATCTTCAGCGACACCGACCACATAGGGCACATCTACAAGCTTGGGCTTCAGGTGTCGAAGAGGATCACGATGAGCACGGTGAAGGCGGTCTTCGGATTCACCGACTCGGACAACATAGGCCTCACGTGGTACCCGGCGCTCCAGGCCATGACGTGCTTCCTGCAGAGCTACCGCGAGGGCAGGAACGTGGCGTGCCTCATACCCGCCGCCATCGACCAGGACCCCTACTGGCGCATGACCCGCGACATCGCGGAGAAGATGGGCTACACCAAGCCGGCGCAGATACACAACAAGTTCCTCCCGCCCCTCACGCAGGGGGGGAAGATGAGCGCGAGCCAGCCCGAGTCGGCCATCTTCACCACGGACAAGCCCGAGGTCGCGGCCAAAAAGGTCATGGCA
>Ga0265292_1001947_pt1 | contig 15963 bp, 14 predicted proteins | sample Munlanlewell296A_FD_189080 | JGI IMG/M metagenome (GOLD analysis project Ga0265292, IMG submission 189080) | Leachate microbial communities from a municipal landfill in Southern Ontario, Canada - Leachate well 296A | ecosystem: Engineered > Solid waste > Landfill > Unclassified | place: Canada... | reverse complement strand
GGCCGCTGCACCGTGGCCACGGCCTCCTGCGAGACTGAGCTGTCGTACATGCCCAGGAATTTTGCATCCTTGGGTTTTTTCTGCTCCGCGGGCTCCGCGATATCGGCTATCCGATATGCCGATTTCGCGGAGGGCTGCTCAACTACAGGCACGACCTCGATCGCCTTCTCGGCAAAGCTCGGCAGCGCCACCACGCGCGGCAGCAAAAACACGAGCAGCGCGTGCAGGATCAGCGAGAGCAAAATATACGGCCAAAGAGACGGCTTGTCCTCTACGACGTGCATGTCTTCCTCATCTCACGAAAAGCGGCCTGCCAAGCACATGGTCGATATACCGGGAAAGTACTGCGCGCGCGGCCTCCGCGTGTGCGGCTTGGGCCCCCGTCTCAAAGCCGGAGACGGACAGGAACCCGAGCCTGGCATCGTTGGAAAGCGGCACGCGCATGCCGCCCGCAGAACCGCAGCCGGCGCAGACGATGCCGCCGCGATCAAATTCAAAATACCATCGGCCCGGCAGATCCGCCTTACGGCCGCAGGCCGCGCAGTAAGCGACGGCCGGGCCGAAACCACAGCGCGCAAGCCAATCCAGTTCGAACGCTACTCCCTCCTCCGGGATAGGCTCATGCTCGCACAACGAACGAATCCTGGCGGAGAGGAGATCGAACTTCTCCGGATTCGGATCGCGCTCTTGCACGAATGCAAGGGCGAGGGCAAGGGCCCTCTGCATAGCGCCTATCCGCTCCAGCGACTTGAGCACGCCATTTATAGGCAGGGCTACGATCGCCTCCTCGAGGCGCACGAGGCGCGACGATCCGCGCGCGGTGATGTGCAGGTCCACCAGGGTGCCCGACTCGAGCGCGCCGCCGAACCGGCGCCGGGAGGAACGGGCGGATTTTGCGATTCCGCTCATCCTGCCGTGCTCCCTGCAGAGGAAGGTGACGATCCAGTCCGCCTCGCCGTAACCCACCCGCCGCAGTATTATGGCCCTGGACCTCTGCTGCATAGCCCTCCTCGCAGGCCCTGTAGTATAGGCGAAAAGGCCTTAAGCCCGCAACTATCCGTTTCTCCCACTTCCCCTGCACGTGCTCCGCTGCTCACTATGAAGCCACGCGGGGCTCTCTCTGACTTCACTTGTGACGGTGTTCCGGGATCGTCTGTTTCGGAACGCGCCATTGGATATCATCTCGCAAGCTTACACCGTGCCAAAGTACGCGGTGACCCGCGGCTGGCATCGTGCCATGAAATGCGCGAGGCTCCCCCGTTCATCGCTCAGCAAACCGACACCGAGTCTGGGTCAGCTTATAAGGCTAACGGCGAATCGCATGCCTTCGCGGTCCCCATTGCTTCGCGATAAACGGGGGAACCCCGCTTACTACGTGCCACTTCCGCATATCGAAAACGGCACAGAGCAAGCGGTGACCCGCGGCAGGCTTCGAGCAATGGGGACCGCGCTGGCTGGAAATCCACCGTTAGCCGTACAATCTGAGCGCAACTCCGTGTCGGCTTGCGAGATGCCAGCCGCGGGTCGCCGCGTATTCTGGCACGGTGTCGGCTTGCCCGCCTGCCGGCCTGCGGGCAGGCGAGATGATGGGCTGGGGACCCCGCTCACGCAGTGGCGATGAACAAGGTGCGTGAGGACGGATGCCAGCCGCTGGTCTCCGCGTGCCTTATGGCATTGAGCCAACTGACAGGACCCGAAGCCGACACTCGCTCAGCGAGGCGACGACGGCGTACCTCGACAAGTGCCTTCAGACCAAGACGCCGAATATATGAATTCGGAGGGAAATAAAGCATTACCTCTGACCGGCTCGTTATGCTATTATCAATGTGTGAGGAGGAACTATATGAAAAATATCATTATATTAATGTCGATCGTCGCGATCGCGCTGTTTGCCTTTGCCGGAAAGGCCATGGCACAGGAGCAAAAGTCGGGCCAGGAACTCGTGTTCCCTAACGTAGACCAGGTAAAACAGCGACCCTCTGATGTACACGTCGGCTCTGACCCCTATTATCAGAAAGGCGTGGAGCAACAGATGAAGGGCACGGACCAGGGCGGCTATGACAAGGGCAAGGTCGAGCAGGACAAGGTCTATCAGGAAGAAAAGACCGACTATAAGGTCATCAAGAAGGGCAAGAAATCGGCAGCGCCAGCCCCCGAAGCGTCGCCTCAGACCGGTGTTGCAGCGCCAGCCCCCGAGGCCGCGCCACAGTCCGGCGGCGCAGCCCCATCCCGCTGGGGCCAGTGAGGGCTGTTATTATTATCTAAAGTCATCGTATCGCCCCGCCATCTCATTTGGTAAATATATTTATATTTCAATTTATTAGACCTTCTTACATCAAGAGATACTTTGCGGTATTCCTCCTGTTTCTGCCCCACACAACTTCGACCTATCGGCCTGCCGATAATGTTCCGTGGGGGATTTTAGCAAACAAGGGAGGCAGACATGAAGTGCGGTGGCCAATTGATTCCTGGTGCTACAGATAAAACGTGTGTTCCGACAGAGTCCGGCGTCTGTACTGAGGCAGGTGTCTTCGATTACACCAATAAACTGGATGGCGGCGTCGCCAATACTGTGCCGCCCGATGTCAGCAGTGAAAGCAACTATGCACCAAAGGAGCCGCCCCCTGATCAGCCTAAAAAAGGAGTATTCCCACTTTTAAGCGACGACACAGCTGACAAACTAAGAGCGGGCCTTAAGACGCCCGAAGGCACTCTTGCAGTCATCGGTGGCTGCATCGCCGCGCCCTTTGCAGGCGCTGCAATCCTGGCATCCGCCACTGCCGCTTTAGTTGCAGTTGGAGTCTTGGGTGTGGGTGCAATAGGACTTGCCGTCTATTCCGAGTTCATCAACCCGAATTTCGGCACCTGATAAAAAATCATGACGCCGGAAAGAATGTAGAGCGAGTGAAACATGAAAACAAAAACGCTCCGATCGGGGCGTTTTTATTTATGGCAATCAGCTCCTTCTTACACAAACACCGGCATGTGGTCGAATTGCGTGAGCTCTGTGAGTTCGTGGAAGCGCTCGTCGATCTCGCCGTGTGTGAGGTCGCGCAGCCTGTCCAGTCCGAAGTCCTCGACCTGGAACGATGCCATCACGCTGCCGCAGACCGCTGCACGGCGGATGGATGAATCGTCGATCTTTCCCGCGCGCGCCAGGTAGCCAAGAAAACCGCCGGCAAAGGTGTCGCCCGCGCCCGTTGGATCCGTCACATCCAAGAGCGGGACCGCTGGTGCCGCGAAGATGCGATTGCCGTTGTACACGAGCGAGCCGTACTCGCCGCGCTTTATGACCACCGTCTTTGGTCCCCACTCCATGATCCTGCGCGCTGCCTGCGTCACATTCTTAAGCCCGGTGAGCAGCCTCGCCTCGCCGTCGTTCACAAAGACCATACCCACTTGCTCGATCACTTTCTGGAGCGTGTCGCGCTGCGTGTTGATCCACATGTTCATCGTGTCCATGGCAACGAGCTTTGGATGCTTGATCTGCGCGAGCACCTTGAGCTGGAGCTCGGGGTGGATGTTCGCCAGGAAGATGTACGGCCGCTCGCGGTGGTGTTCGGAGAGCTCGGGATCAAACGTGGCAAAGACGCCGAGCTGCGTGTCCAGAGTCTCGGCCTGATTCAGGTCATTCAAATAGTGGCCGGACCAGTGGAAGGTCTTGCCGTCCGGCACGACCTTGAGCCCCGAGAGGTTGATCCCGCGCCCCTTCAGGAACTCCATGTGCGCGTGCTCGAAGTCGGAGCCGACCACTCCGATCAGATGCACGGTCGTGAAGAAGCTGGCTGCGGTAGAGAAATGCGTGGCAGCCCCGCCGAGCACCCGTTCACGCCTGCCTGCCGGTGTCTCCAGGTTGTCGTATGCAACGGAACCAACTACGAGGATACTCATAAAAACCTCCTTCAATCTCCCCTCCTTTGTAAGGAGGGGAAGGGGGAGGTAGATCTACCCCTCCCCAACCCTCCCCTTACAAAGGGGAGGGAATGGTTACCGAAGATGACTCATTTGAAATACCGGCCGATTATCGGCGCCAACTTCTTCTTAATATCAGCCGGCACAGATGCCGGATCCGTCATTATCGCCCCCTCGAGCGCATGGCGGCACGTGCAGTCGCCGTCGCTAAGCGCGGGGAGCATCTTTCTGATCGTGGCCTGCGCCTTATCCACATTTTCCCGCAGAGTCTTCACGATCATAGCCACATCAACAGGACCCTCGCTGAGGTGCCAGCAGTCGTAGTCCGTCGAAAGCGCGATCGTCGCGTAGCAGATTTCCGCCTCTCGCGCGAGCTTCGCCTCCTGGTAGTTCGTCATGCCGATCACGTCCACGCCCCACGAGCGATAGATATTCGACTCCGCGCGCGAAGAGAACATCGGGCCCTCTATGCATACGTAGGTCCCTTTCTCGTGCGCCGCGATATTGAGGCCGTTCGCCGCAGCAACCGCCGCGCGCTGAAGCCTTGCACAGACCGGGTCTGCAAAGCCCACGTGTGCCGCGATCCCATTGCCGAAGAATGTCTGCGGCCTCGACTTGGTGCGGTCCACGAACTGGTCCACCATCACGAGGTGCCCGGGCCTTATTCCCTCCTTCATGCTGCCGACCGCTGATACCGAGATGATCTGATCTACGCCCAGCATCTTCATCGCAAAAATATTCGCGCGATAGTTGATCTCGTGCGGCAGTATGCAATGGCCGCGTCCGTGGCGGGGCAGGAACGCGACGCGTCGCCCTTCGAGCGTGCCCATCATGATCGCATCGGACGGCGCACCGAACGGGGTCTCGATGGCGCGCTCCTCGGAGATCTTCACACCTTCCATCTTATACAGCCCGCTGCCGCCGATGATGCCGATAATTCCCTCAGTCATGATAATTACTCCCTTTTGCCGATGTTGAGATATAGCGGAAATTCGGCACTTTAGAGCATATTTCACTGCGAGGATCAAGAAGCATCGAGGCGCTATGTTGCGTCTTGTTCGTAGGCATCACGCACGGTCTTTTCCATCCTGGCCACCTCATCGTCGGTGAGAAATGCGAAATGACTTGTGCGTTTGCCAGCCGACAGTCTGCCATGGTTCTGGAGGCAGAAACGGATGAACAAGTCGATCTGCCGGTCGGGCATGTCCACGATGGCCTGGATGGCGGCCTTGGTGCGGTCGTAGTTAACGAGGAATGCCAGCTCTCCCACCAGTTCCGTGTCGATGGTCCTTTCGATGAAAGCGAACAGCGCCTCGGCCTGGGGCGTCATATCAATATAGCGATACCAGACGGCCGTGTCGTTGTGCACAATCATTCGGCCTTCATCGTCCAGCGAGTATTCCACAAGCCCCATCAGCGGCCGGGAGAAGGCCTCCAGCGATGCGTCATAGTCGGCCGGGTTCTTCTGCATGGCTGCCGAGACGGGCAACATGACTCCCTCGTCTCGCCAGAAACCGCCAAGCGCCAGAATGTTGTGGATCAGGAAGCGGTGGATTCGCCCGTTGCCGTCCTCGAACGGGTGCAGGAACACGAACCCATATGCCACGACAGCGGCGTGGACGACGGGTGGAACGCCGCCTGCGGCGATCTTTTGATGCATGGCTGTCAAACCATCCATCAAGTCGGGCAGGTCGGAGGGCTTCGGGCACACGAAGTGAACTCGCTCGTGCTGCCACGTCACCGTTTCGCCGACGTAGTTCTGCGTCTTGCGAAATGCGTCTGCTGCGAAGCGCGGATCGACGATCCGGTTCTGAAGGTCGATCAGGTGCGCCTTGTCGCAGAAATCCTCGCGCTCGGCCAGTTCCAGAAGTGCGATGAACCGCTCGGTGCGATTTGCATCGGGCTTGATGTGCTCGATCTCGAAGGACGACTTTGTCTCTTTCGTGTAGAGATAACTAAGCGCCCTCTTGAGCAGCTCCGGCGGATAAGAGGCCACGACCTTTCGGCACCTCTCTCTGAGATCTGCCGCATCAAAGCGACGGAGCGTTTCCGTGCGACGGACAATCGGGCAGAACCGGACGTCGCCGAAAAGGTTGTCATTGATCCGCTGCCGACGGATTTTCCGAGCGGAAAGAGCTGTGTAGTATTCTTCCGACTTAAGCAGGTCAACGTAGCTTCCGCGTTTTAAGTCAGGGAGCGGCAGGTGGTTTCCGGTAAGCAACTCGTACAGGTACCAGAGTCGCCGCGCGTACTTGCCGGTAGGCCTGGATTGGACATAGGCAGTGAATTCGCTCACATCGGCGGTACGGAAGATGCAGGCAAGGATCGCCAGATTCGTGCCGTCATACTTGAGTGCGAATTCCAGGTGGTCGCCCAGCGTGTCGCCCGGCCAGTATCGGGATATATAGGTCTCTCGCACTGCACTGCCGGTCGAATCAATCCGATGCGTCCCGCCCGTGGCGACTGAAGATTCGTGCCAATTGGGGATCACCTGGAGGCCAAGGCGCTTGATGATGGCAGCGTAACCCGCTGGTCGAAGCCCTGAGTCTTGAGGATCGTTTGCGGCCATGGCAATCTCCTGAAAAAAGCTTACATAGCTGAATTATCGTTTATATATCGGCCTTAGTCAAGAAAAACGTTTACGACGTGGCCAGATGACGTTAAATGCAGTCAAAAACAGGAAAAACCGATACAAGGCAGATAAAACGTTTATTTAATGGCCCTTGATAAGAATTATGATTACCTGATGGCAGTTACCAAGGCTGCCTAGCTTTTAACGCAACAATCCCGGGGATTAGCCGATAATAATAAGAGGGAAATATGGCCCCCGGTAGGGCCAAAGAAAGCCTATGACCGCACTGTCTGACATAAAGTCCATCGCAGACGTCATCAACTTCGTCTGGGAGCGGGACAAGGACCATAACGGGAACCTCAGCAAGGAAGAGGCAACCGATATCAGTCAAGACGAGTTCAGGCGGATGAGCACCGATCCGGACAAGAAGGTTCTGAAACCTCAGGACGTCGCATGGTATCGCAATCTGCTCGTAAGAGGTCCTTTTAGGGAGTTTCTGCTACTTCACGACACCAAACTCTGCGGCATCTGGTTCAAGGGCGGCGATTTTTTCTCCTTCTCAGAAGACTACTTCAATGGCACTCTTGCGAGGGATACAGAGATCAAGGGTCGCTTCTATAAAGCGAACACCTGGATAGATGTGTCTCATGATTTGGTTGAAACGGGCACGCTTACAGACGGGACTCACGTTGGAAGAAACATCGTTTCAAGCACGCAGGGTTGCGGCAAAGTTCTCGAAAACGCGGCACTGACCAAGTCACGCGAGATCCTCGCGAATATTCGCGCTACAGATCCATCGACGATCTCCGTCCCGATGGGCACGCTTGCTTGCCGAGATTATAATGGGAAGGTTGAAGCTGTACATTTTAACCCCGACACGAGCCCGCGCTTACATCCACTCGGCGGAAGGTTCACCGCAAAGGCCGAGTCCATCTACTTGTATGAAGATGGGAGCTGGGATGTGGGACTCCCAAGAGGCATTATACCAGTCCGGAGGATCGTTGAAAGGATCAAGACCGTCATCCCCTTCTCCATCAGGACCCTCACAAATTTTTTGCCGGATAAAATCAGGGGAGTATATGCCGAAGTCTCGCCAAAGAAACTCGTCACCATGATCCTCGATTCTGATGTGGTTGAATTAGAAGTGGCTCTCATGAAGTTCACTTATAATGCAGAGGGCAAACCGATTGCCGTTTCAATGCAAATTCCATTCCAAGCCTCTATGCCATTCCAAGCCTCTATGCCATACGTAGAATTGCATAACTGTCCTCTCCCGACCGACATGCCCTACTTCGACGAGATCATGAAGATCTTCGACGAGGAACTGGCCCTCGCGAATCCACTGCCTAAGGAGAAGACGGCTGCGGCAAGCGAATCGCACGCCGCTGCCCCGACTCTCGCCGTGGGCAAACCCAAGGGCAACGGCGTCTCTCCGTTGCCGAACCTTCGCCTCGATGCGTCGTATCTCTTTGGAAATGGTCAGCGGCCTGGAGTGGAAGTCGAGGGAGGCTTTAAGGCCGTCGGCATAGGCGGCGAATATGCGCGGGGCATCCCTTCAGGAGACGCGAAGCCGTTCAACGAATGGCGAGCAAATGCTTCATATCGTTGGGAACCGCTGCCCACCATCCTGGGCATGCAGATCTTCATGGGCGCGCGAGGCAGGGACGACGGCGAAAATCGAGTCGGCATGGAATTCGGTGCAAGGGCTTCTGCAATGCTCACGCCTCACTGGATGATCGATATCTCACCTTCCTACACAGTCATAAAAGGTGCAAACATCCTCGATCTCGGCGGCGGCCTTGGCTACAAGCACGGCCATGTCGGTGCCTCGCTCGGATACCGCGGGATCCTCACGGACGGTCAGTCATCCCACGGCCCACGCGCAGGGCTCTTCGTTTGGTTCTGAAGCCCGCTAACGCCTTCTCCACCCAAGAACCTCCCTGCAGGCATACTTCTTGCTTTCCTTCTCAGGGTGATCACCAGCACTTCGGAAAACCATAGGGTTATGCCGATGCAGCTGCAGCGAAACGCTGCAACAGTGCAGCGTTTTCGGCACCTGTAGTTTTCGGTTGCCCTCGTATATACATTTATATACAGTAGCTATGAAATACCGTAAACTTATAAGAGAGCTTTCCGTCCACGGTTTCCGCCTGTTGCGGCAAGGTTCGCAACATGAACTCTGGACCAACGACGATATCACGATAGCTGTCCCGAGACATCGCGAGATCGTGGAGAGTACGGCGCGCCGAATTCTGCGAAAGGCAGCGCTCTGTCGTACACCACAAATATGAACCCCCAAGGAGTCTTTATGTGCGTCAATTTTGAAGGTTTTGTCTGGAAAGAGGGTCGGTACTGGCCGATCGATGTGCCGGCGCTCGATATCATCACCCAGGGACGTTCAAAAAAGGATGCATACGCCATGATCAAGGATGCAGTGGAAATGCTCGTTGATCGAGAGGGTTTTAAAGCAGAGGTTATTCCCATGTCAGGAGATCGGTTCGTGCTCCGCGCTGCCAGAAATGAGGACGATATTTATCTTATTGCCCTGCTCTTAAAACAGCAACGCGCAAAGTACGGACTCAGCACAAGCGAGGTTGCCCGACGCCTGCACATCACCAAGCACGCGTATGCGCAATACGAGCAGGCAAGGGCCCTTCCCAGCCTCGTCAAGATTCAGGAGTTTGTTGGGGCAATGAACAAGGATGCAATCTTTGCCGTCAACGTCTTAAATCCACGACACGCTGCGTAGCGCGCTTGTGTGCCTGGCACCAGGATTCCGCCGCGACGATCACAAGTCTGGCACGAAATGAACGATATCGTCCTGCATGCGGGGTGTCCCGGCAGGTCGGGGAGCAGGTCTCACCACTGGGGCAACGCTCGTCGGTTCAATAGCTTTGGCATCGGGCATAAAATCGATTGCAGTCTTGTCCACACCAGAAGGCCTGGTTGCGATGGCCCACATGTGCCCAGGGGTAAACGCCAGCCCGGCGTGCAGCCCCCGCAGGGCCAGGAAGGCCGCGACCATAGGGCCATAGTCATTGCAGTCGCCCAGCCCAAACCACACAAGCTCCGAGGGGCTCTGAATGTACGCCATCTGGCCCCACCAGCCAGGCTCGAAGTTTGAAGGGTCGGGCATCCATTTCGAGCTATCGAAGTGTATCCACTGCTTGAGCCTCTCCGCCTCTTCTTTTGGCGATCCAACGGGAATACCTGATGCCCGCCGTACGAGGGCCTCGATGAGTGGATCGGCCATGTAGCTAGCTGCGAGGCCCGCAAATGCTTGTTCAGTCACACGCTCCAACGCGCTGCCCACAAAGCAGCGGTAGTCCACGGCAATTCGTTCGCGCTTCGTCTTACCGGCCACATCAAAGGCAACTTCGAGAATGACCGCCTCACGCAGCTTGTCCATCCTGTCCACAGGACATAGTACCGGCGTCTCCATTTCGAGCGACAGCTCCCGCGCGGCCCGCTGACCCTGCGTATCTGCAGCCACGGGAGCGATCTGCACCTCAGGCGTTGGAGAACTCACGCTGATCAGGCGCCATGGCTTTACGCGCGATTCGAGCTGGATCGTGAGTCCCCACCTCTTCCAATGATCCTCCGAGTCCAGGAGCCTGAAAGAGACGGTTGCGAGGAGAGAGGGACTTTCGACCCGAAAGGGCGAACGCGGAGTTCGAACCGCCCTGAGGTTTACGAGCTGCGGCCCATGCGAAAGCAGATTCGCTGAAGCAGCGATTTCACCCCGCGAAAGAAACCGATCTCCGTTTTCATCCAGGGCTGCAACGGCTGCGGGATCTTCCGTCTTCAGTTCGTCCATTGAGAGCATCTTATCGTGGTTCGCGTCGCGCTCTAGAAAGAACTGTTTGAGGTCTGCTCTGGACTTGATCTGATTGAGGTGCATGAAGCCTTTCTCCGCCCCTGCTTTATTATCGGCAGATTTCGGAAAAAGTTGCGCATAGATATTCTCGGTGCCAGGCAACTTTGAAAACCCTATCAGACGCAGACGGAGAGGAACCCTATCAGACGAAGCGGATTTCGACGGGCTTCAAGCAAAAGAACGCAACAAATCCGGGCTTTTGCCGATAATGAAAGTACGGAGGAGATGGCCTTTCCTGGGCCATAACGACCTGATGACTGCCCTGTCTGACATAAGAAACATCGCCGATCTCATCAATTTCATATGGGAGCGGGACAAGGACCATAACTGGACCTTGAGCCGGGAAGAGGCGCCCGATATCGAGAAGGATCTCTTTGAGAGGATGAGCTCTCAAGGCGATAAGAGCGTGGTGTGGGCCCACGACATCGCAAAATATCGGAAAATTCCGGTGACGCATATCTTCTTCAACAACACCGGTTTCCTCCTCCTCCATGATACGAAGATCTGCGGCATCTGGTTCAAGGGCGGCGAGTTCTTCAGCGCACATGGTGATAGCTATGAATATGGTTGTTTCGGCGTCCTCGCAAAGAATACGGAGATCAACGGCCGCGTGTATAAGGCTGATACCTTCCTGCGGATCCGGAACGGCGCAGTGACTGAAGGCACGCTTGTTGACGGCACCGTAGTCGGGATAAAGGCACCACCGCCGTCGAACGGCTGCGGCTATCTGCTTGAAGACGCACAGGTCACGAGATCAGAGGGACTCGTTTTGGAGAAGGCGGCAAATGCATCAGGTGCAATACGCCTCCCCATGGGCACAGACGTTTGTCGCGGTGCTCAGCGAGAGATCACCGGCGCATCGTTAACCATCCCAACGAGCGGCCCAAGCATCAGCCCGCTCGGCGGTCGATTCACTGCGAATATCGAAAAAATATCTTTTATTGAAAATGCACCCTTTGAGGTGCAACTCGCGAAGAAGATCCACGTGCCAGTGAAGAAGATCATTGAAAGAATCGAGGCAGTAGTGCCCCTGTCCATAAGGAGCCTCGTCAATTTCCTCCCATCGTTAATGGGTGAACTCCACGATGCCAACTGGAAGGAAATCGACAACCATTTCAAATATGAACCGGTCTCACCAAGGGACCTCGTCACCAAGATCCTTGATTCCAATGCGCGTGAGCTAGATATGGACATGAAATTTGCCTTCGACGCCTCGGGAAAACCTGTCCAAGTCTCCCTCTTGATCCCTTCCTTTGTCCCATCTCTACCAGACGTGAGACTTGATTATACTTCATTTCCGACCTCTATGCCCTACTTTGACCAGATCCTCCAGATCATCGATGAGGAGCTGGCTGCCGCGAATCCGCTACCAGAAAAGAAAACAACAGTCGCAACTGACGCCAGTAAATCTCAGCCCACCAAGGTCATAGAAGTCAAAAAACCAAAGGGAGAGAGCCTGCTGCCGCAAAACCTCCGCATTGAGCCATCCTACCAGTACCTCTTCGGCAGGGGCCAGCGGCCTGGAGTGGAACTCGAGGGAGGATTCAAAGCCGTGGGCATCGGCGGCGAATATGCGCGGGTCATTCCTTCAGGGGATGCGAAGCTGTTCAACGAATGGCGCGCGCATGCAGCATATCGGTGGGAGCCGATTCACAACTTCATGGGTATGCAGATTTTCATGGGCGCACGAGGCAGGGACGACGGCGAAAAACGAGTAGGCATGGAATTCGGGGCACGGGCCTCGGCGATGCTCACGCCTCACTGGTTGGTCGATATCTCGCCTTCCTATACGGTCATAAAGGGTGCGAACATCCTCGATCTCGGCGGCGGTCTTGGCTACAAACACGGAAGCATCGGCGCCTCGCTCGGATACCGCGGTATCGTCACAGAGGGCGCCTCCTCCCATGGCCCACGCGCAGGACTGTTTGTGTGGTTTTGAAAGAGCTGGTCTCATCTTACTCGAGCATCCACTTCCAGGCTGGGACAGCGCGAACCGTGACGCCTTCCTCTTGAAAGAGTTCCTCGCGGGTCAGCGTCACGATGAGGCTCTCCTTAACTCCATAGTATCGGGCAGCAGCCACAAGCGGCGTCATTTCCCGCTCAAGCACCGAAGGGTCGCTGATATCGGAACAGACCTGTACGGCGAGCGCCGGGTTGCCGTGATCGTCCAGGGTGAGAAAATCCACCTCCTGCCGCCTGGATCTGGTGAGCACATAGTGGATCCTTTGGAAACGGCGGCGGAGATGGAGATAGACCATGTTCTCCAGCGCCCGCGAATACGATCCATCCCAGACCATGCTGTTGTAAAGGGCCAGCGCCCAGTCGATCGCATATACTTTCTTGTAATTGCGCTCCTGCTCCTTGTGCGAGGTGGAATGCGTGGGCACCATCCACAAGAGCCACGCATCCGCCGCCCACTCGATGTAATCGCGCACCGCGTCCCTGCTGGTGGCAAACCCACACTGCTTGAGCCAGGCATAGGCGCTGGCGAGCGTGACAGGTTTCCCGATATTGGAGAGCAGATAGTGGTAGAGCTTGAGGCAGTGCTGCGGCCTGCTCACGTTGTATCGCTCGATGATGTCCCTGAGGATCATCGTATCGAAATATTCCCGGAGCAACGCCTCTCGCGAAAACTCTTCGAGGCGAGCCATGGCCGGGAACCCACCCCATTTGAGATACTGCTCAAAGAGACGGGTTGCCTCTGCCTGCCCCGTGGTCGATGCGGGCCGCACCTCCACATCTTGAAATCTCAAGAACTCGCGGAAAGAAAGCGGCAGCACTGTTGTCGAAATGGCCTTTCCCCGAAGTTCGGTGGCGATCTCATCGCGCAGAAGCCTTGACGACGAACCGGTCACGAGGACCTTCCAGTTCGGATTGCGCGAGAGTTCGATAACAAAGGCCTCCCACCCGGCAATGCGGTGGATCTCATCGAACAAAAACACGATCGGCGTCCGAAGGTCAGCCTCGGGAGTGATCTTCAAAAACGTGGTCTGGATGAGATTCAGGTCACCGGCCTTCATATCCATGAGAAGTGCATTGTCGAAATCCAAATGACAGATGTGCCTGAGCGACGGGATCATCCCTTGTCGTAGAAGTTCATCCGCAGCCTGCAGTATCCGATAACTCTTGCCGGACCTGCGCGCCCCAATGACCGTGGAAACCATCTGATTCACGAGATGAAGCGCACCTTCGCGAGGTACATATGGAGGTAGGCCTAATTCCCTAAAATCTTCTATTTTTCGCTGTATTTCCTGTTCAATGATCATATGCCACCTCGCATTAATACGACTACTATTACGTCGCAATTACGCACTTTACGACTATATTTTAGTCGTTATTTGAGTGGGTGTCAAGGATAGTGCAGCCCGACCTGACTCCAAGGTGGTTGCGGGTCCTGACTGGCACCGAAATGTTTCCCGGTGCGCTTGTGTGCCTGGCACCGGAATTATTATTACAAATGGCTGCCAATGAAGGCACCGTCTGTCTTTGCGGATCTTGCTGAAATCGCACAACTTTCTTCCAGGATTGCCGATAATAATGATGTGGGGGGTCTGCCCCCGTCAGGGCAAGTGATAGTAAAATCAACGAGTTAACCGTGCCTGGCACCAAATTCCCAGCGGAGCCAAAGAAAGCCTATGACCGCACTGTCTGACATAAAATCCATCCCGGACCTCATCAACTTCATCTGGGAGCGGGACAAGGACTATGACTGGGTCCTGAGTCAAAACGAGGCGCCCGATATCGGCAAGAACCAGTTTGAAAGCATGAGTTCCGATCCCGATAAGAGACTCCTTCGGGGCGAAGACATCGCAAAATACAGGGACATTCCGATAAGCGTTATCCCCTCCTCATTTCTCCCTCGGACGCGGATCCTCGACAAACCTATAGGCGAGCGCCCTGGCCTCCTCGGCGTGCTTTGTATCTTGAACGAGCGCGAATTCGCCCTCTAGTCTGACGCATTTTATCTGCATCTCTATGCGCCTCTCGGGTTCCATTTGCTGGCGCTCGTCGTAGAGAAGTTTGAACGCATCGAGGCGGTGCATGAGGAACGAATTTAGATCATTTTCTCTGGACTGCTTCCATAAGGGGTCCCATATGATGTCGTACTGAAGATCCTGCAACGCGGACGTGCCCTTAAGCCTAGCCATGTCCTTATAGGCATTTCTGGCCAGCGAGCCCTTCCCGGCAACGAGCGCCCGGACGGCCAGCAGTCTGTAAATAGGCGCCATCACAGCGCGATGTTCGGGAGTCAAGAGCTGCTCGATCTGTTTGATGCGATTCGAAAGGCCCTCATGATCCATTGATGAAATATCGAGTCCGCGAATGTATCGCGGATGCTGGTGATGGAGCGCATTTAGCATGAACTCCTGAACATGGTCCGCAGCTGGATCAGCGATCCCATTCAGGAAGTTTTGCGCGACCTCAGGACCTGCCCAGCCAGTAAGCATGAACGACATCGCGTGCACTATCCTGATTTGTTCAATCAGCTTTCGTTCCGCCCCCTCTTGTTCCATTTTTTCGAGAAACCCGTGCATCAATCGAAGCCGTTGTTCTAGAGCGGATTGCGGAGCTGCCGCGTAATGCGCATCTGTATATAGAACGATGGCGGAACGCCCCAATTCCTTTGAAAGAAGATTCGCCCATGCCTTCGGCGAAGAGACCCTGAGCCTGCTCCAGGCCTTGTTCAAAAGATCCGCGTCATCGTTCCTTATAGCGACGGCGGCAATGACAACAAACTCGGACGGCGAGTCGACAGGCGCTATCTTGAACGTATGGCGTGCGGCTTCAAGGGCCTTCTCCGCATCCCCCCAAAAATAATGATAGTATGTAAAGACGGCGTATGCAGCCGCGTCGTTTCCTTCAGGCATACCGATCAGCGCCTCCAGCTGCGACAGTCCCTCCTTGTAGGCGTTCTCCGGCAACTGTTCCTCTATGATGGCGCCGCCGAGGAATTTCGCCAACATGTACCGAGCCAGAGGATGTCCCGGATGCCTTTTTACGACATTGCGAACTATGGCTATGATATCCAGGTCGGAACATATGTCGGGGACGAATTTTACGACGGAACCCCATAAGAAGAGCTGATCCGGGTCAAGCAATAGTCCCTGCTCCAGAAACCACAGGCCAAATGCAACCGCGACAGGGCTCTCACGGCTGAATGGTTCAGTGGAAGCAGCGGCCCCCTGTTCCTTCCGGGTGGTATCGAAAATATTCTTCAACATAGTGATCATCTGCCCGGCGAGAACGCTGGCCAAATCCGGAGCGGAAGATGCGAGTTCTGAAAAGCGATCTTTGACATTCTGCAGCTGCTCAGCCGATACGCTTTCATTTTTTAATATTTTATACGAAAAACGCTGCACGGCTACCATGTATCGCGCCAACGGCGAGTTGCCGTGCCGACCGACAAACTCTTCGATCTGTCCGGCTAAATCCGAGTCTGAGAAGTCATTAAGTTTACCAGGCCGCAACATCCCGTCGCTGAAGACATTTCCTTTAGTCATATTCACAGCTGTCCCAACGTTAGTTGAATAGATTCAACTGGTTAGCGATAGTGGTGATATTTGCATCATCGTCATCGCCCTCCAGGGCTTGTAAAATCGGT
>Ga0265292_1001946_pt1 | contig 15964 bp, 15 predicted proteins | sample Munlanlewell296A_FD_189080 | JGI IMG/M metagenome (GOLD analysis project Ga0265292, IMG submission 189080) | Leachate microbial communities from a municipal landfill in Southern Ontario, Canada - Leachate well 296A | ecosystem: Engineered > Solid waste > Landfill > Unclassified | place: Canada... | reverse complement strand
AATTTCTCTCGTTACGTGTTACGATTATTGGTCTGCTCAGATTATTGATGAAAGCGACATAGATGCGGTTTTAGTTGGAGACAGCGCGGCAATGGTTATGCACGGTTTTGAAACTACTGTGAACGCCGAATTAGAAATGATGTGTTATCACATTGAAGCAGTTAAACGCGGATTGAAAAATAAATTTCTTATTGGAGATTTACCTTTTCTTGCTCATAGAAAAAATCTTAATTACTTGATGGAATCGGTTGATAGATTTATGAAGGCAGGCGCGCAAGCAGTTAAGATTGAAGGAGCCGATGGAAATCTTGAAATGATTGAACATCTTGTTAAATCCGGCGTGCCCGTGTTGGGGCATTTGGGTTTAACGCCGCAGTCGGTTCATCAGCTTGGCGGCTTTAAGCTGCAAGGAAAAGACGAGCTTACTGCTAAAAAAATATTTCAAGACTCTCTATTGCTTCAGCAAGCCGGCTGCTTTTCTATAGTGTTGGAAATGATTCCCGCTGAAGCTGCAAAAAAAATTACAGATGAATTAGAAATTCCAACTATTGGAATTGGCGCAGGTCCTTTTACTTCAGGACAAGTTCTTGTGCTTCAGGATTTGTTGGGACTGAATAAGAATTTTAATCCGAAGTTTGTGAGAAAATATTTAGATGGTTACGACTTGATAAAAACGGCTCTGAACAATTTTAATAAAGACATCAAAGAAGAAAAATTTCCGGGAATAAACGAGAGTTACTAATGACTAAAATTATTAAAATAATTTCGGAGTGGAAGCAGTTAAAAAAATCCTATGAGCTTAAGGAGAAAAAAATTGGTCTTGTGCCAACGATGGGAGCTTTGCACTCCGGACATATTTCTTTGATTGAAACGTGCATTAATGAAAATGATATCTCGGTTGTCAGCATTTTTGTTAATCCAACTCAATTCAACGACCCGAAAGACCTTGAAAGATATCCGCGTACTTTTGAAAACGATCTTAAACTTCTGAGAGATTTGAATGTAGATTATCTTTTCTGTCCGGATTATTCGGAAATTTATACGGATAATTTCAAATATAAAGTTTGCGAAAACGATCTGAGCCAAATCTTGTGCGGAAAATTTCGACCCGGACATTTTGAAGGAGTTCTCACAGTTGTAATGAAACTCTTAAATATTATCCGACCGGACAAAGCATATTTTGGAGAGAAAGATTACCAACAATATCTGTTGATTGACGGAATGTGTAAATCCTTCTTTCTTGATGTTGAAATAGTTCCGTGCCCGATAATTCGTGAAGCAGACGGCCTTGCGTTAAGTTCGCGCAATGCACTTTTAACAAGTGATGAAAAATTTTTTGCACAAAACTTTCCTTGGTTATTGAAATCTGAAAAATCATGCGAGATGATCAAAAGCGAATTGGATGAACTCGGTTTCAAAGTGGATTACATTGAAGAAATCGGAAACAGAAGATTCGGCGCAGTTCACGTCGGAAAAGTGAGGTTGATAGACAATGTTAAAATCTAAAATACTAGTTGAAATTAGCGGATCGGTTGCCGCATACAAAAGTGCTTATTTGATTTCAAAGCTTGTTCAGAATGGATTTGAAGTTAAAGTTGTTGCCACTGAAAACGCGTTGCGTTTTATCGGCAAGGCAACCTTAGAAGGATTAACCGGTAATCAAGTTTACACAGATCCGTTTGCACCAAATCAAGTGATGAGTCATATCGATTTAGTAAAGTGGGCTGATCTTACTATTGTCTGCCCCGCTACTGCAAATACAATAAACAAAATGGCAAACGGAATTGCAGATAATTTACTCACATCATTATTCATGGCGCATGATTGGTCGAAGCCGTATTTACTTGCACCCGCGATGAATACGCTCATGTACAACCATCCGGCCACGCAGGAATCATTGGTGAAATTATCGAATTGGGGTGTTGAAGTACTTCCTGTCGCTGAAGGAAATTTAGCTTGCGGTGACATAGGAAGGGGTAAACTTCTTGAACCTGATGAAATCTATCAGAAGATTATGGAAGTTCTCGAGAAAAGAAATCAAACAGGGAAACGACAAAAAATAATGATAACCTCCGGCGGAACGCGTGAGAATATTGATGGAGTCAGATTCATTTCCAATTTGAGTACCGGTAAAACGGGCGCTGCATTAGCGGAATATTTTTCCCGATGTAATTACGAAGTAACTCTTATACATGCACACGACTCAATTCAACCAATGGTTAATTGCAAGAAAATAAAATTTAGTTCATTTGATGATTTGAATGAAATACTCAAAAATCTTCTTTCAACAAATAGTTATGATGCGGTTATCCATCTTGCGGCTGTAAGTGATTTTTTTCCCGTGTCGCTGGAGATAAATAAGCAAATTTTTGAATTACCAATGCAAAAGAAGCTTGACTCAGATGCTGAATCTCTTACTATTTCTTTTAGGAAAAATTTCAAAATAGTTGAAATGCTTAAATCATATTCAGCTAATAATAAACTTATGGTCATAGCATTTAAACTTACCAGCGGAGCAGACATAAGAGAGAAAATTGGTGCAATTAAAAAAATGTTCGCTAATTCCAAAGTTGATTTCATAGTCTCAAATGATTCCTCTGATAGAATTGGTAACCAGGTACAAACGAATTTCAAAATATATAATCGCGAATTAAAACCAATTGATTGTGCAACATTTAACGAACTCTCAAAAGAATTAGAAAAAATAATAGCAGGTACCAAATGATATTATGTATTGATGTTGGAAATACTCAAATCCACGGGGGAGTATTCAAAGGTGAAGAGCTTGCTGTTCAGTTCAGAAAAACTGCAAGACAACAATTTTCCTCCGATGAAATCGGAATATTCCTTCGAAGTGTTTTGCGTGAAAATAAAATTGATGCCGACAGTATAAAAGGAATATCTATCTGTAGTGTTGTACCGGATCTAAATCATTCATTAAGAAGCGGGTGTATAAAATATTTCGGCATCGACCCGTTTTTCTTAAAAGCCGGAGTAAAGACCGGATTAAAAATTAGGTACCGGAATCCTTTAGAGGTTGGTTCAGATAGAATTGCCAATGCTATTGCCGCAGTAAAAATGTTTCCTAATCATAACATTATTGTTGTTGATTTTGGAACGGCGACAACTTTTTGTGCCATAAGCAAGACGAAAGATTATTTGGGTGGAATAATTCTGCCAGGCATAAGAATTTCAATGGAGGTGCTGGAAAATAGAACGGCGCAGCTACCAAGTGTGGAGATTAAAAAAACAGAATCGGTTTTAGGCAGATCAGCAGTTGAAAGCATTCAATCCGGTTTATTTTATGGGCAAGTCGGAATTGTGAAGGAACTGAAATTCAGGATTACTAGAGAAGTGTTTAGTGATGATGAACCGGTAGTAATTGGAACCGGCGGATTTTCAAGTCTTTTTGAAAATGAAGGATTATTTAATATAATACTACCAACCCTTGCCTTGAAAGGTTTACATCTGGCATATTATCTAAATGAGAATAATATTCTATGAATGACAACAAATTTGATTTTGTAATAATTGGAGCCGGTTTAGCAGGTTTGTATTCAGCGCTCAACGCTGCAAAATTCGGAACAGTTGCGCTGATCACAAAAACGACGCTTGAGGTTAGCAATTCTTATCTCGCACAGGGCGGAGTTGCAGCAGCGATAGGTGAAGACGACTCTCCTGCCTTGCACATAGATGATACGCTTAAAGCAGGACGCGGCTTATGTAATCACGAAGCGGTTGAGATTTTGATAAATGAAGGAAAAGAAATAATTCAATCGTTAATTAGAATGGGAATGCCGTTTGATATAGTAGATGGAAAAATTTCTTTGGGACTTGAGGGCGGACATTCGACTAGAAGAGTTCTTCACGCTGGCGGAGATTCTACCGGAAAAGAGCTTGTAAATTTTATTCTTCCATTTATTATGAAGGATAAAAGAATAAAAGTTTATGAGAATATCCTTGTTTATAAATTGATCCGTGAAAACGAAAGTTGCCCGGGCGTTCTCTGTTATGATCTTAATAGACAAAAAACTTTTACCTTTGGAAGTAAATGTACTATAATTGCTTCAGGCGGCGCTGCGGCAATTTATTCAAGAACCACCAATCCTTCTTCATCCATAGGAGAAGGTATTTCTCTAGCATATGATATTGGTGCCGAAATTGAAAGTATGGAATTCATACAATTTCATCCTACTGCGTTTTATTCGGAACGCGGGGAAACATTTTTAATTTCTGAAGCAGTCCGCGGCGAAGGTGCGTATCTTATCAATTATGAAGGAAGACGCTTTTTAACAAATTGGAATTCTACAGAACTGTCTCCGCGTGACGTTGTTTCCAAGGCAATATTTCTTGAGTTAAAGAAAAGCGGTAGAAAGAATGTGCTTTTAAAACTCGATCATCTTGACTCTGCAAAAATTAAAACAAGGTTCACTACTATTTATCAAGAAGCACTGAAAAATAATATTGAAATAACGAAAGATTTAATCCCTGTAGCACCGGCAGCACATTATATGATTGGCGGAATTAAAACCGGCTTGAACGGTGAAACAAATATAAAGCAGCTTTTTGCGGTTGGCGAAGCTGCTTCTACAGGTGTACACGGGGCAAACCGTCTAGCAAGCAATTCACTTTTAGAATGTCTTGTTTTTGCTAAGAGAGCTGTTGAACATGCCGTATCGAAATTTGGGACTACTAATTGCATCTTAAAAAATAAGTATATTGTTACGGTAAAAGAACAATACCGTGAAGAGCTTAGCACGATTAGAAAAAGAGTCGGCGAGATTATGTGGAATAATGTCGGAATAATTAAGAATAGAATCTCTTTAGAAAATACATTGAACGAACTATTAAAGATGGAAGATAAAATTACTCACGATACTGAAGAATTTTATATCAGCAGAATCAGAAGTATTATAGAAGTTGCTAAGCTGATTACTCAATCGGCACTATTGAGAGAAGAAAGCCGTGGTTGTCACAATCGTGCAGATTTTCCGAATAAAGAATTAAATTTTCAGAAAACAATTGTCTTAAGAAAGGGAAGCAAACCCAGGTTTTGCGATTTACAATAAACTTTGGATCGAAGATGCAGTTAAACAAAAAAGAAGTCGATAGAATAATATCTTTTGCACTTAAGGAAGATATCGGTTCCGGTGATATCACAACAAATTCAATCATTGCGAAAGACAAAAAATCGAGCGCTTATTTTTATGCAAAAGAGAACGGTATTGTTGCCGGGCTAGCAATAGCAAAATCCGTTTTCAAAAAAATTGATAAAAAAATTGTTTGGAAAAACTTTGTGCAAGAAGGAGAAAAAGTAGGCGCCGGGACAAAGATTGCAATGGTTAAAGGATCATACCGCGCTATGCTAACCGGTGAAAGAACGGCTCTTAATATTTTACAACGAATATCGGGTATTGCAACACTAACTTCCAAATATGTTAAGCAAATTGAAAGTACAAAAGCAAGAATATTGGATACACGAAAAACAGTTCCCGGGTTAAGACTGCTAGATAAATATGGAGTTAAAATTGGTGGAGGTAAAAATCATCGCTTCGGTCTTTATGATATGGTGCTGATTAAAGATAATCATATAAAAGCTGCAGGAAGCATTACTTCGGCTGTTGAGCAGGTTAGAAAGAATCTTAAGGGAAAATTTAGAATTGAAGTTGAGACAACGAACATTGACGAGGTTCGGGAAACATTAAAATGTAAAGCAGATATTATCATGTTAGACAATATGAATATCGAAATGATGAAAGAAGCTGTAAGAATTATTAATAACAGGATAAAAGTTGAAGCATCGGGTAATATAAAGTCGGATAATGTTCTCGATGTTGCCGAAACCGGTGTTGATTTTATATCAATCGGTACACTCACTCACTCAGTTAAAGCACTAGATATCAGCATGAACTTTGTTAACTGAAAGGAACTCAATGAAAGAAGTCATAAAAGAAATTGATCAATTACGAAAAGAAAAAAAGGCGGTAATACTTGCCCACAATTATCAAATCGGCGAGATACAGGATCTTGCAGATTTTGTAGGTGATTCATTGGGTCTTTCTCAACAAGCTGCGAAGACAGAGGCAGAGTTAATAATTTTTTGCGGTGTTCACTTTATGGCAGAAACTGCTTCCATAATTTCTCCAAACAAAAAAGTACTTATTCCAAATTTGGAAGCCGGATGTTCACTTGCCTCAACAATCAATGCCAAGCAATTGCGGGAATGGAAACAGCTTTATCCGGATGCAGTTGTAGTTTCTTATGTTAATACAAGTGCGGAAGTAAAAGCGGAAAGCGATTATTGTGTAACTTCATCCAACGCAGTAAAAATTGTGCAATCAATTCCAGCCGAAAAGAAAATATTATTCTTACCAGATAGGTTCCTTGGAAATTATGTTGAGGCAATTACCGGACGAAAAATGGAAGTATGGAGCGGGGCTTGCCATGTTCACGAAAAAATTGGTGATGTTAATTTTAGAGATGCACAGACGGAACATCCGAATGCGGAATTTTTAATTCACCCCGAATGCGGTTGTTCTTCGTCATGTATGCTAAAGTCGCAAATGTATTTTGATTGTAAAAATGTTCACATTCATTCAACGGAAGGAATGATTGATTATGTCCAAAAATCGGGCTCTAACGAATTTGTTGTTGCAACTGAAATCGGGATTCTTCATAGATTAAGAAAGATAAAACCTTATGCATCATTTTCTCCGTTAAATGAAAATGCAATTTGTGAATACATGAAAATGATAAACCTTGAAAATTTACGAGATTCTCTTTTGTATGATCGTTACGAAGTGAAAGTACCCGATGAAATAGCGGAACGCGCAAGGATACCGATAGAACGAATGTTGAAAGTAGTTTGATATCAATATTACTTTTTAAACCAATGTGATGTAAAATGACAAATACGATCTATGAAAAATACATGAAGCTTTGTTTCGACTTGGCAAAAAAGGGCTCGGGATGCGTCAGTCCTAATCCGCTTGTGGGCGCTGTAATAATTAAAGATGACAAGATTATTTCAACCGGATATCATCAGAGATACGGCACGGCTCATGCCGAAAGAAATGCTATCGACACGGCCGATCAAGATCTCACTGGTGCAACACTTTATTGTAATCTTGAACCATGTATGCATACTGATAAACAAACTCCGCCTTGCATTCCGGACATAATATCATACGATATTAAAAAGGTGGTGATCTCAAATGCGGATTCAAATCCAAAAGTAAACGGACGGGGAATAAAAATCTTAACGGAAGCCGGCGTCGAAGTCATATCGAATGGTTTTTTATGATCCGCAACGGCAAACTGATTCCCATAATTCAAATCCACTCTTAGTGTTGCATACGATTTACTATTATTGAATTTACTACTGAAAAAAACATTATGAATTCCCGATGACACAATTAAGTTAAAATCAGAACGTTTATTTGGCGCACCGGCTTTCCACATATCACCTCTAATCATTCTATTCAGTCCTTGCATCGGATCAATAAGAGTTGATGTGAACTCTCGAAGAAATCTCTCGAACCCGACAGTACTTTCATCTATTATCAAATTAGAAACACGAAAAGAAATTTCACCTAAAATAATTCCGGTAACCGGTGTGTTTACAATATAGTTATAAGATGGAGGTTCCGTCTCCATAAAATATTCCCACATTAAACTTCCACCGAGTGCGTATGGTGCTGATTCCCAAAACTCCAAACCGTTAGATCGCGCGAAGTTATAATAATTTGAGCCGTGATACGGATGCAAAAATTGATTCATCAAATAACCATCAACATCCCATTCAAATCCGTTCTTAAAATTATTATTAATTGATTTCCAGCTAATAGCAGCCCACTTTTCTTCACTTATGTAACGATGGTAACCCCAGACGGCAAAATTTAATCCAACAACTTCCACTGCAGGCAGCAAATAATTTTTATCAACATTCTTCTTTTCGGCAACTGTGTCATTATTGTTTGTTATAGAGAACTTCGATAACCCGGATGGTAGTTCTTGTGAAAAGTTTATTTGCGAATGCATTTGCTGGTTTAAGGCAACAACAAAAAAAGCGAGTATATAAAATATCAACTATTGATTTTTATTGTGTTCCATTTCTCCATTCGCCGTGCTATTAAAATAAAAGCCCATCCCAACCCTGCCCTGCCCAAAGGGAGGGGCTTTTTAAAACTCGTTCGAAGTATTTAATCCTCGACCTTCGTTATAAAATTAAACTGTCTTTTTGTAATTCCAAATTGCCAATCCGTTAAATACAATTGCAAAACCTATTACAATTAAAAAGTGATTACGCAAATCCCAAAAGCTGCTTCCTTTTAGCACAAGCATTCTCATAACATCAATTAAATAGCTTACCGGATTTATGTACGTTAAGTAGCGCGCCCAGTCGGGCATGTTTTCTGTTGGCGAAAACAATCCGCCGAGTAAAATAAAGACCAGCATAAAAAAGTATGCGATAAACATTGCCTGCTGTTGTGTGTCGGCAAATGTTGAGGTTAATAGTCCGAATCCAAGCAGCGCAATCAAATAAACTCCGGCAAAAAGATATCCAACCCAAAAACTTCCTTCCGGATAGATTCCATAGACAATAAAACTAATTACAAAACCAACAGACATTACAATTAAACCAATAAACCAAAATGGAATTAGCTTGCCTAATATGAATTGATATTTTTTTATTGGCGATACATTAAGCTGCTCAATAGTTCCGATTTCTTTTTCTTTAACAATATTTAAGGATGACATGAGATAACCAACCAAAGTAACAAGCAGCGCTAACACTCCGGGCACTATAAATTCTTTATAATTCATTAAAGGATTAAACCAGTTCGAGCTGGTAATTTCAATCACCGGAATTGTATTTAAGCGTGATTGAGGAATCAACTCGACGCGAACATCATTATTAAAATCTCTTATTATGGAATTGGAATAAGCAACGGCAAGTCCTGCAGTTTGTCCGCTTATTGCATTAGCGGCAATCATAATTTTTGTTTCACTTTCTCTGATTAGATCACGCTCGAAACCTTGCGGAATTTCTACGATCAAATCCGCAACATCTTTTTCAACTTGATCAAGCGCTTGATTGTATGTTTCGGAATAATCTGTCAGTTGGAAATATCCTGAAGCGGTAAATTTATTTATTAACTTTCTTGAGTCCTCTGAATGATCGTGATCAACCACGCTTAGCGTAATATTCTTCATTTCATAAGTTGCGGCATTCGGAAGAAGAATAAGTTGGATTAATGGCAGTGCAAAGATCATTCCCAAAATGAGTTTGTTGCGGATGATTTGTAAAAATTCTTTTCTGAGTAAAAATATTAGTGTTCTCATTATAACCTAATCTTAAATCTTTTTATACTGATAAGTAAAAACACTGCCGTCATTCCAAGAAGGATAACGAGCTCTTTCCAGATTTGTGTTATATCAATCCCTTTTATCATCACTCCTTTAACAATAATGATATACCATTTTGCCGGGACAGCGTTTGAAATAACTTGCAGAATAAACGGCATGTTTGCTATTGGAAAAGCATAACCACTTAGCATAACCACCGGAAGCATTAATCCAAGCAGTGAAATTAACATAGCCGCTTGCTGTGTATCGGTAACTGTTGAAATGAGCAAGCCAAGCGAGAGAGCGCAAAAGAGATAAATAACTGTAGAAAATATTAGCAACAAAAGACTTCCTTGAATTGGGAGTCCGAGCACAAACACACTTAAAATCAAAATTGTAGCAACATTTATAAGCGAAATAACAAAGTAAGGAATTACTTTGCTTATAATTACAAGCCACGGTTTCATTGGAGAAACAAGCAGCACCTCCATCGTTCCCAATTCTTTTTCCTTAACTATCGCAATTGATGTCATCATCGCCGAGATAAGTAGCAAAATCATTCCCATTACACCGGGGACAGAAGTGTAAGCGCCTTTTAACTGCGGATTGTACAGCATTCTCGTTTCGGTATTGATGGTGTACGGAAGTTTATTAGTTGTATTGAATTCGTTTTGATAATCCATAATAATGGAGCTTGCATAATTGATAAGCGTTGTTGCCTGGTTGGGATCGGTTGCGTCAGAGATTAATTGTATTTGGGCTTTGTTGTTATGCGCAAGTTCTTTCATAAAGTTTGATTGAAAGACTATTGCAAGTTTTATTCTGCCCGTCTTAAAAGCTTTTTCTATTTGATCATTTGTTTTTATGGTTTGATCAATATCGAAATATTGGCTGCTTTCAATTCTTGTAATTATGTTTTGTGTTGCTTTATCTTTGGCGTTATCTAAGATTGCAATGTTTGTGTTGCGGACTTCATTTGTAATTGCAAATCCAAAGATTAATAATTGAATAATAGGCAGACCAATCAACACCAACATTGAGCGTGTATCGCGCAAAATGTGATGAAATTCTTTTTTTATAAATGTTAGTAATTGTTTCATAGTTGTGTTTTATTCTCCGCGTTTGGCGCCGCGAGCGAGCATTAAAAATACTTCGTCCATAGATTCAGCATTATATTGTTTTTTCAATCCAGATGGAGAATCCAGCGCCTTGATTACTCCATCCACCATAATTAAAACTCTGTCGCAGTATTCTGCCTCGTCCATATAATGCGTTGTAACAAAAACTGTAATTCCAATATGCGCGGCTTCGTAAATCATATCCCAAAATTGCCTGCGCGTAACCGGATCAACGCCGCCGGTCGGTTCATCAAGAAAAACAATTTTTGGCGTATGTAATATTGCTATACTGAACGCAAGCTTTTGTTTCCATCCAAGAGGAAGAGATGCAACTAATTTATCGGCTTCTTGCTGCAATCCAAGTTTATTAATTAGTTCCATGCTTTTAGATTCAATCTCTTTATCGCTCAATCCGTAAATGCCGCCGAAGAGTTGTATGTTTTCTTTAATGGTTAAGTCTTCATAAAGAGAAAATTTTTGGCTCATGTAGCCGATATTTTTTTTGATCTTCTCTGTTTGATTGTAAACATCGAACCCTGCAATTTGCGCGCTGCCGTAACTTGGTTTTGAAATACCGATCAACATTTTCATCGCTGTTGTTTTACCAGCACCGTTAGCACCAAGAAATCCGAAAATCTCTCCCTTGTAAACTTCGAAAGTAATTTCGTTTGCCGCTATGAAATCGCCAAACTTCTTTGTTAGTTTATCTGTCTTTATTACAATTTCTCTATTCATAAATTTTTATTTTTTCATTAGCTGCATAAAGCAGTCTTCTATTCCGGGTTCAATCTTTTTTATTGTTGTGCTTTTATGTCCGCTTGCCAAAAGATACTTTTCCAGTTCAGTTGTGCTTTCCTCTGTTAATGTTAAATGATGATTCTCGCCAAAGGCAAAACAGCTTTCTGTTTTTGTGAACGAACGCAGATCATTCAAAAGTTTGAACATGCTCTCTGAATGTACGGCATAAAGATTTCTACCAAACTGATTTACAATGTTTTCCGGCGTATCAATTTGTAGAATTTTTCCGCTCTGCATCAGCGCAATTCTATCGCATAACTTTGCTTCATCCATGTAAGGAGTTGAAACAAGAATCGTAATTCCTTGCGCTTTAAGCCGCTTTAACATTTCCCAAAATTCTTTTCTTGAAACCGGATCAACGCCGGTTGTTGGTTCATCCAAGAACAAAACTTTTGGTTTATGAATGAGTGCGCAGCTTAGGGCTAGCTTTTGTTTCATTCCGCCGCTCAGCTTACCGGCACGACGTGTTTTGAATGGTTCGAGCTGTCTGTAAATATCTGCCACCAAATCATAATTTTCTTGAATGGTTGTGTTGAAGATGGTGGCAAAGAATTCAAGGTTCTCTTCAACCGTTAAATCTTGATAGAGAGAAAACCTGCCCGGCATATACCCAATAATATTTCTTATCGCCTTATATTCTTTCACAACATCGTAACCCAAAACAAATGCGCTTCCTTTATCGGCAAGAAGGAGAGTAGTAAGAATACGGAAGATTGATGTTTTGCCTGCGCCGTCGGGACCAATTAATCCGAACAGTTCTCCTTCTTCTACGGAAAAAGAAACGTCATCAACAGCGGTGACGCTTGTTTTCTTTGCTGGATAAGTTTTAACAATATTTTCGAGTTCAACTGCTTTCATATTATCACTTAGAATTTAACTTCTCCATACATGCCTATTTTCAGATATCCATCATTTGTAACTTTAACTTTGATAGCGTATACAAGATTAGCTCGTTCGTCTTTTGTTTGAATTGTCTTTGGTGTGAACTCTGCTTTGGAAGAAACCCAATAGATTTCGCCATTCATTTCTTTTTGTTCGCCGTTTCCCTTATCAACAAACACTTTCACTTTTTGACTGAGTTTTACTTCCCCAAGCTGATTACCATTTATGTAAGCGCGCAATGTCATTGTAGAAAGATCCGCAATCTTGTAAAGAGCTTTTCCGTTTGACGTAACTTCGTTTTGCTTTGCGTAGCGTGTTAAAACTGTTCCATCAACCGGATTTTTAATTTTACTTTTATTTATCTGGTCTTCTATCTGTTCGATCTGTACTTTAAGCGGAAAAGTTTCACTCTGCAATCCTTGTTTGGTAATTGTGAGATTCGATTTTGCCGCTGTGTATTGTTTGTTCAGCAATTCGAGCTGTGCGTTTATATCATCAAGCTGTTTTGTAGTAGCCGCATTTGATTTAACGAGATTCTCGATTCTCTTCTTCTCGGTTGCAGCGGTTTTTATTTGTTCTTCTATTGCGGCAAGCTGTATTGCAACATCGGGCTGCTTGCTCAACACTGCTTTGATAGTAGCTTCGAGCTGTTTCTTCTTCAAGAATAGCTGAAGTGTATCAACCACTCCAACTCTTTGATTCTGTTTAAGTTGCATGCCCTCTTCAACATCAAAACGGATGAGCTTGCCCGTCGTCTCTGAAGAAACAATTACTTCTTCCGATTCAAACGTTCCGCTCGCATCAAATTTGTCATTACCATTGCCGCATCCTGCAAGCAAAAATATAAGCAAGGAAAACGCTAACATATTTTTGTATAATTTCATTTTCATTTTCTTATCTATTATTAATTATGAATTAGTTTCCTGTTGTAATTCTGTAATTCTGCTGAGCAAGCAAAAGCTGAATTGTATGAATTGCCAAATTCTGTTTCGCCTGATCTTCCGCATTCAACTCGCGGAGAAAATCGTTTGAAGTAATCACTCCATTTTCGAGTTGTGCTTTGGCGGATTCTTTCACAGATATTCTGATAGAAATAATTTCCTCGTCAACCATGATTAGCTTGTTCAGCTTTTCAATCTCGCTGTTTTGCTGCTTCAAAGAAAGATTAGTGTTGAGGAGAAAAGTTTCTTTTTGCGCATCAACAGATTTTTTATTCAGCTCGGTTATTTCATTCTCGTTACCAAAAGTATATAAATTAGATATGGACCAAGTAAGCCGAGCGCCAGCTATGTAATACCAGTCGAATTCATTCTTGAGCATGTTTAACGTGGGTTTTCCGTAACCGCCTTGAAAAAACAAACTCGCTTTTGGAAGAATTTTTGCAAACGTCAATCCGCTTTGGTTATCAATAAGATTTTTTTGCCAAGTGTAAAGCTTTAATTCAGGTCTGTTAATTCCGTCTATGCCTGAGACGTTTTGAATAACCGGCTGCTCAAGTTTTTGAGATTCCTCTAATCGTTGATTGATCAACAAACCGAGCATATCAATAAAAGATTTGCGCGATGATTTCAGTTCTATCTCTCTTTGAACTGTTTTAAGCAACTCGGCTTTAAGAATATCTACATTGGGCTTGGTAGCTGTTCCATTTGCTAAAGCGGCGTTCAACTTATTAAACGATGCATTCAAATCTTTCTTAATCAAGTCTGTTTGAACAAGTTGTTCGTTGAGAAGAAGAATTCCAAAATAAATTTGGTTGATTCTATCTTTCACTTTCAGCAATTCAATTTCTATTTTCTGATCGTCTGCATCGGCTGTTGCTTTTTGAATATCTGCCTGCGCGCTCATTACTCCGCCATCGTAAATTACCTGTGTTACATCTGCAACAGCTTTGTATTGATCTTTTGTAAGCGATTCAATTATCATTCCCGGAATAGAAATAGGCAAAGAAGTTACATCGGATTGATATGTTGCTTGTCCGCTGATTGTAATCTGAGGAAAGTAGCCCTTCCAAACATTACTGACGTTATAATCTTTGCTCTTTGCAACGTATTCTTTTTGTTTGATGAGCGGATAATTTTCGCGCGCTTTTGTGTAACACTCCTCTAGAGTAAGTTTTGTTTGAGCAGATACCCCGCTTGAAAGCATTGCATAAATAGTTAGTGCGGTCAAAATATTTTTCATTGTTCTATCTCTTTCATCAATATCACAAATAGTTCTTTTCCTTTTTCCGTAAGAATTCCGTTCAGAATAATTTTAAACGTTGTCTGTGCGGCAACTTTCATAGAAAAATTGTTATTCAAAATAAATTCCGGGTTAACCGTACTTCGCACTGCGTTTACCAATATATTCATAATTAACGGCGTCGGATAATCTTCTATCAATCCCTCGCTCTTTCCCTGGTCAATCACCTTCGAAAGATTTGCGTACATCATTTCCGTTCGGAATTTATCTACTCGCTGCCATACAGTTGGAAAATGAATTTTTAGTTCGGCAAAAATTTTATCTCCTATTTTCGCCGCTGTTTTACTCAAGAGGGAAATTAGTCCAATGATTTTTTCAACTGCGTTTTTATCACTTTCTAGTAACGGAACAACTTTTCCTTTCATTCTTTCTGTAAAACGATTTGCAATTGCATCAACTAAATCGTGCTTTGAAGGAAAGTATTTGTAAATTGTTTTCTTGCTCATCCGCAGTTCTGAAGACAATTCTGCCATTGTGGTTTTATAAAAACCCTGACTGAATAATTTTTCTTCAGTGAGTTCTAATATCTTATCTTTATCTTCCATACGCCCTCGTGGAAACCATTTTAGTTTTTCTGGTTTCCAACATAACGAAGAATATTTGCTTTGTCGAGTAGAAAAATCTGTGCGGAATAGATGTCCTCGGCGCCTGTCTTATAAACTTTCCACGCTCCGCTATTTTTTCTTATTGTTCACATATCAATACTTTTCATAAGCTCATTTGCGATGTTGGAACTCTCAAGCCGCATGATGCTTTCTTCAGCATTTCCGAAGCTTAGCAGATTTATACTTCCGTACCAAATAATCCGTTCATCTATCACTGCAAATTTCTGATGTATATTTGATTTGAATAATAAATTGACGCCTTCATTTTTCAAAGCATCCAAAGTATGCTGCAAAATTAATCGGTCTCTTTCTTTGAAGTCTTCACATGGTCTTGTCATAATAATTACTTTAACATTATTACCTGCCGCTGTCTTTATATATTGAAGCATTTGTTCAACCCGTCTTCTTGTAATAAAAGGACTGACTATAAATATTTCCCGCTGTGCATTTACAATATCGTTGCTGTAAATCGGGAAAAAACTGTTCTTGTCAAAAATAAAATTTGCAGATTCCGCTGCAATTATTTCACCTTTCGTTTTGTACCCAAATGAAGCGTAACCGTTAAGTCGTTTGTTGTACATTTTCTCCAGCATTCTCACATGTGTATCAACATAATCATATACTTGAACCTCATTTTTATTTTCATATAATCTGTGAAGCCTGCCGACATATTGTTGCAAGGTGCCTTTCCATGAAATGGGCATTACCAAAAACAAAGTATCGAGGCGTGGTTCGTCAAAACCTTCTCCAATATACTTACCGGTTGCGACCAATGTTAACTGCTTTTCCGGAGGTGTCTCAGATATCCTTTTTAATGTTTCCCTTGTTTCTTTTACTCCAATTTTCCCTGTCAGTTTTTTTACATCCGGTATTTTCTCACTTATCTTTTTTGTAAGCAATTCAACATGAGCGGTTCTTTCTGTTAACACAAGAGAGTTTCTGCCGCTTTCATAATTTCTTATTACATCATCA
>Ga0265292_1001945_pt1 | contig 15966 bp, 14 predicted proteins | sample Munlanlewell296A_FD_189080 | JGI IMG/M metagenome (GOLD analysis project Ga0265292, IMG submission 189080) | Leachate microbial communities from a municipal landfill in Southern Ontario, Canada - Leachate well 296A | ecosystem: Engineered > Solid waste > Landfill > Unclassified | place: Canada... | reverse complement strand
TTGTCTTGATGTTTTTATATAAAGGATAGTAAACTTTTCCCGCGTAGAGATAATCATCATGAGCAGAAATTGCCGCAACAAGATTTTCTGATTCTTGATTTGATCTTCTGCCATCTTCTTTTGATAGAAATGAAATAAAGTTGTTCATCTCCTCGGCATTCCAGCAGAAACCGATATCATCTTTGATTGGGCGAACGTTTTGAGAGTGCAGAGTGTAGAACGAAGAATGCAGAATGATGATATACAACAAAAATTTAATTCTTTTCATTTCTTTATCCTGCTATTAATACTAATTCAATCTAAACACTATATTACATATGGTCAAATATATTTCTTTGGAGATAAAATGGAATTGAATCTTTCAAGACTGACTCTCGGTCTCTGGCGTGCGCGCGAGTGGAATTATTCAATTCAACAACTTTGCGATCTCGTTACTCAATCGCTTGATTTAGGAATCACGTCATTCGATCATGCTGATATTTATGGTGATTACGAATGTGAAGCTTTGTTTGGAAATGTTTTGAGAGAAAATCCATCACTGAGACAAACAATGCAATTAGTTACCAAGTGCGGAATCAAGTTATTGTCGCCACAGTTTCCCAGAACAACTATAAAGCATTACGATACCGGGAAACAACATATTCTAAAATCTGTTGAGAACTCACTTAAGAATTTAAATACAGAGTACATCAATCTTTTTCTCATCCATCGTCCGGATCCGTTTATGAACGCAGACGAAACCGCGGAAGCATTTTATGAATTAAAAAAATCCGGAAAAGTTTTGCACTTTGGTGTATCTAATTTCTTGCCTCATCAATTTTCCCTTTTACAATCACGTTTAGATTTTCCTCTTATAACAAATCAGATCGAAGTATCAGTCTTAAACACAGAACATTTTGATAACGGAAACATTGATTTCCTTCAAGAGAAAAATATTTTACCAATGGTCTGGTCTCCGTTTGCGGGCGGAAGAATGTTTAATGAAAACAACGAACGAGCTAATCGCGTTAGAAATGTTTTGTTTGAAATTGGTTATAAATACAATGTGGATATTGACGCAGTAGCAGCGGCTTGGCTATTAATGCACCCCGCAAATTTTATTGTGGTTCTCGGCACGGGTAAAATAGATCGGATTAAATCAGCGCTTAAAGGTTTGGATATAAAACTAACGCGCGAAGAATGGTTTAAAATTTGGATTGCCTCTAAAGGAAGCGATGTGCCGTAAATTTCAATTATCTCTATCATTCTGTTCGTTTTACCACAACAATTGTTGCATCATCTTCCCAATTTCTGTTGTTACCAAATTTTTCTGCGGCAGAAAAGATTGCCTCAAGAATTTCTTGAGGTGATTTATCCAGATTAGCAAGAACAGCTTCTTTTAATCTTCCGACACCATATTCTTCCTGACTATTACTCATTCTTTCAATAATGCCGTCGGTATAAAGAAGTAAAATATCTCCAGTGTTTAGTTTACTGTGACCTCTGGTAAGTTCTATTTCAGGCAAAGCGCCAAAAAGTAATCCAGTGGATTTAAGTTCCGAAATGCCACTACCATGGAAAAGCAATGGTGATGGATGTCCTGCATTTACATATAAAAGATTTCCATCCTTTTCTATTTCTGCATAGAAAAGAGAAATGAAGCGGGTTGAGTAAACACTTCTGTAAATAACACTATTGAGTTTCTTAAAAGTGTAAACCATCTTCATCTGTTTTTCAAGGCCCATCCTAAGACCGGTAACAACATCTCTTACTAATAAAGCAGCAGGTAACCCATGTCCGCTCGCATCTCCAATACATACACCGAATTGTTCCTGATCGAAATCGAAGTAATCATAAAGATCTCCACCGACTAATTCTGCAGGCTTCGATAATCCGGCAACGGATAATCTAGGAAATTGTGGTGCAATAGATGGTAGAAGACTTTTTTGAATATGTGCCGCTTGTTCAATGTCATTTTGAGATGCTTCTGAGAGAAAACGATAATTCAACATTGTGCGTACTGCATTGAAGCAAAATTCTATTTCTTCACGAATCCATCCGCTTTTTAGCTCAAAGACAAATATCCAGGAGAATTCGTAGTTGCCAATTGTTATTGCTGCCGGTATTCGATACTCACTATGATTGTTAATTTCATTATCAATAGTTAATGATGGATTATCAAAAATGTAAGTCTTGGATTTTAGTAATTCACGCAAAGCAGGCGAATCTGCCGGAATTGTTTTAGCTGTTTGTTCTATTGTTTCTTTTACAGGCGAGATTAAAACAAAATTATTTTCTTCCTCTTCATAAATTCTTCCATTGCTAATGCGAAGATCTTTACCAAAAGTATTTTCGATTTCTTTAACAATAGAAAAAAGAAAATCTTTTCCACTATTCTGACTTCCAATCTTGGTTAATAACGAATCGAGCTTTCTATAAAATATTTTCGGCTCTAGCATTTACCCTCAATTTCTTTGGGCATAAATTAGTAAAAAACAGATTACCAAATTGTTATAATTTCTTTTTATAGATTACAATTATGACTTGGTTTTACCTAAATCTCTTAGACAAATTTTGGGAATTGCTGCTCTCAAAAACCTTATCCATTTAATGACATTGAGTTTTTGAATTTACCTTTGTAATCTTTCCCTTCTTCCGCTTACAAGTTCGATATAGCTGCTCTTCAACTCATCAGGTAAAAAGGACTGACTTACTTGCTCGATTACCTTTTCTTCTTTCGACGTAAACCTTGAAATTATTTTTTCTGCACGATCTTCTTTAATTCCAACTCTGGAGCCCAACTCTAAAAAATCTACTCGCGTGTACTTACTTCCGGCTTTATATTCCTCCGTCATAAAATCATCCTTAAAAAGATCCAAGGAAGTATCTGGTTCAATATTTATATGTATCCTTGTATTCACTAGATCATATGCCGGAGTTAATGTGTAATCACCGAACTGTTCATTTCTGAAAAGAGAGAAATTCTTTAAGTGTGCATCCCCGTTGCAAATAAGATAATTGAAAATTATCAACGAATATAATTTTTCTATTTCTACCGGATAAGCAGCAACAAATCTTTTCATTAACTCAGCTATCTCTTGATATGAATAATCATACTTATAATTCTTCCCGGCATTCTCTTCGCTCCTATTTGCTAATTGCGCAAAATCCTCTTGTAATAATTTGTTCCCATTCTCCAGAACGTCAAACCTTTTTACGATATAAACTATTCCTCCATCCTTGAAAAACATGATTCCGTTTGGAGGAGTATTAATGTCAAACACATGATTTGCAATTTGCATTGTAAGATGTTCATTAGCTGGAATATTTTCCATGTGCTGATATGGTTCGTATGGAATCGGTTTTATAATATACCTTCCCCCTTCTTCTGTTAATACTAATTCCTTCTTTTCCAATTTAGCTGAATACTTTACTTGCACACCTGAAATAGAAAGTCGATCACTCTGATTCATTCGCTGTTCATTAAATTCAGGACGGGTGAAAGACAAAATATGACTTATCTTCTTGCCATCGAATAATTTTTGTAAACAAGTTCTGCAGTAAGAATCATTTGTTTCTTTGAAACAACTATGACACTTGCCCATATCAAATTGCCTTTTTTATTTGTACAGCTCCGATTGTATTTTGAGCGGTTTTTAATAATCTTGTAAAATGATCATTCTCATCAATTCCTAACTTTCTGCATTGTAATGTTTTTAAATCACCTTCGCTTAATAAACCAAAGAAAAATGGGAATAAATGTTTTGAATGATATTCCTTTTGGCTTTTTGGAAAGGTAAGACTTATTGATGGCTTGCTGGCATCGGTAAAGTATTCATCTTCATATAGAAATATGTATTCCTCATCAGTCTGGATTAAATAGCCAGCTAAGTGATCATTCGTGTACACGGCAGCTTTTCTTTCCATTTCTATTTAACCTTTATATCTAATAATAATCCTAGTGCATCCATCACTTTTACCAATGTATCAAGAGTAGGATTTGCAATTCCATTTTCAATATCACTCAATTTTCTTAGTGTCACTCCAGAAATTTCGGACAAATCTTTTTGTGTAATCTTGAGTAGATTTCGTCTCTGTTTAATAATTCTTCCTAATTCGCTTTTATCCATTCCTTACGGACTAATATGTATTATAGTGCACTTCTAATACAAAAATAACAGATTGAATGGGTTCTGTCAACAAGAATATGCACTTAAATACATAATCTTGAGTGATCAAATATCGCACTATACGATCTCTGAAAAGGTTAGTTGTGAAATTTTCATAAGGGGTTAAGCAGTTTTTGGATTTAGATAGATGAGAGCCTGAAACATTAGCAAGCTGGAAAAGAAAAAATCCCGTAAGCAATTTGCATACGGGATTTGTTTGTGCACCCAGGGGGACTCGAACCCCCGACCTGATGATTAAGAGTCATATGCTCTACCAACTGAGCTATGGGTGCGGCGTAAAAATAAATAAAAATCGTTTGCCAACAAAACATGAGTGGGTCTAATCTCCGAATCCATCATAATTATCCGTTGATCATATTTATAAGTTGATTAATTTCATCTACAAGCTACAACCCAATAATCATGTTAATCTATTTAAGAATTTACAGCCGTGAATTTTCGATTGACAATTAGAAAATGGAATAGTAAATTATAATCAGAATTATATGTCCCATTATATAAATAAAAAACTAATATCATCAACAATCCTTGAGGTCATTATGAAACTAAAAATTTTTATCGCTGCATTGATTGGATTTATTTTATCATCGACAGTCTACGCGCAAAATAGTTGTGTTAGTTGCCACTCTAAAGTAACGCCAAACATTGTGAGTGATTGGAAAATTAGTAAGCACTCAGAGAAGGAAGTTGATTGCGCTGTATGTCACGGAAGTGATCATAACACCGCTACAGATTTCGCCAAGGTTAAAACACCAACTCCCGAAACTTGCAACACATGTCACGATACCCAAGTTGCACAATACAAAAAGGGAAAGCATGCAGTCGCTTGGGCAGCAATGAATGCAATGCCAACAGCACATATGCAGCCAATGGTTTTAACGGATGGAATGAAAGGATGCGGCAGTTGTCATAAGATTGGCGTAAAGGATGAAGCAACAATCAAAAAGCTTAAATCGGAAGGTTCAATATTCGGTCATGCTTCATGCGATGCTTGTCATACACGACATACTTTTTCAAAGAAAGAAGCTCAACAGCCGCAAGCGTGCCAAACATGCCACATGGGATTCGATCACCCTCAATGGGAAATGTATTCCGGTTCAAAACACGGTGTAAGATTTTTGTTAAAGCAGAACGGCACTCTACCTGAAAACACAGCAGCTCCAACATGCCAAACCTGCCATATGCCTGAAGGTAATCATGAAGTTAGGACGGCTTGGGGATTTCTGGCTGTTCGTCTTCCAATGCCGGAAGATAAGCAGTGGACTGACGACCGTGTAACAATTCTTCAGGGACTGGGAGTTTTGGATCCAACGGGAAAACCAACCGGAAGATTAGATGTTGTTAAAGCTGCAGATGTTGCAAGATTAACACAAGAAGCATGGCAAACAGAAAGAGATAAGATGCTAAAAGTGTGTAACAATTGTCACTCAGGTAATTTTGCAAAAGCGGAACTTGAGAAAGGTGACAATATGATTAAGAATGCTGATCACCTTATGGCTGGAGCAATTAGAATTGTCGCCGGACTTTATAAAGACGGCGTGATTGCAAAACCCGCTAATTATTCTTCAGCATTTCCTGATCTTCTCACTTTCCATGATGCACCAACTGTTGTTGAACAAAAACTTTTTGTGATGTTCTTCGAACACAGAATGAGAACATTCCAAGGAACATTTCACATGAATCCTGATTATGCATTGTGGTATGGTTGGAGCGAGATGCAACGCGACTTGACTGAAATAAAAGAACTTGCGGAAGATATGCGGATGAAAGTAAAAACCAAAAAGGAATAGACAGTTTACAATTATTGAACAATGCCTACCTGAAAAAAGGGGTTGATTGATAAAATAGAGGCGATTAACTTCGCCTCTTATTTTATTAACACATTCCGGCAATTTTCGTATTATTCATCAGTTAATTTTTCAACAACCAGACTCATTATGTTAAAAAAATTCTTTTTGTTTTGGGCACTAGTATTATCTTTTAGTTCTTGTACCATGGAAAAAGAACCGGCAAAAAATGGTTTTTCTTTAAAAGATGATTTAGGAATCATACACTCGTTCGAAAAAATCCCTCAGCGCATTATTACACTCGCACCAAATCTAACCGAAATGATCTACGATCTTGGATTAGAAAATAAATTAGTGGGCAACACACTTTATTGCGATTACCCCGAAGCTGCAAAGAAGATCGAGAAGGTCGGCAATTTACTTACAGTCAACTTTGAAAAAATCGTAACTCTAAAACCGGATCTCGTTTTAATCACCGTAGAGGGAAACACAAAAGAGACTTACGATAAATTTCGCCAGCTTGGAATAAAAATTTTTGTTTCCAATCCGCGTAACTATGAAGGAATTAAGAAAACATATTTCGACTTTGGGAAAATCTTTCAAATCGAGGAAAGGGCAAATAATAAAATTGCTAAGTGGGATTCAACCGTAGCCAAAATCTCGTCATCGGCTAAAAACTTTCCGCAGAAATCGGCAATGTTTGTTATAGATCTAAAACCATTGATGCTTGCAGGCAAGAACACTTTTCTAAATGAGTTCTTACAGATGTGCGGATTGAAAAACATAGCCGAAGATTCGCCCGTGAATTATCCGATGTTCTCCCGTGAAGAAATCTTGAAACGCGATCCGGATTATATTATCTATCCAACCGGCGGAGATGATAACATTTCAAAAATAAAAAATGCTTATCCGGAATGGTCTCGAATGAATGCGATCAAAAACAATAATGTGATTTTTGTTGACAGGAATTTATACTCGCGGCCGGGTCCCCGTTTTACCGATGCGGTTAATGATTTGTTTACTCGTCTTCATCCTTGGGATAAATAGGTTCGGATGGATCTGCTATAAACATCATTGAGCAGACATCGCCTTTAAATTTTCCTTTTTCTTTACAGCGTTTATGCCGGGCTTCAACTTTTTTAATATCAATCTCGGCGCCATCTAATCCAAACGAATCGAGTTCTTCCCCGCATTCAGAACAGAACTGAATATTGTTCTTGATAGCTTCCTCTTTGTTATGTGTGAATTTCTGTCTCTTCATTTTTTATTCCTATCGGTTTCCAGTCCAACCCTTCGCATGGAAGATTTTTTAGAGTGGGATGTTGATCATACTTTTGACATAAAACTGCTGTTTTATCAAAATGTATACAAGACGAACAAAGTGTATTATTAATTATCTCATCATTATCATGCAGAAACATTCTGTATTGAATCATTGCCGGATGAATAATAACACCGTACACTGTTAATATACCGAACCACCACCAATATTTATACTCCATCATTCCGTAAAGAATCCAGAGCACGGGTATAAGAATCGCTGTTCGGATAATTCCCCAGAAAATGATACCGCCCATAAATTTGCTTTCTTGTTGTAAGAAATCTAAAGATAGTTTTGGGCACTTTCAAATGAATACTAAGCTTATTCTCACAAAACAATTGTTCTTGGAAAGTAGTTCAACCATGAAGACCGGAAGTTGACAGATAGCCAAATTGATTTTCGTGGCATCTTGTTTTAACTTTGATACAGATAATCAAATATAAATTATTAAGAAAGACGGAAAGGTATTTTGGACAATCAGAATAAACCGGAAACCCCTAACACACAGACTCCACTCGCTCCGCAATCACAACCACAAGGGCAGCCACTTCAACAAGGTCAGCAGAAGAAACCATACAAAAGATACTATAACAATAGAAAGAGATTCCGCCCTCAACAAGGAGATCAAAATCAACCCCTGCGTGAAAGTAAAAGTATCTCTTTCAAGAAAATTTCTATAGTTGTTCCGCTTTTTAACGAGGAAGAATCATTACGTCCTTTGTACTCTGAAATTAAAAAAGCTCTTAAAACAATTTCCGCCGATCACGAAATCATTTTTGTTGATGACGGAAGTACAGACAAATCTCTAAATATAATTAAAGACCTTGCCCGTTTAGACAACAAGATCCATTATTTCAGTTTTCGTTCAAATTACGGAAAGTCTGCAGCACTTCAAGTTGCTTTCAAGAATGTAACGGGAGATGCTGTTATAACAATGGATGCAGATCTTCAAGACGATCCAAATGAAATTCCGGGACTTCTTAGAAAACTTGACGAAGGTTATGATCTTGTTTCCGGATGGAAGAAAAAAAGATTTGATCCGATCATAAAAAAAACCTCTTCCAAATTTTTTAACTATATAACACGTTTGTTTACAAGAGTGAAGATTCACGATTTCAATTGCGGATTAAAAGTTTACCGCAAACATGTTGTTCAAAGCATAAATGTTTACGGCGAACTGCACCGCTACATTCCTGTGCTTGCCGATTGGAAAGGTTTTTCTGTAACAGAAATTATTGTCAAGCATCATCCGCGCCGGTACGGTAAAACAAAATTTGGTATTTCCCGTTTCTTCAAAGGTTTTATTGATCTGATCACAGTAATCTTTACAACGCGTTACATTAAACGCCCGATGCATCTTTTCGGATTTGTTGGAATGATAACTGCACTGTCCGGATTTGTATTAAGCGCTTGGCTTGCATATGAAAAATTATTTTACGGATATTCACTTAGTAACCGTCCTCTACTTTTCCTCGGAATACTTTTGATAATTGTTGGAGTGCAGTTTTTCGCAATCGGACTTCTTGGTGAAATACTCGTTCATAATTTCAATGACGAGAAAGAATATATCATTAAAGAAAAAAAGTGATCGATTACCGCATATACGTGCAATAGCTTTTATCCGGTATTGTATTGGATAACCTTAAGCGTAGTTCCAAAAACTATTTTTAAAAATTTAACGCAGAGAGCGCAAAGAATACGCAAAGCCCGCAGAGGATATTGAAGTTATTGGAAATAACATTAATATGGCCTGCGGTGAAAGTCATTTTTATCTCATCTCCTTTCCAAATAAAAATTGGTATTTTTGACCGTTGCTAATGAATTATTTACAAATAATTACTAAATGAAAATAGTCATCTTCGGTCCCGGACCGAAATTCAAAGGTGGAATTGCCAACTACACGTTATCGCTAGCCAAGGAATTTGATAAATGCGATGATGTGGATGTGAATATTGTCTCGTGGACACACCAATATCCGTCAATAATTCCACGCGACTTCATCAACCGCAGCATTACCGCAGATCCTCTTGAAGACACAAAGATAAAAGTTACCTACGTTACAAATTTTAACAACCCGTTATCCTGGCATCAAACTGCGGATGTAATTAATAACATCAAGCCGGATATTTTAATCGTTCAATGGGCAATTGCTATTCAGGGGCTTCCCATCAACACCATCTTGAAAAAAGTTAAGGCAAAGACAAATTGCGAAATTATTTTCATCCTTCATGTTGTTAAACAAAAAGAAGAAAGTATAGTTGACAATTTCCTTCTAAAACGCGCACTTCGAAATGCCGATTCATACATTGTTCACGCGCAGAAATATTACGAGGAATTGAGACAGGTCTTTCCGGAACAAAATTTTTTTGTTGATCCTTCCGGTAAACGGGCTTCATCTCCAAACGAAAAAACAGTTATTAAACTTTACCACCCCGTTTATGATATGTTTACTCCCGATCCAAACTTCGATAAGAAGAAGATCAAAGAAGAACTGGGATTGAGAAAAAACGTGTTTCTTTTTTTTGGATTCATCCGCAAATACAAAGGATTGCACAATGTAATTAAGGCGTTTGCTAAACTTGCCGGTGAGCGCGATGATGTTTCACTGCTGGTTGTAGGAGAATCATTTTGGAATACGCTTGATACGAATAAGCTCTCTACAAGAATCAAGAAAGGTGTGTTCGGTGCAATAAAAAAAATTATCCTAAAAAAGAAGGAAGACGAGAGCGATTATCGTCCGTTGGATTTAATAGATGAACTGCATCTTCGGGACAAAGTTATTACTGTTAACAGTTACGTTCCAAATGAAGAAGTTCACAAATACTTTCAAGCAGCAGATTGCAATGTTTTGTTTTACCTTGTTGCCACGCCTTCGGGAGTGGAATCAACAGCATATAATTTTTCTGTGCCGAGCATTGCAACACGTATCGGGCATTTTTCCGAAAGCATCCGGGATGGTTACAATGGTTATCTCGCTGAACCAAATGATATTGATTCGATGTATCTTGCAATGAAAAAATTCGTTGAACATCCGATACCGAAAGAAAATGTTACCGAGACGGCAAAAAATTTAAGCTGGGAAAACTACATTAAAGCAATTTTGAATAAATAACTTTGCGTCTTAGCGAGAAAAATGGTTCACGCTGGCATAGCCATCCTTATGGGAAAAGCGCGCCAATATGTTAGCTAAGTACGCTAAGAAAAGATATGGAGAGCAAATGTCAAAACAAGTAAAGAAAATTTCGTCAGCGCAGAAGAAATCAAGTGGATCAAATTTTTCGTACGGTAAGTTTATCCCGGAAAAATATCAAACCCCTGCACTCTTGCTCTTGCTCTTGATCTTAATCGTGATCTTTTTCTCGCCGGTCATATTTGGCGATAAGACAACATATTCCGGCGATCTTATTCAGGTAAAAAGTTTACGCGAATATGTAAATCAAGATCGGGATGGCGTCTCTCTCTGGAATCCTTATATATTTTGCGGAATACCGGCAGTCGCAACTTCAATGTCGTTGCGCTGGTATGATCTGACTTCGGTTGCATACTCATATGCGTCAAAAATTTATTCTGTAACTTTCAAAAACTATAATGCAATCTACACTTTCAGTTTTGTGATACTCTCCTTTAGTGCTTTTTTCTTTATGCGGAGTTTCGGCGCAAGCAGGAGTGTAAGTCTAATTGTTGCACTGGCAACAATATTCAGCACCGGGATTCTTGTGCTCTTTTATATAGGACATATTACAAAGCTGATGACGCTCGCCCTTTTTCCTTTTATACTGATGATGCTATTTAAATTCCAGAAGGAGATAAAACTTTTAGACGTGCTGCTCTTTCTTTTGGGAATGCATTTATTGGTTCTTAGTGCGCATGTACAAATTGTATTTTACTTTGCTCTCGCAACATTGATTTACTTCGTCTACTTTTTTATCCGTTCATTCATTTTAAGAGATAAATTTTTACAAAAGCAGCTATTCAAATCTCTCGGTATCGCAACTGTTGTTGGTTTGGTTGCCTTATTAATGTCCTTCGATACATATGGACAGTTATATGAATACAAACCATATTCAACACGAGGAACAAAAAGTATAACAGAAGAGCAAAATGCGGCAGCGCCGTCTCAAACAAATTCATATGAATACGCGACCAACTGGTCTTTCTCCCCTGGTGAAGTTTTAACTTTTCTCGTTCCGTCTTATTATGGTTTTGGACAATCGAAATACAATGGTCCTTTAACTCAAATCCCGGACGCGGAGGTCAATACTTACTTTGGTCAAATGCCGCACGTTGATACAGCAATGTATATGGGTATTATTGTTTTTGTACTCGCTATTTTCACGCTTGTGGTTCGTCGGAAAGATCCGTGGGTTCAGTATTTTGGAATTGTTTTCGTAATTTTTTTAATCCTTTCGTTTGGGAAAAACTTACCGTTCCTATATAATTTTTTCTATTACCACTTCCCGATGTTTGATAATTTCCGCGCGCCATCCATGATTCTTCATGTTCTTCAAATCATCTTCCCCATTCTTGCCGGGTTGGGTATAATGAAAATAATTTCTCTTCGTGATGAACCAAATGTACGGTTCGAGAAATTTTTCAGGAATACCGCAATTATTTTTGCCGCGCTATTTTTTCTTGCACTAATTCTTGGCGGAAGTATTTCAAGCTGGTTTACGCAGCGCGTTAATGATCATGCTGCTTCGGTCGGTGAATCCGGCGGCGCACAAATGTTCACCGCACTTGCCGAATATATGAGTGATATGTTTACAAGTGACTTACTAACAGCACTCGCTCTACTAACGCTAACATCTGGATTGATCTATTTTTATATCACTTCAAAAATTAATAAGACACTCTTGATAGTAGGATTAGCCGTCATAATTTTATTTGATCTATTCAGAATTGGAAACCGCGGCGCAAGTTATGTTGACGCAGAAATTGTAAATGAACAATTTAGAGAGCCTGAATATATTTCCGTCATAAAGAAGCAGAATGATAAAGAACTCTATAGATTACTAAATTTGAAACAACGCGATAATTCTCTCGGCTCAATTCGCAACAACGCAAACTTTAATGTCTATTTCTTACAAGAGGATTTTTCCGGCTACTCCGCTGTTAAGCCCCGTAGTTATCAAGACATTGTTGATGTTGTTACTCCGGCAAATTTTACTCTGTGGCGCATGCTTGGTGTGAAATATCTTGTAACAGATAGACCGTTTCCATTTGAGTACTTCACGACAATTTCAATGTCGCAAGATTCAACCACATTTGTTAATCGAAACGACAAAGCGCTATTGCGCATTTATTTTGTTGATAATGTAGAAGAAAAATCTTCGATAGATATTCTGAACTCGATCAAGAACAATTCTTTCGATCCAAAGAAACTCGCTTTTGTAAATAAACTCGATTTCAAATTTGATAAGGGTGATTCTACAAATACCGCAATCATCACTCAATACAAAGACGAACATGTGATAGTAGAAACAAATTCAGCCGGAAACAACTTTTTGTTTTTTGGCACTACATATCTTCCTGGATGGAAATCTTTTGTTGACGGCAATCCAACGACCATCCATAAAACCAATTATGGTTTCCAGGGTATTGTTGTTCCAAAAGGAAAACACAAAGTTGAATTTATCTACGAACCCAAATCATTTGTTATCGGAAAGTATATATCGCTTTTACTTAATTTAATGTTGTTCGGCGGATTGGGTTTTGCGTTTTTCGCTTCAAGAAAAAAGAACGCTTCGGAAAAAACATAAATGCTTACGCGACTTAAAAGCACAGTTCGGGATACTCTTGTATATAGTCTAAGCAACATTGCCCCTAAGGTGGTTGGAATAATTCTTCTTCCGCTTTATACGGCAAAGTTGGCGCTCGGCGAATTTGGCAATTGGGATCTGCTTGATGTTACGGTTTCAATCCTTGCGGAGATATTCATACTCGGGCAGGCAACATCAATTATTCTATTCAACAACTCAGATGAATTCAAAGAGAAAAAAGAATCTACTCTCTTCACAATAACAACTTTTGTTTTTGTGGTTTGTGCCGTTTTCGTTCTATTTGCAGAAGCAGTCACCTCGTTGTTTCCGGAAGTTTTTGTAAATGCGCAAATCCACGCTGCGTATGTTCGATTGATCGCGTACATCGTTCTTCTCCGTGTATTGAATAATTTATTCCTTGCGAAGGTCCGTGCAGATGAACAATCGGTTTATTACACAATTGTGAGTGTAATAAAAGTCTTGTTGATGACAGGTATAACAATTTATTTAGTCGGCTGGCTCAACAGAGGTATTGAAGGTATTTTGTATGCCGCAGCACTCGCGGAATTTTTCACTATTATAATTTTACTGGCAAAAGTTATTCCCCAGATGAAAGTAAAATTTGACACACAAATTCTTTCATCTGCTCTTAAATTTGGTTTGCCGCTTGTTTTTGCCGCGGTGGGATTTCTGTTATTAAACTTGAGTGACCGATATATCATTAAATTTCTGTTGGGCTCTAAAGCGCTTGCACCTTACAGTCTTGCATACCGCGTTGCAGGTGTGCTAAATATGTTTTTTATTCTCCCTTTCACTTTAGGTTTGATGCCTGTTGCATACAAGTATTTTGGAAGTCGTGACGATAAACGCTTTTTCACAAAACTGATGACCTACTCATCTTTCTTTTTTATTTGGGGATTCGTTTTCCTCTCTCTTTTCAGCAAAGAAATTGTGCGCATGTTTGCCGAAAAACCGGAATACTACGGTGCATACGTAATTGTACCGGTGATTCTTCTTTCATATGTTTTCAGCGGAATGCGATTTACCGCTTCACTTGGAATGCTGCTTACAAAAAACACAAAACATGTAGCGTGGATTACTCTCGGCGCAGCGGGGTTTAATATTATTCTCAATTTTATTTTTATTCCAATGTTTGGGATAATCGCCGCCGCTATTAACACACTGGCAGCGTTTGTAATTTTCTATTTCCTCACTCAAATTCTTTCCGACAAGTATTATAAAATTCCTTTTGAGAATTATAAGCTGATTCTCATGATCATAGTCGGTTCTATTTTGGCGGGAGTAATTTATTTTCTTCCGACTATGAATATTGCATTGGAAATTTTAATAAAGTTGGTTTTAGTTGTTTTGTTTCCGTTCATACTTTTCGTTTTTCGTTTTTATGAAAAAGCCGAGCTGGAAATCATACTAAGTCCGGCAAAGATTTTAGATTTCATCAAAGGAATAATAAAGGGTGCGGATAAAACGTCAATTGATTCTGAGTTGTTAGTACCATGAAAAAAGTTCTGATCATATCGTACTACTGGCCACCGGCGGGCGGTATTGGTGTTCACCGCTGTTTGAAGTTTGCAAAGTATCTGCGCGAGTTTGGCTGGGAACCGGTGATCTTCACTGCAGATAATGCAGAGTATCCGGTCCTTGATGAAGGAAATTTTAAAGATGTTCCGGAAGGAGTCACAGTTCTCAAAACAAAAATTTGGGAACCGTACAATTTTTTCAAATTCATCACCGGAAAGGAAAAGGAAGAACGCATTCACAATGTTTTTTTGGAAGAAGAGAAACCGGGTTTTGCGCACAAACTTGGAATCTGGATTCGCGGAAATATATTTATTCCGGATGCACGCAAGTTTTGGATTCGCCCATCGGTAAAACTTTTATCGAAATTTCTAAAAGAAAATCCGGTGGATGTTTTGTTTACAAACGGTCCGCCGCATTCAACTCATATGATTGCATACGGCGTTAAGAAAAATTTGGGAATTCCATGGCATGCGGATTTTCAAGACCCGTGGACACAGGTAGATTACTTTCCGCAACTGATGCTCAGTCCAATTTCAAAAAAAATCCATGAAGCAATGGAACAACGCATTTTCAGTTCTGCCGATAAAGTTACAATTTGCAGTGATACCTGGAAGAGAGATCTCGAAGCTATCGGGGCGCGTGATGTAGGAGTAATTGTCTGGGGATATGATGAGGATGATTTTAAGAATGTTTCTGTTCCGCTTTCAAACAAATTTACACTGAGCCATTTCGGAAGTCTTGGTCCAGACCGTAATGCCAAAACATTGTGGAAAGCTCTTTCAATCATTGCAAAAGAGAATGAACAATTTGCGCATGATTTGGAAATAGAATTAGTTGGCTTTATTGGTCACGTAATTATTGACGAAATAACTTCGCTTGGTCTGGCTGATAATTTAAAACTATCTGCTCACATTTCAAGAAGAGAAACACTTGAACGGATGTGTCAAGCACATGTATTGTTACTTATTCTCAACGATATGCCAAACGTGAAGGGACGGCTTCCCGGAAAACTCTTTGAGTATCTCGCTTCTCGAAGACCTACACTTGTAATTGGTCCGGAAGACAGCGATGCTTCAAAAATTGTTCACGGTGTTAATGCCGGCTGCACTTGCGGTTTTGATGATCTTGATAAAACAATCCATACTTTACAAACTCTGTATGAAAAGTTTAAGAAAGGAAAACTGCTTTCCAATCAAACTGATATTTCTCAATACTCGAATAGAAATTTGACCGGAAAACTGGCATCATATTTTAATGAGATCACAGAACACAAAACTTAGGAGTAATAATGATACCGGTACAAAATCCCATTACAGGAAACGAAAACAAAACCAACATTAATTCAACCATCTGTGCATTAATAGATTTTTATAATGCATTTAATAATAGAG
>Ga0265292_1001944_pt1 | contig 15978 bp, 14 predicted proteins | sample Munlanlewell296A_FD_189080 | JGI IMG/M metagenome (GOLD analysis project Ga0265292, IMG submission 189080) | Leachate microbial communities from a municipal landfill in Southern Ontario, Canada - Leachate well 296A | ecosystem: Engineered > Solid waste > Landfill > Unclassified | place: Canada... | reverse complement strand
CAGCAGGACTTTTTCAAACTTTATTAATTTCTTCAGCTCAAGTTCCCGGGATTATTTCTGACCCCAGAGTCAGAATGGTGAGCTTGACCGGCAGCGAAGCAGCCGGCGCTAGTGTTGCCAGCTTAGCAGCCAAACATATCAAAAAAGCTGTTTTGGAGTTGGGCGGCAGTGATGCGTTTATTGTTTTAGATGATGCCGATGTAGCTAAAGCGGCTGAAGCGGCGGCAACTTCCAGAATGATTGTGTCAGGCCAATCATGTATTGCGGCCAAAAGATTTATTGTAGCCAAATCAATGGCTCCAAAGTTTATTGAGCTATTCAAACAAAATTTGGAACAAAAAAAGCTGGGCGATCCGCTAGATCCAACTACTGGAGTCGGGCCTCTGTCTTCTGCTCAGGCAGTTGTGACTATCGACCATCAAGTGACTCAATCAATAAAACTTGGGGCTAAATTAATTACTGGTGGAAAAAAACCAGCTGGACCTGGATTTTTTTATCCGCCCACGATTTTAACTCAGGTGACAGAAGAAATGCCGGTGATGGTTGAAGAAACTTTTGGTCCGGTGGCGGCAGTCATGGTCGTTAAAGATGATGTAGAAGCTTTGCGAGTAGCTAATAATTCTCGGTATGGCTTGGGTGCCTCAGTTTGGACTAAATCCCTAGAGCGAGCGAATTACTTTATTTCTAATCTCGAAGTTGGAGCGGTGTTTGTGAATACTTTTGTTAAGTCAGATCAGCGAATGCCTTTTGGCGGAGCTAAGTTTTCTGGTTTTGGCAAAGAGTTGTCAGTTTATGGTTTAAAAGAGTTCGTCCAGTTTAAAACTGTTTGGATTGAGCCGGTTTAATTTAAAAATCTGACATGGACTCTGTAAGGGTGTAAACTAATTTAGTAGTTAATTGAGGAAAAATTTTATGCTGTGGCTAATTGCAATTATTATCATTTCCCTATTAGCCTGTCTCAGACAGGTTGAAGAATATGAGCGAGGCGTTCTCTATACCATGGGTAGATTCACTGGTATCGTTACGGCTGGGTGGCATGTTGTTTGGCCAATTTTCCAAAGAATGATTAAGGTAGACATCAGAACCAAGGCGGTGGATGTTCAAAAACAGGAAGCTATTACCAAAGATAACGTCTCCTGCAAAATCAATGCCGTGATTTATTACAAAATTGTTGATGCGGGTAAATCAGTTAATGAAGTGGAAAATGTTTTTTGGGCTGTCACCCAACTAGCTCAAACTACTATGAGGCGAGTTGCTGGAGAAGTAACCTTGGATGAATTGTTGTCACAACGAGAAAAGATTGCTGAGCAGATTTTGAGTTTTGTGGAGAAAAGTGCCCTAAGTTGGGGTATAGACATAGGGGCGGTGGAGCTGAAAGATATCGAGCTACCAGAATCAATGGTTAGAACCATGGCCAAACAGGCTGAGGCGGAAAGAGAAAAACGAGCCGTGATAATCAGCTCTGAGGGTGAAGTGGCAGCAGCCGAGAATTTAGCTTCTGCAGCCAAGATTATGACAAAATCTCCTGGATCGTTGCATCTGAGAACCTTGAATTCGATTAATGATATTTCTTCAGACCAATCAAATACCGTTGTGTTCGCGGTGCCTTTGGAGATTCTTAGAGCCATTGAAGGCTTGACGAAGAAATAAGTTTTTATATGGTTATCTAACTTTGATGTATCTTTCCTCATGTTTATTTTCAGTTGCGTGGGTGATGCTATCAAAAATAGTTACCCAAGTGTTTTTTTGGATGTGCTGAAATTGTGATGGATAAAAATTAGTTAAATAGTTATTTCTATTATTTCTGGCGGCCGGACTTAATTGAAGTGATCGATTGGCTGGAGCTGACTTGCTGGTCCATAAATAAAGCTCTGGTCTTTGTTTTAAGGCTTCAGTTTGGGGAAAAAAATGCTTTACATCTGAGGCAGCACCAACATATTTAGCAACTTGACCAGCCACATTATGATCAGGGTGATCAAAACTGGTGGTAGTTTCGTTAGGGTCAAATGAAAAAATTGCATCGGTATTGTCTGCTCTAATAATCGGTAAGACTGCTGAGATAAGTATTTCTAGAGGAATGAAAGCCAGGTGCAAATCAGGAAAATTCAAAATTGTCAGACTGGCTCCCAGAAACTCCATAGCTCTAATGGCTTCATTTTGTCTGATGATTGCCATTTCGGCAGGCTTGAGTTGTGAAGATAGAGTTATTCCTAGTTCTCCAGCTGTTAAGAAGATCAGGTGAGGGCTAATTTTAGCTTTGACAAAAACACTCCAGCACACCGAAAAACAAGGATTCATCATCTGGATGCGCCAAGATGAACTTGGGTCTGTGTAAATGGTCGATAGCTAATTTTTCTGTCATAAGTTTTCCTTTCAAAATTAAAAAACCCGTCTCATGGACGGGCAAAAACTAACACAAATGTCCAAGAGGTTTTAGGCGGTTCCTTTATGGCAACAATGAATAAATCTTGAAATTTTCATGACCTAAATTATACAAATTGTTTTAGTTTTTACTAGGGTAATTTGCTAAATGAACATCTATGGCGAAATCTCCCGTAAGTCACCTAAGTAAGGTATAATCCAACCTCTGGTATTTGTGGCTGGAATGGGTAATTTATGGCTAATCAAGAAACAATTATTAAATTCGAAAAAGTTTCATTTAATTTTTCGCATGATAAATCAATTTTGAATGAGGTGAGCTTTTCTGTTCGTAAGGGTATGAAAGTGGCTTTGATGGGTCAAAATGGCGCTGGCAAAAGCACTTTATTTAAGCTGCTAACTAGAGTTTTAGAGCCAGATTCAGGTGAGATTTTCGTAGATAAAAAAATGACAGTGGCCACAGCTTACCAAGTCATCTTGCCCTCAGACATGTCGTTAAATGTGGTCGAGTATTTTAGAAAACATTCTAATTTTGATACTTTCGAAGTTAAACGGCGGATGGCGGCAGTCCTAGATGCTGTGAATTTGAATTTACATCAACCTGAGACTAAGTTAGTCAGTAGTTTTTCAGGTGGTCAGCAAGCTCGACTGCTTTTAGCTGCGGCTTTAATTCAAAATCCTGATTTATTACTGTTAGATGAGCCAACCAATAATTTAGACGCAGCGGGAATAGCTCATTTAACTAGTTTTTTGATGACTTATCCTAAAAGTGTGGTGGTCATTTCTCATGATAGTGAATTTTTAAATGCCTTTACTCAGGGCGTGCTCTATTTAGATAGTTTCACTCAAAAAGTGGAACAATATTCTGGTAACTATCTAGATGTGGTGGCCGAGATTGCGGCTAGAATCGACAAAGAAAATCGCTTAAACGCCCAGAAGGCCAGAGGAATTCAAGAAAATAAAGATAAGGCTAACTTTTTTGCTCATAAAGGTGGCAAGATGCGCAATGTGGCCAAGAAAATGCGGGAAAAAATTGAGCTTTTCGAAAGTGAAAAAGTTGACGTCCGGCGCGAGGATAAAACCATCAGACCTTTTGTGATTCCAGTTCAAACTGATATTCCCAACGATACTTTGAAAATTACGTCATTTACGATTATGAAGCATCACCAGCAGGTGACTAAACCAGCTAACGTGATTCTGATGAAACGCCGCCATTTGCAAATAGTTGGACCCAATGGCATTGGTAAAAGTACTTTAATTGAGTCGATGGCTAAAGGGACCCAACCAGGTTTAATTATTCCCAAGTCCTTGCGAGTTGGTTATTATCGGCAGGATTTTTCAACTTTAAATTTTGACCAAACAGTTTATCAATCTTTAACTGCCGCTATGTCTGAGGCAGGTGAAAGTATGAGTGAAGAAAAACTTAGATCTGTGGCATCTGGATTTTTATTGACCGCTGAAGTGGTTAAATCAAAAATTGCCAATTTATCCGAAGGCCAAAAAGGCTTAGTAGCCTTTGCTAGATTAGTTCTGCTTAAGCCTGGTTTATTGATTCTAGACGAGCCAACTAATCATATTAATTTTAGGCATTTGCCAGTCATCGCAGCAGCCTTAGATGCTTATGAAGGCGCCATGATTTTGGTTTCTCACGTCCCAGAGTTTGTAGCTCAGATTAGAGTTGACGATGTGTTAGATCTTGAGAAATAAATCTTTCTCAGTCTAAGTTGAAGTTTGTGATTTAGCTAAGCAGCTGCTTTATTGATTGAATCTTTGTTACAATCTTTAAGTAACATAAATAGCTATTTTTTGATGATTAGTCGAGAAAGTCTCTTTCCAGAATTAGGTTCTAAGGTAAGCGTTTCTGCAGAGCCTGAAACGGAGTCTCATTCTGGACTATTGTTGCCAATTGAGATTACTGACAAAGCTAAAAAATCACTGGTTTCATTGGAAATAGAACTCGGTTGGTTGACTAAATGTTTAAAGCTTTCTGAAACAGATGAGCGAATTGCCGTAGCAAACCTACCTGAAAAAATAATCGTAACTGAAATAACTGCCGAACAATCTGATTTTTTAAAACACCTCGCCAGCAATGGTTTTGCAAAACAAATCCTAGCTAAGACAGAATTTAATCGCAAGCAAGAAGGTCAATCTCAAGTTATGAGATTAATTGACTTCGATAAAATCACGCATCAGGCTGGAGAATTATTAGTAATTTTGTTGGATAATGTTTCGCCAGAAAATTTAGCTGGCTATTTACCAGAAAAAATTGATTTGAGCAAACTTAGTTATGGTGGACGAAAAATTCTAGAATTTCTTTTTAAGAAAAATCTAAAACCTGAGATTTTGGAAAAACTCCCGAAAGACTTAGCCAACACTGCCATTAATTATGACAGTAGTAACTTTATTGCTAGGATATTTTCACAATTGAGTGAAAGGGAGATTGTGTACTTTTTCCCAACTAAAATTAATTTATTAAAGTTAAATTTATTTTGGATTGAAATAATTCGAGTTATGTGTCAGCGGTGCACCATAGAAACGCTCGCAAGCTATGTGCCAGAAGAAATTAATCTCGAGAACTTAGACGATGGCGGCCTTTTACTAGTTAGTTTTTTAACAAACAAATTATCAACTCAATGGTTAAAAAAGCGTCTTCCCGCCCACTTTGATTTGACAAAAATGTCGGAGGCTGCCAGGAGTATTTTTAATGATTTAGCCGATCAGAATTCTTTAGTGGATGTTTTATCTAAACTTCCAGTTGAAATCCCGATCAATAATTTAAGTAGGGGCAGCATCCCGTTGTTGGAAGCTGAAATAACTAGGGTTGGGATAGAAGCATTTTGGTTAAGAATTAAAAAACCCTTGGAACTTAAAACTTTGTCTATGGCTAGTGCTTCATTTTTAAACTCGCTGGTTGACGCTTACGGTCGTGATTTTGAGTTTAAAATTCTAGAGATTTTGCCAGCAGAAATTACATTTGATGGCTTTCAAACTGACAGTAGTTGCAACCTTTTAAGCAAATTTACTTTTAGTGTGGAGTCAACGAAAAAATTATTGAAATATTTTAAACCAGGAATTCAAATTACAAATCTTAATAATTCTGAATTGGGTTTGTTTGGGCGCATCTTGAGTTTAGATTTTGGAACTGAGCTAATGAGTCTCCTAGATAAGACTTTAGATCTTTCTTTATTTACTAACGATCAGCAAAAATATTTTTGCTCTGGACTAATTAAGTTTGGATTTGCATCTCAACTAGTTGAAATGCTGCCAGAAAAGATTGATTATTATGCCTTATCAGATGAAGCCTCCTGGTTTCTAATTGAATTGATTTCACATTCTGATGTAAGGTCTTTCTCGAAATTTATTCCCAAAGATTTAGATTGGCCATTAGTTACTGATGGAGCAAAATTATTTTTGCGAGATTTAGCGCAGTCTGAATTAGCTGATCAATTTTTAGACTTGATTCCAGCAGCAATTGATCTTGAAAAAATCAGTGATAATCAGGCTAAGTTTTTAATAATGGCTGGCAATGGGAAATTATTGCAGGCAATCTTAGACAGGATTTCTCAAGATTCAAACCTAGACAATCTTTCCGAGGGCGGTCTATCGCTTTTAGTCCGATTGGGTTATAGGATTGAAGCAAAAAAATTGCTCAGAGATATTCTGTCCAAAAATTCTGGAATGATTAGAAAGAACCTCTCGCCCGATGAGCTTCCAGAATTAACCACTCAGGTTGGACCTTATTTGCATGAGCTAATTGAAAATTTTCCTTTAGTTCCTGATTCAGTCGTATTATTAGGTGGTGGTTGGGCAAAAGCTCAAATAAATAAAGAAACTGACAGTTCAACTTTTGTTTACTTTAATCTAAGCCATGATTTTCCCAGAATATTTTTTAGAAATTTTGGAATCAAACCCAAAGCAATCGAAGTTTACCAGCAGGCCGCTGGATTACTACCAGATTATGTAGCTGGAATAGCTTATCCAGAATTAAGCAATCTTGATTCAGCTCAAATCATGAATTATAAAACTTATAAACAAGGCTTCAGAGAAGTCTATGCTGGAGTTGATGTGGAGACTTTGCTCAAGTTTCCAGTCCCAGCCGAAATAAAAGCCAACATTCACCGACAAGTAAATTATATTTTATTGAATTTAAGTTTGAACAATATTGAACATGGTCATCCTCATCCTGGCAATTTTAATGTGAGATTTTTATTAATTAGTAAAACTGGCGAAAAGCAGGTTTGCTTTGATTTAAATTACGCCATTCAGGTTGCTAAACAGCAACAATTAAGTTTGACTCCCATTGTAGTTTTAAGAGATTGGGATCAGGGTTCAAGTAAAAGTTAGGCAAGTTTTTATAAGTTAGATTACAATTCAGATCAGGAGTATGATGAGTTCCTGCTAATATAATTTAGAAAGGTCTTTTCATGAAAAAAATCTTAGTTACCGGTGCGTTTGGGTTAGTTGGGAGTGATTTAGTCCCCAAGCTTCAAGAGAAATATGGCTTGGATAATGTTATCGCTTTGGGTAGGGAAACTTTCATGCCTGGATTCAAAGGTATTTTGGAAAAAGGCGATGTTCGAGATGGCCAACTAATGGCTGATTTGGTTCAAAAATATGATGTCGGCGAGATTTATCATTTAGCTGGACTTTTATCTGTGGGGGGTGAGAAGCAACCAGATCTGGCCTGGGAAGTAAATGTTAATGGTTTGAAACACGTTTTAGATTTGGCTAAGGATCATGATTTGAAGGTTTTTTGGCCTAGCTCGATTGCGGCTTTTGGTCCTACCACGCCGAAGCTTGATGTGCCACAGCACACCATCTTGGAGCCAGCCACAATTTATGGTGTCACCAAAGTCACTGGTGAGTTACTTTGCCAGTATTACTTTTCTAGATACGGTGTGGATGTCAGAAGTTTGAGATACCCAGGTTTAAATGGTTACAAAGCCGCTCCTGGTGATGGGACAACAGAATATGCCATTCATATTTTTTATGGTTTAATTCAAAAAAATGCCTACGAATGTTTTTTGGGTGAGGACGCCAGATTGCCGATGATGTATATGGATGACGCTATTGCTGGCACTATGGCTTTGATGGCGGCGCCTAAGGAAAACATTTCAGTCAGAACTAGCTATAATTTCGCCGCCGTTAGTTTTACACCAGCAGAGCTTTACAGTGAGATCTTGAAGATTGCGCCAGATTTTAAAGTTGATTTCAAACCAGATCATCGTCAGAAAATAGCCGAGGGTTGGCCTCAAACTATTGATGACTCACAGGCGCGCCACGATTGGGGTTGGCAACATGAATTTGACTTAGCCAAAATGACTCAGGCTCTTTATGATGGTGTTAAGCAAAAATTAGCTAGTAAATAGGAAAAAAATATGTCTAAATTAAATTTTTATAATTCGCTGGTGGCAGAGGTAGCTAGAATTGATCAGGCGCAAGTTTCGAAGCGTCATGAACATTTGATTACAAAATTTACTGCTGAAGTTTCACCAAAAGCCATAATTGAAGGCAAAGAATATCGAGTTTTTAACTCAAATGATTATTTAGGCTTAAGACATTTGCCGGAGTTAAAGCGGGCGGATCATGCTATGGCTGAAGTTTGCGGCACTGGTCCTGGGGCAGTTAGATTTATTTCTGGTTCTTTCGAAGTTCATCGCCAATTGGAGAAAGCTTTAGCTAAATTTCATGGTCGAGACGACGCCATGGTTTTTTCATCAGCTTTTGCAGCTAACTTAGCAGTCTTGTTTAGCTTAATTAAAGGTCAGAATAAAGACTCGTTAGTTAATGGTGATACTTTAGTTATTTCAGATGAGTTGAATCATCGCAGTATCATCGACGGTGTCAGACTCGCAAATTTAGACAGTGCTAAAAAATTAATTTTTAAGCATTTAAATGTTGAATCTTTGGCAGAGATTTTAGAAGCCAACTTGGGTCAGGTGGCCAGGGTGGTAATTGTGACAGATGGTGTTTTCAGCATGCTTGGCGAATACCAAGACTTAAAAGCCGTTAGAGCCGTGGTGGATAAATATGATGCGCAATATGATCAAGGTGTGTTGCTAGTTGTCGATGACTGCCATGGCGTCGCAGCTTTTGGCGCGACTGGTAGAGGGACTGAAGAAGTCAGCGGCGGTAAAGCTGATGTGTTGGTGGGAACTCTGGGTAAAGGTTTTGGGGCTGATGGTGGCTATGTGGTGGCTGATCAGACAGTGATTGATTATTTACGCGAATCTGCCGCAACTTATATTTACTCTAACTCAATTTCTCCCGGTACAGCCGCAGCTGCTTTGGCGGCGGTGGGACTAGTTGACTCGCCAAAAGGCATTGAAATGCTTCAAAAATTAGCCAGTAACGTTGAATTTTTAAAATCAGAGCTTCAAAAAGTTGGCATAGTTTTTGCGGCTAACTCAGTTCATCCCATCCAACCAGTTTTGATTGGAGACACTGAAAAAACCAAAAATTTAACCGCAGCACTTTACGAACTTGGTTTCTTGGTGACGAATATTAATTACCCTGTGGTGCCGAGAGGCCGGGATGAGATTAGAGTTCAGCTCAGCGCGAGTCATACAACCGAGGATGTGCGAGTGTTTTTAGCAGCCATGACAGAGACTGCTAAAAAATTGGCCATCATTTAACTGGAATTAAGCAAATTTAGCTCAATGCGCAACAGGTTATGAATTTTAAGTTAGTCAGAGTGGTCTTAGGCAGATTAATACTGGGTTTGGCGGGTATATTGGTCATATTTGTTTTGCTCGAGTTAGGTCTAAGACTTTGGGGTGGTGAGCTAGCCACTAGAAGTGGCCTGCCAGTAGGCTGGCTGTTAGATGACACAACTGAATGGTTGCCAGATAAGGATCTAATTTTTGTCAGACAAGATGTCAAAGACAATATCTTGTCTGTGAGTCAAAATCCTCCAGAAAAACCCTTGATTTTAGTCCTAGGTGACTCATTTGTTCAAGGCAATACTGTTAAGCCGGCCAATAGATTTGATTCTCAAATGAGTTTAATTTTACAGCAGAGAGGTCTCGACCACAGCTTGCTCAACGTTGGCACATCTGGATATGGCGTTGACCAAGAGCTGACGCTTTTAAAGCAAATTTTGGCTAAAGGGATTACGCCTCAGATTTTGATTTGGACATTTTATGTCAACGATGTTTTTGAAAATGGGCAACAACCAACTTTTACTATTGATGCAGCTGGAAATTTAGAGCCGCTAGCTGGCTCCAAAGATTTTGTCTATCAACGGCAGAGTTTTTACGAATCAATTCCATTACCAGCTCAACTAAAAAATCAAAGTGCTCTAGTTATGGCATCGCTCCATTTTTTTAATTTAGGAATTCTGCAGCAGGTTCCAGCAGAACTGAGAACTTATCATAAAAAAACTCCTTGGGCATATCAGAAAATGGAATTGGAAATTCGGGCTGGTTATGAATTAGCTAAACAATATAACTTTCAGATTGTGCCGGTTTTAATTGAGCCTCAGCTTGACTATTCGACTGACCAACCGGTTCAGGAAACGCAAAATGAAGTTGGTTATATTAATAGTTTTTTGAGTCAAAAACCAAATTACATTAGATTGAATCTGAGGCACATGAGAAGCTTGCCAGCCTATCAGCCGATTTTCAATCAAATTGATGCATCTGATCCAGCTGTCTTTTTTAATACTCCAAGTCTTGATCCAGTGCCATACGGCTACAGACATTTTAATGAGTTGGGTTATAAGATTTTTGGTCAAATTGTGGCCGAGTTTGTTGGGCCATTACTTAGCCAAAAACCTTGACACCTCCTGTTTTGCAAATTTTAGCGCCCGCTTTTTAAGGTATATTTAAGCTATGAATTTTAAAGATTCAGTTTTGAAGTTGAAGAAATTTTGGTTTGAAAAATTGGCAAAATTTACGTTTGGCCTAGTTTTTATATTGATAGTTAGTTTAGTTGGTTATTTGGGTTGGAGATTGCAGCTACAAATTGCTAAAAGTTTGGACCAGCTAACTGAAATAGAGCTTTTAGCAGCTCAAAAAAACCAAACTCAGGCAGAATTGGGCTCAGCTTTAGAGTCACTTCAGGCCACTCAAGCTAGTCTTTCTGCAGTTGTGGGCCAGGATCAGTTTAAACGCAATCAGGCGTTGGAAATAGAAATTGGCGAGATTCAACGAGTTTTCAAATTAGCAGTGGAAAAATATGAGGCTTTATTAAATCTACGCCTGGCTACCGCCGCTAGTCAGCCGCTCGAAAAACTTTTAACTGGAGCCTTAGTAAATTTGTCTAAGCGCAATTACAGCTCAGCCAGTGCCCAGCTGGTAAAGCTGGACGGTGAGATTGCTAAATTACAACAAGTTACGGTTGTGATCCCTGCTAATGTGCCTGCCATCCAAACCGCCCCCAATACCGGTTATCAGCGTCAGCAAGTTACGACTGATCAGGGTAATTTTCTGGTGGATGTGATTGCGGCTGATTTGAACTCCACCAGAGTTCAGGTTGAGACCGCCTCAGATGGTGATTGCCGTGACAACTGCCAGGTAGCCTCACTAGGAGATTATGTCAGTCGAAGTGGCGGTTTTGCCGGCATCAACGGGCCATATTTTTGCCCAGCCGAGTATCCCAGTTGTGCTGGTAAAACAAATTCCTTCGATACTTTACTCATGAATAAGAAAAAAACTTATTTTAACTCAGATAATAACGTCTACAGCACCGTCCCGGCGGTAATTTTTTCTGGCAGTTCGGCCAGGTTTGTGGGACAGTCGTTAGAATGGGGCCGAGACACTGGAGTAGACAGCGTAATTGCAGCCCAGCCACTTCTCCTGTCAAATGGCGAAATCAGATTTGGTGGTGACGGTGATCCTAAAAAAGGTAGTCGCGGCTCTAGAAGCTTCATTGGTTCAAAAGATAATACTGTTTACATTGGAGTTGTTCGTGGCGCTACAGTGGCGGAAGTAGCTTATGTCCTTAAAGCTATGGGTTTAAAACAGGCACTCAATTTAGATAGTGGCGGTTCGACTGCGCTTTACTCTAATGGCAAATATTTGGCTGGTCCTGGTAGGAATACCCCGTTTGGGATAGTCTTGGTTAGGAAATAAAATTATGTTAAGAGAAAATAGTCAAAGCGAACAGGAAGAATGGGAGAAGTTGGTAAGAGGTGATGCAACTCCGCCGCCTAGTTGGACTGCAAAACCAGCAAGGTTTGCGGCAGGAGATGCGAGATTAAATTCTGTTCAAGCAACTCAGGAAATTAGAAGTCTGACTGAAGTTGGAGATCTAGCGAGTTTAACACTAGAAAAATTTAAAGGCATGATGCCTAGAATGACACCAGAAGCTTTGGCTGCCTTGTCGTCTTATCTTGGTAAAATCCAAAGCGGTGGCGTTTCTGGGTTGAGTTGGAATGCAGACATGGCAAGCATTTCTGATTTGATTTCAAGAAAACCTGATAGAGCCAAATCAATTTGGCTCAGCCCTGTCCAGTAAAATTTTACTTATTTTTTTTAATATTTGGCTTCGAGGTATTACCCTCAGCTTTTATAAGTATTTTTTCTGCTATCATAATTCTATGTTTATCAAGCTTTTTCTAGAATCTTTAGTCACTTTTTTAGCCATTGATGCGGTTTGGATTTCGCAGGTGGCTTCGCCTTGGATGAAGCGAGCTACACCGCATTTAATGACAGATAGTCCCAATGTCTTCGCGGCTGGGGCATTTTATGTTTTGTATCTGAGCGTTTTATTGATTTTGATTGTTGTTCCAGGTTTGAATCAGAAAATTGGCTATCAGCCATTAGCTTTCCAAGCTTTTATTTTTGGGTTGGCCGCTTATGCCACCTATGATTTGACAAATTTAGCAGTCATGAAAGGCTATCCTTGGAACATGGCTGTGGCAGATATGATTTGGGGTGGAGTGGTGACAATGACGACAGCCTTGATTATCTATAAGTTGAACGCCTAAACTATGAATTATTTTTGGACTTTGGTTCTGGCTGGCTTAACTTTATTAACGGCTTTGGGTGACGGACTGATCAATGCAGCTGGAGAGCAGAAGAAAACAGACTATCGTCAATTAATTGGCGGGCTATTTATTTATGTCTGTACTGGTCTAGTTTGGTTTGTGATTTATAAACACGTTAAGTTCTCAGTCAGCGGGGCAATTTATGGCGCTATGACAGCCTTAGTTTTTACTTTAATTGGCATTTTTTATTTTCATGAAACGATTAGGTTTCCAGAAGTAATTGGCATTGTCATGGCCATCTCTTCAATATTTCTATTGAGTCGGTTCGGGAGCTAAAGTTACTTTCCTGCAAACTAACTATTGGAAAATTAGGTCATTTTTTTGAGTACTTCAGTCAAATCTACCTGAAAAGCGAATTGGTCGGTGATAGGTTTTTCAACTAAGTTGGCGACTTGTTGATGATAGGCTGGCATAGCAGCATCTTCATAGAAAAGACCAATCGGTAATTTATCAGTTTGTTGGCTGAGTTCCCAAGCACCCGCCTTGTTTGTAGCATCGTGATTGATAGTTTCAAGTTTATAGACTCGCTCTTGGAACCAAGCGTGAGTGTTGGTTTTATTAAACGTAATACAGGGTTGAAAAATATCTAGCAGGGCAAACCCAGGATGCAAGATGGCTTTTTTGACGAGGTTCTTAGTGTAAGCAATATCGCCAGCATAACTTCTGGCAATAAAAGTGCCATTGGCTGCTAAGGCCAAGGCAATAGGATTAACTGGATTTTCTACCACACCCTGTGGAGTTGATTTAGTTTTAGCACCTTTAGTGGCGGTGGGGGCAGCTTGACCAGTGGTTAGGCCATAGACTTGGTTATTATGGACTAACATGGTGATGTTGTGATTCCCTCGGCAGGAGGCAATAAAGTGACCCATGCCCTCTCCGTAAAGACCACCATCACCACCGATGACTAAAACTTTTAGACCGTGGTTAGCCAGTTTAATGCCCTCGGCAATTGGTACAGTTCTGCCATGGAGAGCATGGAAACCATAGACTCTCAGAAAGTCGGCCATGTTGCCACTACAACCAATGTCAAAACTAATTACCAGCTGTTCTTCTGGAATATTTAATTCAGTCAGAGCTTGTTTAATGGCTCCCCAAATTCCGAAGTCGCCGCATCCCGGGCACCAAGTGGGGAAAACTGGACTACGCAGGGTGGTGTTAGAGATATTCGTCTGGTTTAAGGCTGAGGCTTCGCTAGACATGGGTTGGGTTTGAGTTAAATTAGTATCTAGCATTATTTGGCCTTTCTGGTTTTAAGCCAAGCGATAATGTCTTCAGCATAAAAAGGTCGGCCATCATAGCGCCGAATTGATTCTGGGATATCTAGACCAGTTTTTTCTCTAATTAAGGCTTGCCCTTGACCACTGAGATTGCCTTCAATCATGACTAGATTTTTTGCGGCCTGGGTTAGCTGTAGGAAAGCATCAGTTGGGAAGGGCATTAAGGTTGAGAGGTGGATGGCATTGACAGAGTTAGGGTTTACTGGGGTGTTAAATTGTCGCAACACGTTTTCCACGACCATTTTGGTTGAGCCCCAGGACACAAAAGTTGTTTCGGCTTCAGCCGGTCCAAGGAGCTGAGGTGGTGGAGTTTCCAGTATTAGGCCAGCTAATTTGCGCTGGCGTTTGTTAACCATTTTTATGGTCATCTCAGCGTCTTCAGTGGCATAACCATGCTCATCGTGTTCGTACGAATTTGTTAGTTGTAGGCCGTGAGCTTGGCCGGGAATTGATCTAGGAGAGTAGCCTTCTGGAGTGTCAGCAAAGCGTTGATAGGAGTTATCTGCGGGAAGTGCTTCTTGCGCGATCATGCTCAGGCGTTGGTTTGTGTGCTGAGCTTGAAAACTAGTTACATTCATAGCTGATTCAAGGATTAATTTATCAGCCAAAATATAGACTTGAGTTTGGTATTTTTCAGCTAGCTCGAAGGCTAATCTGGTGTAATCAAAACACTCTTGCATATCGCCAGGAGCTATGACGACTTTGGGAAATTCACCGTGGCCGGCGTGGAGGACAAATTGCAAATCAGCTTGACCAGTCCAGGTAGGTAGACCGGTGGCCGGTCCAGGTCGTTGTGCCTCCATAACCACCAACGGAGTTTCAGCTACACCAGCCAACGAGCAAGCTTCAACCATCAAGGCAAAACCACCGCCGGCACTGGCCGTCATAGCTCTAGCTCCAGCAAATGAGGCGCCAATGGCCTGATTAATAGCTGAAATTTCATCCTCAGCGTGTTTGACTACTAGGGGAAAGTTTTTTTCATGCTCGGCCATAAAGTGAAGTAGGGTTGAAGACGGGGACATCGGGTAAGCGGCATAAAATTGGATGCCAGCTGAAAGGGCGCCAAGACCAATCGCCTCGCTGCCAGAAACCAAAATTTGTTTTGGTTGGTCAGGAGTAATATTGGGGAAATTTAATTTGGGCAAGTTGTTGGGTTGAGCGGTGATGGCTGAATATCCAGCCGCAGCGGCTGCTTGGTTTTTCTGAACCACCACTTCGCCTTTGCGGCCAAAAATCTCAGCAATTAGGGTTTGAAGAACTTCCAGTTTAAATCCGAATAAAGCACTTGAAGCGCCCAAGGCCACCATGTTTTCAGCAATACTTCCCTGAGTGGTTGCAAGAGAAATGGTTTTTAATGGTACATCGATAACCGTAGCAGTTAGATTATAGTTTTCCCATTTAATTTGAGCATGAGTTTTATCTGCTAGAATGACTGAATTAACGTCGAGTTCAGCTAAATGTAATTTAATGGCGTCATCATTAAGTGCTAGAAGAACATCAACTTGGCGCTGCTGAACTGTGACCGGCTCTAGCCCGACAGCTACCTGAAGAGTGTTATGACCACCTCTAATTAGTGAAGGATATTCACCATACGCAAAAGTATTTAAGCCGTGCCTCATGGCTAATTTTGCAAATAGCAAGCCAGTGGTGGCTATGCCTTCGCCTGCCAAGCCGGCAATTTTCCAGTTTAAGGTTGACGTCATAGTGGCTATATCATGCCACGTCCTAAGACATCTGACTATATGATGGGTCACATAGCTTACATCTTGGCCTGAGCCACTGGTCGTAGTATCATGCGCCTATGCAGATGCCAAATTGGAACAGTTTTTCGACGTTAAAAAAAGTCCTAGTGATTTTAACGGCTATTGTCAGTTCTATAGCCTTGGGCTTTGGTTGGCTTTGGTCTCAGGATATTAAAGTTGTGATCCCTAGTAGTAGGGTTAGCTATCGCTGCGAGGCTGGCGCCACAGCATTGGATATGTTATTAACCAATTATGCGACTAAATTAGAGGAGACATCCCTAGGAGCTTTAGTCTTAGAAATTGATGGTGTAGCTCAAGGCGATGGTAAATATTGGCTGTATTATGTTGATGATAAAGAGGCCACGATTGGGGCTCAGGCCTATTTTTGTCAGGATAAAGAGCAAATAATTTGGGAACTAAAGTGAGAAGTTTTTTAAGAACTCTTCGGCTTCGGTCTGAGCTTCTAGCCATCAGCTTGATTGTTTTGGCGGTGATTTCTAGATGGTTGCCTCATCCACCCAATATGGCTCCAATTGCAGCCATGGCAATTTTCAGTGGTTTAGTGCTACGACAGCGTTGGGCTGTAGGC
>Ga0265292_1001943_pt1 | contig 15990 bp, 18 predicted proteins | sample Munlanlewell296A_FD_189080 | JGI IMG/M metagenome (GOLD analysis project Ga0265292, IMG submission 189080) | Leachate microbial communities from a municipal landfill in Southern Ontario, Canada - Leachate well 296A | ecosystem: Engineered > Solid waste > Landfill > Unclassified | place: Canada... | reverse complement strand
TTTGATATCCAGAAACCTGGTAAACCTTTGTGGGAGTTTCAGAGTGGTGGTGAAGTAGGAGGAGATGTTAAGGGGGGAGTAGCTATTTCCGGTGATGGCAGTAGAATTTTTGCTCTGATTGGTTCTACCGCGGCACTTTTTGACAAAAATTCTAACAACCCTATTTGGAAAACTGAAGTAGGCAGTGGCTATAATGTGGCCATTTCCAAAGACGGGAAATATATGGCTGTCGGTTTAGCTGGTAGTGAGGAGAACGAAAATTCCAATTTGTTGATCTTGTGGAATGCTGAGAGCGAAAAATCTTTATGGACATATCACTCATCAGGGAATTTCCACGACGTCTCTTTGTCGACCGACGGGAAATATATCGCTGCCTCAACCGGTTGTCCGGATAGAAGATTTTATGTTTTCTCGCGTGATTCAAATACTCCGCTTGTTAAATCTGAAATGTTAACCCGTGATTCTCCTGTCCATCGGGCAAAAATTTCTGCTGACGGATCATTAGCCGCTGTTGGCAGTGAATCCGATGCCGGAGCTGTCTTTCTTTTTAAAACAAATTCTAAAGAACCGGTTTGGAAATTCCCAACGCAAAATGGCAGTTCGGTAAGAGCCTTAAATATTACCCCCGATGGAAAATTTATAGGTGCTGCCACTTTTGGCGGGCAGGTGTATATTTTTGGAAAAGATAATAATTCTCCTGTTGCAACCTGGGTTGTAAACAACACAGCGTTGGGAGGAATAGATATCTCAGATGATGGTAGTTTTATAGCAACAGGCGGTACAGATAAAAAACTTCATATTTTTGAAAAAGGCACGCAAATTGGGAAAGATGTTTCTTTTGATGAATATGTTGAAAATATTGACATTTCCGGTAACGGAAAATATATAGCAGCCGGAACGGGGGGATCTGTTTATTTTTTTGAGAGCTTTAATAAAGATGAAAATAAGATATTTCCTTGTACAACAATTATTGAGCCCAAACCTCAGGAAACTCAGATGGTGATGAAAAGAAACTTATGGAAAAATATTGTTAACTTTATCAAAAGCATCTTTCGTAGGGGAGAAATAACGTCCTCTTGTGGCAATGACTTGTGTGAACCGGGTTTAAGGGAAACGAAAGAGAATTGTGCTAAAGATTGTTCAGCGGGGATATGATATATTAATATTAATATGGTAGGAAGAAGATCACTTGTTCATAAGTTAGTTTTAATTTTAATTTTTATTGTAATTGTTGGGGCTGGATATTTTCTTTGGTTAAAGAGGGGACAGCCGGTGTCCGATCGGCAAATTAAACAGCAACGGGAGCGGGTTCTTTCGATGATGAAAACAAAACTTCCCGAAGCTCCGTTGTCAAGTAAAACCCTGCCGATTATTTCTTATGTTTTACCCAACCCCACTTGTTATTATTTTGCCGGGGCGAGCGTGGCTCACTTTTATGAAAAAGATATCGATTTTGACAAGTTTCTTTGGTATGGCCGGCCTTTGCGATTTAAATTTGACCAGAGGTTTGGCGACTTGCGAACTGGTCCGCCAGCAGGAGAGTTAGTTATGGAAGCATTTTACAATCTTGGTTATAAGACATATCAGGGGAACACGAGCAGGATTTTAATGCCGGCAATATTGATGACTCACATGAACCCGGACGATAATTTTATTTTCTTTAAAAAACAGACAGAAGCTTTTGATTTTATAAAACGCCTGATAAGTGCTGACCAGCCAGTAATGATTAACGGAGCTCCTTTGCCGAATATGAAAAAAGGAGATTTTGGCTTTTTTGCCGGATACAATAATAATTTTGTTTACATTAGGCCGATACCCGACAAAGGCCCTTTTTACTACCAGGAACCGGACATTTTAACTACTTTTTACGAAGTTCCCATAAAAAAATTCTTGGAAATTTGGAACAGGACGGATAACACTTTTTATTGGTTCGAAAAAACACACGAAAGAATCAGTGAACGGGAAATATATCAGATGAATAAGGCAGATGTGCAGGAAACCTATTCTAATATGCAAAAATTTATTAACAATCTTTCCCAAGGTGCCGGTCTTAAGAGCTATTCCAGTAACGGTGACGGGATTAATTCCCGAGCGGCTGCTTCCCGCTATTTAAGGAAGGCTGGTTATTCTCAATTGGCAGACAAATACATGGAAGTTGCCAAACTTTACAATGACAAGGAGGATTTTTCTAAAATTGCAGAGCTGGAAAAGGAAGCCGCTAGGCTTTGGAAATAATCCTAACCTTTAGCGCATTCCCAAGCGGGATAAAATTTGGGTTTTGATTAAAATAATTCCCAGAATGGTGAGAATGACTATGGCGAGAATGTCTAAAAACAGTTTTTTATTCGCAGAAAAGCTTTGCTTATTTTTCATACCTAATATCAGTAAAGCAGATTTAGTGTAAATTTTCAACTGATTGTTGAATAATTATCTAATATCTTCTAATATTATCTAATATCTTCTAAGATCATATAATATGTTGGATTTTAATTATCAAGAGACGGAAACTATCCAAAAACTTCTTTTTGAGGCAGAGGCTTTAAAAATTCTTTTTCAAAGTTTTAAAACACTTCCACACGTTGAAGAAAAAATTAGGAGGGAATCTCTTCTTAAGAGTTCTTTGTATTCAGCAAGAATCGAAGGAAATCCTGCAGAATATGGGAACATTGAGGATGTGGACAAATTGCACAAATTAGAAATATTTAATCTTTTAAGCGCCTATAAGTACATTTACTCAGCCCGAATTCAAAAACACTTAACTATTAATTTGATTAAAAAAATTCATAGAATGGTTATGAAAGGTATTTCTGGGATGGCCGGATCCTATAGAGGTGAATCTTGGGCAATATTTAACAAAGAAGGAGCCGTTATTTATCTTCCTCCAGCCTATTTTAAGGTGCCAAAATTGATGAACGATTTAGTATCAAAATATGAAAAAAGTATGTACCACCCCTTTATTAAGTCAGCAATCAGTCAATTTCTGTTCGAAAAAATCCATCCTTTCGCGGACGGGAATGGCAGAGTTGGAAGGCTTGTGTCTGCATATATTTTACAAAACGAGGGATACGGATTTCGGGGCCTGGTCCCAGTGGAAGAAATTATAGACAATAGAAGACCTGATTATTACCAAGCCCTTGAACCAAATAATAACGCAACTTTGTTTATAGAATTCATGCTTGAAAGTTTTATTGAACAGGCCAAGAAAGCTTCAGAAAAGTTATTGAATACTAATGGGGAAAAACCGGAAGATTTATTGTCTCCAAGGAGAAGAGAAATTTTTGAAATTGTTAAAGATCATCCGTTTTCATCTTTTAGCTTTATCTCCAGAAGGTTTTCAAAAATTAATATGAAAACTTTGCACTACGATTTAAAGAAACTGTTGGAAAAAGGATTTATTGTTAAAATTGGGGAAACAAGAGGGGCAACCTATAGAGTCTAACATGATTAAAGTGCTCAAAAAACACTCCTATTTACTCAGTTTGATATTTGCCCTTGTCATCAGTGTGGTGATATTTATTTTCAGGGATAAATTTGTTCAATTGGAAGAGTATGGGTATCTGGGGATTTTCTTAATAAGCGTTTTAGGCAATGCCACAGTTATTCTTCCGGTTCCGGTTATATTAACCGCTTTTATCGGAGGTGGAATCTTTAATCCTTTTATTGTGGGTATTGTGACTGCGGTGGGAGCGGCGATTGGAGAATTGACCGGTTATTTGGTGGGGTATGGAGGAAAGGTGGTAATAAAAGACAATAAAAAACTTATCAAGATTGAAGGGTGGATGAAAAAGCATGGTCTTTGGGTCCTTTTTGTTCTTTCGGCAATTCCCAATCCTTTTTTTGACTTGGCGGGTATCGTTGCCGGAGCGACAGGTGTTTCTGTTTATAAATACCTGATCGTGGTAACCCTGGGCAAGATGGTTAAATTTATTACGATATCATACCTTGGTGCGGGGTCCATTGATCTCCTTGATAGGTATTTATAAGGTAGATAGTTTTTAGACTTGACAACCCCTATTTGTTATGGGTATACTCTCGGCGCAATGGAAGAAGATCAAAAAGTCCAAGAAGAAACCCAACCGGCCCCCAGTCAAAATACATCTTTTGCCCCTCCTGCTCCCATGAAATCTCAAAATTCTAGAGGGCCGGTCAGAGCAATTGTCGGAATTTTGGTTCTTATTGTTTTTATTATCGCCGGGTTTTTTATCTTTAAAGGAACGGGAACTCCCAAAGAAAGCCCCACCCCTTCCCCTATTATTAGAGGTGTTACCACCGAAGACGAGACCCGGACTCCTACTCCCACACCCGAAGCGGTCGACAAGACCAAGGTCACAATAGAAATTCAGAACGGAACGGGGATAACGGGTGACGCGGGTTATTTAAGGGATATTCTAAAGAGTATGGGTTATGCGAAGTTTGAATTGGGGAACGCTTCAACGCAAGATTATGTAACTACCTCCGCAACTTATTTAAAAGATCTTTCAAAGACGGTCCAGGACGAGATAACCGAAAAACTTAAGGAGACTTATAAAGAGATTGACGTCAAGACTTCAAGCACCGGCAAAGTGGATGTCTTGATAGTTACGGGTTTAAAGAAAGGATCGACACCAAAAGCATCCGCAACTCCCACACCAAAGGCAACATCGACGGCTTCTCCTTCTTCTTCCCCAACGTCGACACCGTCTCCAACATCGTCTCCAGCCCCAACCCCCCAATAAAGTTTTCGCTCCACAGATTATTGACAAAAACACATGGTGTTCATACACTTAGATTATGGAAACACTTGCTGCGTTTTTTGTCGCTTTAGTTACGGTTGTTAATACTATTGCTCCGAAAGCCAATCTTTCCCGGGTATTGGGTGTCAATATTGCTCAAAACACCGCTAAAGAGCTTATACAGACAAGAAATGCTGCGTTGGAAGAAGCGAAAGCCAAAAGAGAGATAGAGAAAGAGGAAATGAAAGTTAAAATAGAGACAGCCAAGGAAAACTTTGAAGCGAGGAGAGAGGAACAAAAACAAAAAAGGGAAGAAATTCGCGACACAAGGAAAAAAGAAATTATCGAAAAGGTGGAGCAAATAATGAGTAGAAATAACGAGAGACGCACAAATCACTTAAATGAGGTACTTGGCAGGCTCAGTGAAATTGCGGCAAAGATCCAAAGCAGAATCGAAAAAATATCTGCCCAGGGGGTAGACATTTCGACCGCCAATTCCGCTCTAGAGACGGCAAAGACAGCCATATCGAATGCCCAGGTTGCCGTCAATGAACAGGCGGGAAAAAGTTATATAGTTGAGGTTACGGGTGAGGATAAACTTCGCCAGGATACCCAAGTAACATTTATCGGGTTTAAATCCGATATAAAGTCCGTCTATAATTTGGTTAAATCGGCCAGGGATTCCGTCAAAGCCGCAATTGAAGCGGTAAAGGCTCTGAGGCCAATAGAATCCACAAACGAAGGAGGTACCGGCAATGAATAAAAACGAAAAAGGATTTGTAGCAGTTGTTTTTGTCACGATTCTGGGGATTCTTATTATCGGGGCTTCGGCGGCTTCTTATTTTATTTTAAAGAAAGCGGGGAAAGTCCCCGGATTTGTCAATGTTTTGCAGGATACCATTGCCACTCCTTTACCCATTTCTGATTCCGATGAGGTGGTCGATATCGCGGAGGAATTTGACACCACCGTCATCGATTTGCTTGAATCGGATTTTGAGGAATTGGAAACTTCAATATCCTCTTTGTAGTTAAAAGATAACTGTTTTTGACTATTTCCTGTCACGGGGTGGTATTATTAATAAGTATGAATGCCGCCCAAATTATTAGTCAAAGATTGAATTTAGATGTAGGAAAAATATCTTTTTCTCCCTCGTATATCCAGGCAGGCGCAATTGTTGTCCTTCTGTTCCTGCTTATTTTAAGTTTTGCCCAATTACGGAAATATTTTATTAATTGGTCTTTAAAAGGAGCTTTGTTTGGAATATTTTTTGGTTTCATATTTGCTCTTTTTCTTGAAGGCTTTCTGATAATCGGAGGTAAGACGGCTTTAACTGAACTTGTTGGTTGGAAGAATGCACCCAAACCAATAGTGAATATTCTTGATGCGGGAAGGAATAAATTAGTTGAGGTCTTGGGTGTTGCCGACGAGATTCCTTCTTCGGTTGCAAAGGAAAATATAAAAGCTTTGGATATTATCTCTCTTTTTCAAAGCCTCAATCCCCAGGAAGCCTCAAAGGCAAAAAAGATAATTTGTCAGCCATAGGCCCATAGTCTTGACTTTTGCTTTTTCCTCTGCTAGAATCTCAGTTCTAATAGGCAAATAAGCTGTCCCAAGCGACAGTTTTTATTGGCTTATATTTTGTACCTTAACAACTTCAAGAGTAACTCTTTGGGGGTTGAAGAAATGGATCGATTCTCGGTCGATTAATTTCACAACCCCTAAAGGAGGTTCGTATGAACAAGAGAAAGATTTTGGTCATAGCCCTTGTGGTTTTTGTTCTTCTGCTCACGGCTTGTACCCCTCAAGGTCAGGCTCAGCAGGAGGCGATTAACAGGGCTGCCAATCGCGAGTATTATATTCCGCAAAATGATGTTGAGGCGCGGAACTACAACTGGCGGTTGGAAATCGCGGACGACCCGTCCCTGATCCTTTGGTGTACCTTCTTCCCGCAGAATCCCAGTTCACCGATGATAACCGTCCCTATCATGGGCAAGTTGACCAGCGGTGGGAAAAGGCCATTCTCGGGAGATGTGAACTTGAATCCCGCATCAGATGGGATGTATGGTTCGAGTGGTGAATATCGCTATGGCTTCGGCCCGTCGGGAAAGTTTGAATATTACGATTTCTACGGCGTCGAGACCTTCTGCACCACCGTTCCGCTCACGTTCCAGCGCGAGAAGACGATCATTGTCATGGAAAAGGATCCCATTCTGACCGCCGCCGGCCAGCAAGCTCAACAGGCGCTTCAGGCTGGCGATCCAGACCTCGCGAATCAGATTCTTTTGGACGCGATCAATCAAGTCCAAGGAGGACAGTAATGAAAGGCTATTGGGATTGGAAGATTTTCTGGAAAGTCGTCGGCATTCTGTTCGTTGTGATACTTGTTCTCACCGTTCTGGGCTTCCTCTTCGGCTGGATCACTTGGCCCATCGATCTGGGTTCACGCCAGAACGTTGAAGAGCAGTTCCAAACTGGCTACGAGCTGTACGAATCTCTGCAAGGGACTGCGCAAGCGGTTTGCATAGCAGAGAAAGCGTACAACGCCGAGACGAATCCGAGCCTGAAATCACAGCGCCAGAGCCAAGTACTCGCGTACGAGACGAATTACGCCCGCCTCTCTGCAGACTACGACGCCTGGTCCAGAAACATTTTCGAAGGTGGAATTATCCGGCCGGCAGATTTGCCAGCACGAGCACCGTCCCTTTCGGAAATGAAGAATCAAGTCTGTCAGTAGGTAAGCAAAATTTTCTCTGCCTACAACTTATCCCTGTGTGATGCTACGGGGTGCTCAACCTCAGTCTCTAGTCAACGCTTGCGTTGGCAAAAGTCGAAAGACTTAGAGAGACTTACAAAACCAAATAGGTTATGAGCAAAAGTAGCTAACAATTGAATACTCTTGAAGTAAAACTGGCCCGGTGCAGCCTTTTCAAATCTATTAACTTAGATGAGAATAAATGCACCACTCTTTACAACTGTGTAGTCGTACTGATGAGCCCAAAAGGGCGAAAGAGTTAAAAATTTTCCTGCTTCATTTTTGTTATACTTCAGATATGAAAGATATAAAACCGGTTATTTCGGAGTTGGTTGAGAGAATAGGTTCTCTTAAAGAATCTTTCAATTTACCCGGGAAAAAAAAGAAAATAGAAATTCTTGAGACGGAATCTGCAGATCCTAATTTATGGAATGATCAGAATAAGGCCAAAAAAATTACCCGGGAGCTTTCCGATTTAAAGAAAGAATTGGAGAAACTGGAAGATTTGGGGGGGACAATTTCCACTCTGGAAGAACTTTTTAAGGAAGGGGGTATCACCGGTGATATGGAAAAGGAGGTCATAAAGGCCGAAAAAGAACTTTCCGGGTTTGAGCTGACGCTTTTTCTTTCCGGGGAGCATGATAACAAAAACACGATGCTTTCGATTCATGCAGGCCAAGGCGGGACGGAGGCAATGGATTGGACGAGCATGCTTTTTAGAATGTATACCAGATTTTGTGAAAAAAGAGGGTGGAAAACGGAAGTTCTGGATAGCACGGATGGCGAGGAAGCCGGGATAAAAAGCATCACTTTTAAGGTAACGGGGCCCTATGCATACGGTTACCTAAAGGGGGAAGCGGGAACGCACCGCTTGGTCAGGCAATCCCCCTTTAATGCGGATAAACTAAGGCAAACCTCATTTGCACTGGTTGAGGTCTTGCCGGAACTTGAGGCTTTGGATCTTCCCGATATAGAGATTAAAGACGAGGATTTGGACTGGCAGTTTTTTAGAAGCTCGTCTCAGGGGGGACAAAACGTTCAAAAGGTCTCAACCGCGGTCAGGCTTATTCACAAACCGACGGGGATTATGGTTACGGCCCAGAATGAAAGATTCCAGGAGAGAAACAGGGAAAATGCCTTGGGTCTTTTAAGGGCAAAGCTATGGTTTTTGCAAAAAACAAAAGAAGCCGATATCAAAAAAGGAATCAAAGGAGACTACAGACCGGCTTCCTGGGGAACTCAAATCCGCTCCTATGTTCTTCATCCTTACAAAATGGTAAAAGATCTCCGAACCGAAGTTGAAACCGGTAACACCGAAGCAGTTTTGGCCGGAGAGTTGGATGAATTCATTGAAGCGGAACTGAAGATTAAGAGTGGGTAAAGAACCGAACGATTTTTAAATAATAACTTGTCAATTTTTTGATATCTCTATCTCTTTTCCAAACAGGAGCAAGCTTATAGACTAAGTCCGAAAGATTCGGATATAAATCAGGGTATGGATCATCCGTAATTTTTATAAACTCACTTTCTTCAAGGAGGAAATAGTCGATAAGTTCAGAAAGCCGCCACAACGACTCGTCTGTAAATTTCTTCTGATTAAATTTTATCGATATATAATCGTAAAACAAAAAATGAAGCATCTCGTGAACTGCTACGGTCATGAAACCCTTAGGATGTCTCCAATAAACCTGGAAGGTTTTGTCTTCCAGAAATCTTGGATTGCAATTAAAAATAGAAAGATAGGCAATATATTTCCCTTTAGGCCAAAGATGTTTTTCAAAATATTTATCAGTTATCTTAAAGAAATCATTTTTGTGCAGTTCCCATTCTTTTTCTGCAAGAACCATAGCTCTTTCTAATTCCTTCAAATTCTTTTCGTAAAACAGATCGACATAATGACTGATAGATTTACCTTTCTCTTTCTCTGAAAGACTCTTGGCTGTCATAAGATCAGGATGTACTTTGGTGATTCCTTCCCCAAAATCTACACCTTCTTTTTTGAAGTTAATAAATTGGTAACAAACCTTCTTATCTAAATTTTTATTCAGCCTAATCCTAAGTCTTGGATACACTTTCATCATTTTACTATCTTTCCGAAACAAAATAAAAAAAGACCACTTTAACCTTATTGGTAATTGCCGGCGAGAACAGCAATTTCGCTTACGCGATGGTGGTCTTTGAATGCTGTTATAAATAAAAGCATCTTGTCACCCATTTGCAGTAATGCTATATTGAAAAAGGAATATGGAAGAACAAGTGAAACCGGTTGAAAGTTCAACCCCGCCGGTACTGAAGAAATTCACGAAGCCCGGTTTTAAGGCGGTTTGGCCTTATATTTTAGGGTCTTTGTTGGTGGTTTTATTGGGAGTCGGAGCCGGCTGGCTTCTTTCCGGCGGAAAAATCAAGTCGGGTCCTTCCAGTAAGGCCGATACCGGGGCAAAAGTCAGTACCAATGAAGCCGGTGTTGAGGATGCGGCAATTTTCAGTCAAACTGCCGAGGGATTGTTGGAGGCCGGTGGAGTAAGCGGTGAAGGTACTTATCATCTAACCAGGGACGGAGGGCCTTCACAGACCGTTAAATTGACTTCTACGGTGATTGATTTGGAAGCCTTTGTCGGTAAGAAGGTTACGGTTTGGGGTGAAACATTAACTTCCCGCGGAGGTTGGCTAATGGATGTGGGGAAAATTAAGGTTGTTGAGTAGTCTTCTTATATTTGGTAACCTGTATCTATCGTGATCAGGTTTAAAAACATCACAAAAACCTTCGGAAGCGTGGTTGCCTTAAAAGACATTTCTTTTGAAATAGAAAAAGGAGAATTTGTTTTTATTACCGGTCCCTCGGGGAGCGGGAAAACCACAATACTCAAATTGATCCTGAAAGAAATCCTCCCCGATTCCGGAAAGATTAGTTTTGGGACTCAAGATATCGAAAAAATTTCCGATAAAGAACTTCCCCTTTATCGAAGAAAAATCGGCTGTGTTTTTCAGGATTTTAAGGTTTTACCCGAAAAGACCGTCCGGGAAAATATTCAAATAGCTTTGGCTGCAATAGGGGTTCCCGAGGATAAATGGGAAAAGAGGATCGATGAAGTTCTTAAAGCATCGGGGATTGAAAAAAGAGCCGATTTCTTTCCGTCACAGCTTTCCGGAGGGGAACTTCAGAGAGTTTCTTTTGCCAGGGCGCTGGCAGTCAAACCTGAACTTATCCTGGCGGATGAACCCACCGGAAATTTGGATTGGGACACGGCGGAGGAAATGATGGATTTATTTGAAAAAATCAGCAAGGAAGGGATAACTGTAATAATGGCAACACATAACAGCTGGATTATTGATAAAATGAAGAAAAGGGAAATTAGATTAAAAGAAGGAAAGGTTGTAAAAGGATAATATATGAATTTTCATTTAAAAACGGCTTTAAGTTCGCTAAGAAGATCCCCCTTTCAGGCCTTGGCGGCTATTTTTGTTTTGACAATTACTTTTTTTGTCGGAACAGCGTTTTCCGTCCTTATTTATTCTTCCTCACAAGTTTTGTCTTATTTTGAAACAAGACCTCAAGTTATCGCTTTTCTTAAGGATGGATCGGGGGTTGAAGCAATTGTTTCTCTCCAGCATAAACTTTCCGCCGACATAAGAATTAAAGATGTTCGTTATGTTTCTAAGGAAGAAGCGCTTTCAATATATAAAGACGCTACCAGTGATAATCCGTTGTTGTCAGAGCTTGTCAGCCCTTCAATATTTCCGGCAAGTTTGGAGTTTTCTCTAAGCAATCTTTCTTTTGCCCAGGATGTGATTAAAGAAATGAAAAGCGAGGATTTGGTGGAGTCGGTTGGTTTTACGGCTTCTTTGGGGGGAGAAAAAACGCTGCAGGATGTCGTGAGCAGGCTCAGGAAAGTGACCTACTACATCAGACTCGGAGGAGGGATATTTGCGGGCGTACTGCTGGGAACGTCATTTACCGTCCTGATGATAATAATCAGCATGAGGATGATCGGCAGAAAGGATGAAGTAGAGATACTCAAACTGATTGGGGCAAAATCCGGCTTTATCAGAAGCCCGATAATAATTGAAGCCGTGATGTACTCTCTTATGGGGGTGTTTATCGGCTGGCTCTTAACGCTAATTCTGGTTTTGTATCTGGCTCCTTGGATTATTTCATATTTCGGTCAAATTCCCGTATTGCCAAAAGAACCCTCAGCGTTTTTTGCCTTATTCGGAATTATTCTTTCGGCCGAAATTTTGATGGGAGTTTTGTTGGCGCTTGGTGGAAGCAACTTGGCTTTAACCAGGGCACGCCGCAAAAAATGAAATTAGTTAAAAAATTACTGCTTTTACTTCTAACCGTCTCTTTTATTTTTCTTGTTGGTGACGGAGCAAAATTTCCGGTATCGGCCAAAACCCCGCAAGAGATTCAGGATGAAATTGCCAAATACGAACAAGAACTCACAAGGCTTTCGGGTCAATCCAAAACCCTTTCGAGTCAGATTGCCCAGTTTGATGCCCAGATTAAACTGACTTCTTTAAAAATTACTCAAACCGAGGAAAAGATACTTTTGTTGGGGGGAAGAATAGACCAGCTGGAGGGTTCTCTAATGGCTTTAACCAAAGCCTTTTCTTCCCGGGCAGTCGAAACATACAAGATAGCAAAATCGGGAAGCGGTTTTTTCTTTTTGATATCTTCCGAAGACGTTAACCAAGCTGTCACCCGTTTTCATTATTTGCAAAAAATCCAGGAGGCGGACAGGATCCTTTTGGAAAAACTTCAAAAAGCCCAAACGTTATATAAAACGGAAAAGAGTGACCAGGAAGTACTTCAGGCGGAGCTTGAAAAGCAGAAAGTAAATTTGGATGTCCAGAAAAAAGCCAAGAATGCTCTTTTACTGCAGACTAAAAACGACGAAGTAAAATACCAGCAGCTTTTGGCACAGGCTTATGCAGAAAAAGCCGCAATTGAAAGGGCTTTGGTCTCGGGAGTAAAAGTCGGGCCGGTAAAAAGGGGAGACCCGATCGCTTTGGTCGGCAATTCCGGCTATCCGGGTTGTTCCACCGGAAAACATTTGCATTTTGAAATCAGAAAGGACGGCTCCTGGACCGACCCCGGCGCTTATCTTTCGGGGAAAAGTGTTCAAAACGATCAGGATAACGGTGGCAATGTCAACGTCGGTTCGGGAAGCTGGCCTTGGCCGATTGAAGATACCGTCCGTTTGACCCAGTTTTATGGTCATACTCCGTATTCTTGGAAATACAAATATTCGGGGGGAAATCATACGGGTTACGATATGGTTTCAACCTCAAGCGATGTGATCAGGGCTCCGGCGGACGGAACCTTATTTAAATATTCCCAGATGTGCGGTTCAAGCAATATTAATATCGTTTATATCGAGCACGGGGATAATGTAATTAGTTTCTACCTTCATGTGCAATAAACATAAACTGCTCGCCTTCGCCTTTGTCTTAATATTGTTTTTTTATTCTACCGATTCCGTGTTTGCGCAGGTGATTATTAATGAATTTAGCTCTTCAAGCAATCCTGAATGGATAGAATTTTACAACTTTTCGGCAACAGCAATCGACTTAACAGGATGGAGCATATCCGATGCTTCTCACGCCCCAAAACCATTGGTTGGTACAATTGAGCCTAGTGGATACTTTGTTTTTGAATCCCTTGAGGGTTGGTTAAATAATTCAGGTTCTGACACAATAACCTTAAAAAATGGGGTGAATGAGATTAATTCTGTAGTTTATGGTTCAGGAGGAATCGTAGGTATACCCGCTTTCGATAAAAGTGCAGGAAGAGTTCCAGATAATTCATCAGAATGGCAAAACAATTTGGCCTGGACAAAGGGATCTCCAAATCCCAGTCCTACGCCAACGCCAACCTCTACTCCTACACCTACACCCACGCCTTCCCCAACCCCGTCCCCGACAACTGCATCTACTGCCACACCGACACCCACTCCTACAAAAACTCCAACTCCGACTCCAACCAAAAGCCCGACATCCAAGCCGACATCCACACCCCGCGGGACAACTTCAGGGCAAGCAACTTCTGAAGAGACAGCTGCACCGCAAAGTATTGTCTTAGGATTAGAAGATAAAACTGTCGGAGATGAAGCCTCCGAATCGGCGGAAGATAAAAAGAGTTTTTCTTTCCTGCCCTTTTTATTTATAGCCGCCGGTTTGGGGTGTATAGGAGTCGCTTTGTTCCTCGTTTTAAAGAAAGGCAAAGGATATAATGAAAAAAGTGAAGAAAAGAGTTAAATATTGGGGACCTCCCGTTCTTTGGGCGGGAGTTATTTTTTGTTTTTCGACTTTGCCTCAAATCAGAACAACGGAAATATACTGGCAGGATTTTATTCTCAAGAAAACTGCCCACATGGTTGAATACGGGATTTTGGCGGTACTTTTTTACAGATTGTTTATTAATAGCAACAAAAGCAAAACAAGGTCGCTGGTCTATTCGTTTATTCTGACTATTGTATATGCGGCGACAGATGAGATTCATCAACTGTACACTCCGGGAAGAGATGCACGGGTGAGGGATGTACTATTTGATACCGCCGGAGCTTCGCTGACCCTTTATTGGATCAAGGAAATTTTGCCTAAAGCGGAAGGTAAGGTAAAATACTATGCAGGGAAATTAGAAATTATATGAGTGGAAAAATTCTGGTCACGGGGGGAGCGGGTTATATAGGAAGTTTCATGGTCAGACACCTCAAAGAAAAAGGATTTGACCCTGTTATCGCCGACAACCTTTCCCAGGGACATAAAGAAGCGGTCGAAGGATTTGAACTTCACAATATCGATTTGGTGAGCGGGAAGGATAAATTAAACGGTCTTCTGTCTGGCCAAAAATTTGCCGGTGTTATTCATATGGCCAGTTTTATTCAGATGGGGGAGTCTTTTGAAAATCCTTCAAAATATTACACCAATAACGTCATCGGTTTTTTAAATCTCTTGGACTCAATGATTAAAAACAAAACAAATAATATTATTCTCTCTTCCTCTGCCGGAGTTTATGGAAACCCCGTAAACCTTCCCATTAGCGAGGAAGATCCAAAAATTCCCGTAAATCCCTACGGGGAAACAAAATATGTTATGGAAAAGATGATGAAGGATTTTGATGCGGCCTATGGATTGAAATTTACGGCAATCAGGTATTTTAATGCCGCAGGCGCAGCTTTGGACGGCTCAATCGGGGAAGACCATCCCAACGAAAGCCATCTTATTCCTCTGGCTATAGAAGCCATGTTGGAAGGAAAAGAATTTACGGTATTTGGAAATGATTACAAAACAAAAGACGGAACCTGTGTCAGGGATTATATCCATGTTTTGGATTTGGTCGAAGCGCATTCATTGGCAATGAGTGCTTTACTTGGTGGCGCGAAAAGTAATTATTATAATGCCGGAGTCGGAGAGGGTTATTCGAATAAAGAAGTAATTAAAATGATAGAAGATGTGACGGGTTTTCCCGCCAAGATAATCTATGGGGAAAGAAGAATGGGTGATGCGGACAGTTTATATGCCTCAAATACAAAAATAAAAAAAGACTTAAACTGGCAGCCGAAATACGGACTTAAAGAAATAATTGAAACCGCCTATCTTTGGCACAAGACCCACCCGAAGGGTTACAGGAGTTGACTTTTATGGTATTATTTAAGCAATAATGAAAAGATTATTGTTCTTTCTACCTTTACTTCTTTTTGCTTTCCTAGTTTTGACGGTAAAAACCACCTTCGCAGCCCCTTACGCTCCTGAAGAAATTATTGTCCAGTTTCGGCCCCTGGTGCCTTCTGCAGTTGTCGAGAGAATCACTCAGAACAGTGGTGCCCGAATTAAAGAGAGGCTTTTTTTACCCCGGACTTTTGTTTTAAAAGTGCCTGCCGGTCAGGAAGAAAATTTGGCGAGGATTTTTTCCCAAAATCTTTTGGTTTCTTACGCAGAATTGAATTACCAAGCACAGGCTTTGGAAGTTCCTAACGATCCTTATTTTGCCAACCAATGGGGGATGATTAAAGTTCAGGGACCGGAGGCTTGGGATATCTCTCACGGTTCTGCGTCAGCCAAAATTGCCATTTTGGATACCGGGATTGATAAAGACCATGAGGATTTAGCCGCCAAGACAGTGGCGCGAGTCAACTTTACCGATACTGTCTCGGATGATGATATTTATGGACATGGCACTCACGTTGCCGGCATTGCCGCGGCCCAGACTAACAACGCCAAAGGAGTAGCGGGTTTGGGCTACGAGTCCAGTTTGATGTCGGTTAAAGTTTTGGATGATAAAGGTTCAGGGTATTATTCTTGGATTGCCAACGGAATTAATTGGGCGGCTGATAACGGGGCTAAGGTGATTAATTTGAGTTTAGGGGGATCTTCGGGTTCAACAACCTTGAAAAATGCCGTTGATTATGCTTGGTCAAAAGGCGTTGTTTTGGCTTGTGCGGCGGGTAATTCTGGCAATCCCTCCCGTACCTACCCGGCTTATTACACCAACTGTCTTGCCACGGCCGCCACTGATAGTAATG
>Ga0265292_1001942_pt1 | contig 16010 bp, 11 predicted proteins | sample Munlanlewell296A_FD_189080 | JGI IMG/M metagenome (GOLD analysis project Ga0265292, IMG submission 189080) | Leachate microbial communities from a municipal landfill in Southern Ontario, Canada - Leachate well 296A | ecosystem: Engineered > Solid waste > Landfill > Unclassified | place: Canada... | reverse complement strand
TCATCTGGAAATTCCACCTGTAAGAAAAAAACTGGCTTACGGCGCTTTGCGGGCCTCCCTGGCAATAAAGTAATGCAGGATATTTTTTTGTTTTGTCAAAATAGGGAGGATAGATAACCCATACCAGCATTTTTTTGTTATCTGTTGTTGTGATCCATCTTTCTTCTATTTTGGCAAATTTTATAGTATCAAGAATAGGTTTGTTTGTAAATGTTAATTGTGTTTCGATATAATCGTTTTTTGCTTTATCAATCCTGAAAATCTCGGTGGGTAACGACATCGACATTTTTGTGCCAATAAGTCTTGTCTGGAAATATTTTGATTTCTCAGGTTTGTCAAGTGTTGCAGCGATATCCGTGTAATCATGCGTCCCTTTTGATATCAGGGTAATTTGTTTCGTTGTAATGTTAACTGAATAGACCTGGTATGTGGCATTGATACCGCTGATGAAATAGATCAGGTTATTATCCAAAGGGTCCCATTTAAAATTTGATGAACTCTGATCAAAACTTTCAGATAGGTCAGTGTGTTGTTTAGTAGCAAAGTCATACAGCATGATGCGTTTTTTGTCCGATTCGAAAGCTGCGGTTTTCATACTGCTCCAGACTATCTTTTTCCCATCGGGAGAAAACATCGGATCCTGGTCGTAGCCTGGCATCTCTTCGCTGATGTTTGTCGTTGCTTTCGTTACAATATTATAAATGTAGATATCGGAATTTGTACTGATTGCCTCTTCTTTCCCATGTAATTTCTTGCAGGTATAAGCGATCTGCTTTCCATCAGGACTCCATGTTATTTGTTCCATTCCGCCATCAGGTGTGAGAGGTGAATCAAATTTTTCATCTTTCATGATGTCGGTATATACGCCTGTTTTTTGAGTGGTTGTATCGTACGATGTAAAAAACACATGGCTGTATGAAAAGTCAGTCCATGCATCCCAGTGGCGATACATCAGGTCATCAAACAACATGGCATTCGCTTTAGGAAGGTCGGTGTAAATGTCGTTTACAGTTTTATCGAGCTTCACATCCTTAATAAATAAAATATTATTTAAGGCAGGGGAGTATGCAAAGCCATTGATGCCGTCTTCAATGTCCGATACTTGTTTTTTGTCGCTGCCATCCGGATTCATTTCCCATATCTGCATACTGCCGTTTTGTGCAGAAAGGTAAGCTATCTTTTTCCCGTCCGGTCTCCAGACAGCATTGTATTCACTTTCTTTTGTATCTGTTAATTTAGTGGGATTTCCACCACTTACAGGAATAGAATAAAGGTCGCGGTTCCCTTTATTTTCTTCAAGGCTGTAATAAGTAATTCCATACAATATTGTTTTTCCGTCAGGGGAAATCTGCATTTCACTTACCCTGCCTAATTTCCAGAGAAGTTCAGGAGTTAGTTTACCTGCCTGCCGGTCAGGCAGGTTTTGCGCGTTTAGATTAACTGAAATCGCAAAAACGAGAATTGCTATAAAATATTTTTTCATAAAATTTCACTGTTGTACGATTAAATTTTTATTTCGTTCCTGACGGAACTTTATTATTTTGATTATTTTCTTTTTTACCAAGATATTATCCCTACGGGATAGCCTCGTTAGAGGCTTAATATTGGTAAAAAAACTATTTACTTGAAAAGTAAGCCCCGTAGGTGGTGATATATATTGAAAGGCTTTATTTACCATAGTTTCAAAGTGTGCAATTTTATTGTTTGGCTTTTATAAAAAAATATTGGGCTGGTTTTTCAAGCTTTGATTGTAAATTGATTTTTTTTCCCGTTTTCAGAACCCAGCGGGTTCAAAGGTTTATAAAAAAATCATTGCGGTTGTTTTGTTCGACTCCGCAGGAGTCGCAGATTATCCCGTTATCCCTGCTTTTATAAACGTGTGATGCCTCCGGCATCTTATTCTAAACCGCTGAGAATGAAAATGAAGCTTGTTAGCATGGTTTAGTTAATGCCTACTGACTAACAGTTTCATTTTATGAGTTTGCGAAATAAAATGAATATCTTGTTAGCAGATCGGTATTATTCTTTTCATCTTCATTATTATTCAAAATTGCAACTGCTTCGTGAAGTGTGAGAAGATTTTTCATTTCTTATTTTTTTCATGAATTAGTTTTAGTAGCCTTTCAAAATAGGCTTCAAAACTTTCTCCCGATTTTATCGGATAATTTTCTATTGAAGATACAAAACTCTCTATCAAATCAGTATATCGTTTAAATATATCCTGCAGCAATTTTTCATTCCCGGTTTCCCAATACTCACCTTCATCATTTACTGTGAAATCCTGCAAATACTTTCCGCTCAGATATTTCAACAGGTGAATGATAAGTTTATGAATTTCAATTCCTGCATACTGTGTTTTTACAGAAAGCATATACAGGTATTGCTGTTCTTCTTTGTTTTCACTTTTACCAAAAAATTCCAGGCGTGAAGGGCTGCTCATTTTTCCGTTTGAAAGAAAACACAACCAAACAGTTTCACAGTTTGGAGGTGTAAAACTTATTCCGTAAATATTTTGGTTGTATTCAGTTTTGCATAAACTGTTTGCAGGAAACTTATCTTCAAAAACAGTGTATTCCCATTTATATATTTCAGCAATGTCTTTCACTTCTTCAATCATTGCTGTTAAAGAAGCTTTTGGTTTGAAACTACCACTATAATGAATACTTAAACCCATGATATAAAATTTACAACTCTCCTTTAAACGCCTTATCCAACAAAGCAGGCATAAGTTGGATTAATTCTTTTTTTCATTGGGTTGGCTTTGCAAACTCTTTTACTTTTGCGAAGGGTTGGATTTGTGCGGTTGAGCAAAATTTCTTCATTCCTAATTCTGCACTCTGCATTCTTAATTCTGCATTCATAAATCCCAAATCTCAAATCCCAATATCTATGAATATCCCAATATCTATCAATATCAAAATTTAATATGTTCATCTGTTGACTTTCTCAGACCTGACAGGTTTTTCCAATCGCACAATGCTTCTGAAACGCTGTCAGGTCAATCCCAAATCCTACTTTCAACTTATGACTTATGCCTTGTAACTTATGACTTGTAACTTGTAACTTACTACTTCCCTTTCATCAATCCATCCAGCCTGTTTAACCCGTCAATAGGTTTCTGGTAATTGGGGCGCAATTCGAGCGCTTTGTTATAATCAGTTTTTGCATTCTGAATATCACCCATCAGTTCGTAACTGTAACCTCTGTTGTAATATGCCTCCACATATTTTGGATCGCAAGTTATCGCATTGGTAAAATGTTTTACTGACTGGGAGTAAACCTTGAGATACACGAGGTGAACATAACCTAAGTTATAATGCGCAAATTTATATTTTGGATCAATTCGCAGTATAGAGTCGTATTCAATAATAGCTTTATCATATTCTTCCGTTTCCTGGTAAAACATCCCAAGCCCGTATCTTGCTTCTGTGCTTTTAGGATTAAGCTTTATTGCATTCATAAAATAATCAACGGCAAGTTTATTTTTTTTTACAGAAAACAATATACCCAATTGAATAAATGCATGATAATACTCGGGATCATGGTCAATCGTTTTTTTAAAATTAGAAACAGCTTTTGCCGTATCGCCTGTTTCCTTGTATGTCATACCTTTCATAAAATAGGCTTTCGCATTTATTTTGTCAATAGCAAGAGCTTTATCAATGTATTCAATGGTTTTTTTATATTCTTTAAAATACAGGTTCAGCTCTGCATATTTCAGGTCAGCTTCGGCATAGTCAGGATCAAGCGCTAACGATTTCTCTATTGCTCGTTTACAATTTTTTATCTTTCCCATTGCGAAATATACATCGGAAAGTGTCAGAAAATATTGAGCTTTTGAAGAATCAATATTCAGCGCTGTACGAATATCTGAAAATGCTTCGTCAAGTTTTTGTTTTTCAATCAACAATTTAGCCCTTTCGTTATAAAGATCAGGATTGTCGGGATTGGCAGCAATCTTTGCGTTTAATTTTGTGATCTCGGGTGAAAGGGTGTCGGAAACTTTAGTTTTAGTAATGTCATTTTTTTTGTTGCCGCTGCCGCAGGAAAACAATGTTATCGCAAGGATAGCCACTATAACAATGGCCAAAACATTTTTCATATTCTTTAGATTATTCAGGAAATGTATATAAAATTAAAGAAATTTCTAAAAACTCAATAAAAACGTCATTGCGAGGGAGGAACCTGCCTACCGGCAAGGCAGGCGACCGAAACAATCTCATTGGTAAACAGATTGCTTCGCTACGCTCGCAATGACGGACTCCATGGATTTTAAAGGTGCCCTGTAATTCAGACGCTACTTCGCAGCCAGGGCTTCGCGTATCTTCACTTCCAGTTCATCGGACAATTCGGGATTATCGGCAAGCAGTTTTTTCACTGCATCTCTTCCCTGGGCGAGTTTGGTATCGCCATAACTGAACCAGGAGCCGCTCTTTTTAATAATATTAAAGTCAACACCCATGTCAACTATTTCTCCTACTTTAGAAATGCCTTCTCCATAAATAAGATCAAATTCGGCTGTTCTGAATGGCGGCGCAATTTTGTTCTTAACTACTTTAACCTTTACCCTGTTTCCCATAACCACATCTCCTTCTTTGATCTGGCTCATTTTTCTGATATCAAGCCGCACGGATGCATAAAATTTAAGGGCATTTCCACCTGTTGTTGTTTCAGGGTTGCCAAACATTATACCTATTTTTTCACGTAATTGGTTAATGAAAATACAGCAGCAGCGTGTCTTGCTGATGGAGGCGGTAAGTTTTCTCAGCGCCTGCGACATCAACCTTGCCTGAAGTCCCATTTTTGAATCGCCCATTTCGCCTTCTATTTCGCTTCTTGGTGTTAGCGCAGCTACAGAGTCGATAACTAAAATATCAATTGCCCCTGAACGTATAAGATTGTCGGCAATTTCAAGCGCTTGCTCTCCGTTATCCGGCTGTGAAATAAGAAGATTTGCAATATCCATTCCGAGTTTTTGCCCATAAAATCTGTCGAATGCATGCTCTGCGTCAATAAATGCCGCAATACCTCCGTTCTTCTGCGATTCAGCAATGGCATGCATAGCTAATGTTGTTTTTCCTGAAGATTCAGGTCCATATATTTCGATCACTCTTCCTTTAGGTATGCCGCCAATCCCAAGAGCGAAATCAAGTCCTATAGATCCGGTTGAAATTGATTCTACATTATCAATAGCGTTATCCCCCAATTTCATTATGGTTCCTTTGCCATATGTTTTCTCAAGCTTATCAAGTGTAAGCTGTAATGCCTTTTGCTTTTCGCCTGTCTGTCCGGTAGTTTCTTTTTCTTTGCTCATATATTTTGTGTTTAATTTTAATACAAATTATTTTTCAAATGTAACATTATTTTTCATTCAAAAAACTATACCGTATGATTTTTATGCTGACTTTTTTTATTGAGTTTTAATAGTTTTGAAATATTTACATATTTCAGTTATTCCACATTCCTTGCATTTTGGATTTTTTGCAGTACAGATATACCTTCCATGAAGTATAAGCCAGTGATGTGCAGTCGGAATTTTATCATCAGGTATGTATTTTATCAATTGCTTTTCTGCTTCCAGCGGGTTTTTTGCATTAGTTGTAAGCCCTATCCTTGCTGATACCCTGAATACATGCGTGTCCACTGCCATCACAGGTTTGTTAAAAACTACAGATGCGATAACATTTGCCGTTTTTCTGCCAACACCGGGAATCTTTTGCAATTCATCTACATCCGAAGGAATCGTGCTGTTGTAATTTAAAACAAGCGCCTTAGCCATTTCAACAAGATGCTTTGCCTTATTGTTTGGATAAGAACAGGATTTGATATATTTCAATACTTTGGAATAGCTCGATTTTGCAAGCGACTCAGGCGTTGGGAAATTTTTGAAAAGGGGAGGGGTTATCAAATTAACTCTTTTATCGGTACATTGAGCAGAAAGAATTACGGCTATAAGCAAATGAAAAGGATTTTCGTAATGAAGCTCTGTTTCAACAATCGGTTTATGTATGCTGAAATATTTGATAAATTTTTGAAACCGTTCTTCTTTTCGCATTATTGTTTTTTGTCAACAAACATACATGAATTTTTATAAAAAACATAAATGTTTTGTTGAAAAGAAAGTCTCAAAGTCAAAATAAGAAAAAACACCATCGGCGCTTTTTCTTTTTATTTGACTGACTTTTTTAGTTCACAATGAAAAACCCTGTATTTACATCTGGCTTAAGTGTAAATACATTCAGCGCTTTAGAATATCCAAGGATATTACTAATCGTTTTTTCTGATGGTTCTTGTTGTAATTTGTCAAGAATGTTTTGGGCGTTCAGAATAGACTGATATTCGTTACGCAACTCTTCGTTGTTGTTAAGCGCTTTACGAATTTTTACGGCATTTTTTTCATCCGTTTCATTGTAAGCGAGAAAAATCAGATCGTTAAAAGTATAGTTTTTGTTCATAGGCTTTAAAATGGATTTGACCATATTTTATAGATAGAACGAACAAAAAAGCAGTTTAGTATTTACTCTCAAAAAAAAATTACAGGGAAAGAATGATGTTTTTCTCTTTCACAAGTTTTCGCAGGTTGATCAGCGCATAGCGCATTCTCCCTAAAGCGGTGTTGATACTGACATTGGTCTGTTCGGCAATTTCTTTAAAGCTCATATCAGCAAAGTGTCGCATGATAATCACTTCACGCTGTTCTTCGGGAAGTAGATCCAGTAATTTTTTAACGTCTTTGTGAATTTGTTCCGTGATAATTTTTTCTTCCACACTTTCATCATAAATCCTGATAGTGTTAAAAATATCATAATCATTATCATTATCAATAACAGGTATCCTGTTTGATTTTCTATAATGATCAATGATGAGGTTATGAGCTATCCTCATCATCCATGGAAGAAATTTCCCTTCATCGTTATAATTGCCTGAACGAAGGGTGTTGATCACTTTAATGAAAGTATCCTGAAATAAATCTTCAGCTAAATATCTGTCTTTTACATTCAGATAGATGTAGGTAAACAACTTTCTTTTGTAACGACGAATTAATGTTTCAATACTGGAATGGTTGCCAATTAAATAAGAATTAATCAGCTCCTGGTCGCTAATTAACGGATGTGTCATTTTAACCTCCCTTTTTAGTGAAAAGGGTAAATATTTATCCGATAAGGATCCTCCTATAGATTAAGATAAATTAAAAAAGAATTAGAAGTAGAGAGGTGCTATTGTATTTATAATTAAGTTAAAACTGGTTTAACTTTACAAAGGTAGTAAAATAATGATGCCTTTGTCAAGTTTTATTTAATAATTTTGAAAAAGATGTAAAAACGGATATTAATTAGTGTCTGTCCATAAAGCCAACTTTTTATTTCATTTAAGATTTCAGATTTTTGATTTCAGATTGAGTATCAGTATTTTAAATCATAAATCTAAAATTATCACAAACTTTAGAGTTTATATACAAACTCTAATTATTTACTGCACTTATGCCTGAAAAAGATTTTTCATCGAATGATTCCCAAAAGTTCATTATTGTTAAAGGGGCAAGGGTGCATAATTTGAAAAATATCGATGTAAACATACCGCGGAATAAGCTGATTGTTATTACAGGCCTGTCGGGTTCTGGAAAATCTTCGCTTGCATTCGACACTTTATACGCAGAAGGTCAAAGGCGTTATGTAGAAAGCCTGAGCTCTTATGCGCGACAGTTTCTTGGCAGGATGAACAAACCCGATGTAGATTATATAAACGGAATTTCTCCGGCAATAGCCATTCAGCAGAAAGTTTCCATCCGGAATCCCAGATCTACTGTAGGCACTTCTACTGAAATATATGAATACCTGAAACTCTTATTTGCAAGAATTGGCAAGACTTATTCTCCGGTTTCGGGCGTTATTGTTAAGAGAGATTCGGTTTCAGATGTTGTAAATTACATCCAATCCCTTACTGAAGGCACAAAAGTGCTTATTTATTCTCCAATGCCTATCCGGTCAGGGAGATCTGTAAATGTTCAATTGGAGATTCTTTTGCAACAGGGATTTTCACGGATTTTGCACGAAGGAGTGGTAAAAAGGATTGACGAATTACTGACTGAAAAACCGGATATGAAAATAAAGGATCATTTAAATGTAGTAATAGACCGGTTTGTTGTAAAACGAAATGATGATGATTTCAATTCAAGAGTGGCTGATTCCATAGAAACAGCTTTTTTTGAAGGAGACGGAATTTGTAAGGTTGAATTTTCTTCTGATGAAATATCAAAAAAAGTCGTCAATTTTTCACGGAAATTTGAAGCGGATGGAATTATTTTTGAAGAACCTTCCACCAATCTTTTCAGCTTTAATAATCCTTATGGCGCCTGCAAGACATGTGAAGGTTTTGGAAGTGTTGTCGGAATAGACGAGGATCTTGTCGTACCTGATAAAAGTCTTTCAATTTTTAATGATGCAATAGCATGCTGGAGAGGGGAAAAAATGAGCGAATGGAAAGACAAACTTATAATGCACGCATATAAATTTGATTTCCCGATTCATCGCCCATATTACGAGTTTACAAAAGAAGAAAAAGAATTGCTTTGGACAGGAAATAAGTATTTTAATGGATTGAATAATTTCTTTAAATATATAGAAGAGCAGACATATAAAATTCAATACAGGGTAATGTTGGCAAGATATAGAGGGAAAACAAGCTGTCCGGATTGCAAAGGCGCAAGGCTAAGAAACGATGCTAATTATGTGAAAGCAGGAGGTAAATCGATCTCTGATCTTACCATAATGCCGCTGAGCGACCTTTATAATTTTTTCTCCGGTCTTAAGTTGACCGCTTATGAAAAAAATGTGAGCAAACGTTTATTTATTGAGATTACTTCGCGGCTTCAGTTTATGCTGGATGTGGGGCTCGGATATCTGACCCTGAACAGGCTTTCATCTACACTTTCCGGCGGGGAATCACAACGGATCAATCTTGCAACATTCCTTGGTAGTAGCCTGGTTGGTTCAATGTACATTCTTGATGAGCCAAGTATTGGCCTTCATCCGAGAGATACGGAGCGTCTTATCAAAGTGCTGAAAACATTGAGAGATATTGGAAATACTGTTATTGTTGTAGAACATGACGAAGATATCATTCGTTCAGCTGACCATCTTATTGATATTGGCCCTTTAGCCGGCGCACATGGAGGGAAAATCGTTTTTTATGGATCACCCGGCGATTTGTTAAAAGAGGAAAAAAGCCTCACTGCCGGATACCTTAATAAAAAGCTGAAGATCGATGTGCCCGCAACAAGGCGGAAATGGAAAGAATTTATTGAAATAAAAGGTGCACGGGAGAATAATCTGAAAGGTATCAACGTCAGATTTCCGTTGCGCATGCTCATTGCTGTTACAGGCGTTAGCGGATCGGGGAAGACATCATTAGTGAAAAATATTTTGTACTCTGCATTGAAAAAGATTTTTGGAGGCTATGGTGAAAAGACCGGAAAATATGATAAACTTGAAGGTGATTTCAGAAGCATTTCCAATATTGAACTTGTTGATCAGAATCCGATAGGTAAATCTTCGCGCTCAAACCCGGTTACGTACGTGAAGGCATATGATGAAATAAGGGAGTTGTATTCACACCAGCAGTTGGCGAAGCTGAGGGGATATAAACCAGGGTATTTTTCATTTAATATTGAAGGTGGCAGGTGCGAAGAATGTGAAGGGGCAGGGGAAGTAACGATTGAAATGCAATTTATGGCCGATATTCGTTTGGTTTGTGAAAGTTGCAGGGGAAAACGTTTTAAGGACGAAGTTCTTGATGTAACTTATAAAGGGAAAAATATCAGCCAGATATTGGATATGACGGTTGATGATGCCCTGGAATTTTTTATTGCAAAAGAAAAACCTGCTCTTGAAAACAAAATCATTTCAAAGCTGAAACCACTTGCCGATGTGGGACTTGGGTATATTAAACTCGGACAGCCTTCGAGCACTCTTAGCGGAGGTGAAGCACAACGAATTAAACTTGCCTTTTTTCTGTCGAAAGGTGCATCAGGAACCCCTACATTCTTTGTATTCGACGAACCCACTACCGGCCTGCATTTTCATGATATTAATAAATTGCTTCATTCTTTTAATGCACTTTTAAAAAACGGACATTCTGTTTTGGTTATTGAACATAATGGCGATGTAATTAAATCAGCCGACTGGGTGATTGATCTGGGACCGGAAGGTGGTGAAAATGGTGGAACTCTTGTTTTTGAGGGAACTCCCGAAGACCTTGCCTTTTGTGATTATTCGTATACAGGGAAGTACCTGAAAAAACATTTTCTTTAACCTGCATTATTCATAGCGTAACACAAGGCTGCAAACAAAATTATAAATGAATTATGAATATCGAACAACGAATATCGAATGACGAAGTTAAAACTTCTTAAATCAAAAATCGTTAACTTAGCGAAGCGTTCTCACGAACACCTTATAAAAATATAAATAATTGTGAGTAATCCTTGTTCTTAAATCAGTATCTATGACTTTATGGACAAGTACTAAATATATTGCCGAAGGGGTCATAAGAACAATTAAACAATGAAATCTATGAAAAAATTATCCGTCTTTTTAATTGCGAATGTAATAGCAATAAATTTTGCTTTTTCACAAGATAATGTTGGAATAGGAACAGTTACACCCGATCCTTCAGCCATTCTGGATCTGTCAGCAAATGACAAAGGATTATTGGTACCTCGTCTTACAACCCTTGAGCGGTTAGCGATCGGTCTTCCGGCTCATGGACTACTTGTTTATGATATAGATTTCCGTTGCTTTTTCTATTATAAAGTACCTGTATTGCCTCAGCTACCAGTTTGGGTTTCGATGTGTGATTCAAGTGCTTCGGGTCCGACAGGACCCACTGGCCCGACCGGCCCAACAGGTCCGGCAGGAAATGATGGAGCAACCGGTCCAACTGGAGCTACGGGAATAGGAACTGTCGGAGCAACAGGCGCAACAGGTGTAACAGGAGCTACCGGAGGAACTGGCCCTGCAGGTAGTTGCCCATACTACCTTGGACAATACAAAGATGGAGGCATTATTTTTTACCTCTACCAAGACACTACCGCTACATGGCACGGTTTAATTGTGTCAAAAACAGAATCAACATTAAAAATGTGGGCACAGTCCGCGCCCGTTAATTATCAAAGTACAAGTGTTCCGACTTGCACAGGTTGCACGGGCTGTACAAGTGGTAGCACAGGGGCACTAAGCTCCTGGAATGGATTGTGCAATACCAGTGCAATTATTAACCAGGGGAATACAAGCGTCGCCGCAGACTGGTGCACAGCTCTGGGTACAGGTTGGTATTTGCCATCTGTTGATGGACTTGGTATTTTATGGCGTAATCGCTTTATTGTAAATAGGGCGGCATCAACTTCTGGTAGCGGTGTTACTTTGTTATCAACCACAGCGTACTATTGGTCTAGTACGGAGTACGATGCCTCCAACGCATGGACCTTCACCTTCGGCAGCGGCTACGCGTTCAACTACAATAAGTCCAATGCAGACTATGTTCGTGCTGTTAGGGCTTTTTAACAACTAAGCGAAGCGTTCTCACAGCTTGTCCCAAATGTATTTCTGGAAACACCTTAAAAAATAAAAATTTTGTGAGTAACATTTATAAAAAAAATAATTTTAATCTGTGTAATCTGTGGCATGTATTTTTTTTAACATTTTAAATCGGCTGAGTAGTTGCAATTTTTTACTAAATTTGTTGCACTTCGAAATAGAATTCAGCCATATTTAACTATTTTTATGCTGAATGTATTCAGATTTTAGGTTAAAAGGTTGAGCAGTTGGTTTGCCTGCCTGTCGCCTGCCTGTCCGGTAGGCAGGGCAGACAGGGTCAATGGATTTTTTTATTGGTTTAAAACTTTAGACCAATGACTTACAACCTAACAAGCAGCCCAACCCATCAACCTTCAACAATATTTTGAGATTAGTATGAAAAAAAATTATTTTATATTCAGTTTGGTATTTTTTCCAATACTTCTTATTGCTCAAACTTCATGGCAATATGAGATAGGACTGCCTCTGATATGCAATCATCCACCCAAAGAATACAAAGCTTTTTCACAGAACTGGGGTTGCGTTCAGGATAGCAGGGGTGTTCTTTATTTTGCAAATGGCGATGGTGTTCTGGAGTTTGACGGCGCCCACTGGAGAGTGATCAGGATTGCCAACAAATCCTCTGCAAGATCAGTTGCCATTGATATAGACGATAAAATATATGTGGGATCCGCATCAGAATTTGGATATTTGGCGACGTCAAAAACAGGCGGACTTAAATATGTATCACTGCTAAATAAGTTTGATCCAAAAAACAGAAAATTCAATTACATTCTGAATATCTATATTGTTAAGTCGGGTGTGTATTTTATGGCGGGAGAAAAACTGTTCCGGTGGAATAAAAACTTAATAAAGGCGTGGAATCTTCATAATCCCGGAAAATGTTACAAGTTTGGAGAAAATATTTTCTTATGGCAAAAAAATACAGGACTCGGGTATATCTGGAACGATTCGATTGTTAAATTGAAAGGCGGAGAATATTTTGCACAGAAATCTATCCAGAATATCCTGCCTTTTAAAGGCAATAAGATGCTTATTGTGACAAAGGATAGCGGAATGTTCCTTGTAAATGATCCTTATAAGTTAAAAAAAAGCATTTATCCTGAAATTATAAAATTCAACAATCAGGCAGATTATTTCATTCATCGCAACATCCTCCTTAATAGTACGAAGCTGAAAAACGGAAATTATGCTTTTACTACTCACAGGAGTGGGACAGCGATTATGGACAATAAAGGTAATTTAATTTCAATATTAAATAAAAAAGCAGGTGTTCAGAATGAAACACACAGTAGTGTGTTCCAGGACAATCAAAATTCGCTTTGGCTCTCACTCGATAATGGCATAACCCGCGCAGATATTTCTTCTCCTCTCAGCTTTTGGAATGATGACATGGGCCTTAAGGGCAGCGTATTGTCTTGTGTCCGGTTTAAAGGGAAAATTTTTGCAGGCACCTGGCAGGGATTGTTCTATCACGATTTTTCCCTTCCAACAGATTCGGTTTATGAGGATGATCAAAAAACTGATCTATCTCATTTCAAATCACTGAAAGATATAAAATCGACAACATGGGATCTGTTGGTTATTAAGAATAAAAAGAACCGCAGGAACGACAAACTAATTGTGGCAAGTTCTGCGGGTGTTTTTGATGTAAATCTGTACTCAAGCAATCCCATTATTGAAAAAGTTACTGCTTTGATTCTCTTCAGGAGCGAAAAAGATCCTTCCAGAATTTTTGTCGGTACGAATGAAGGTATAATATGTATTTCTTTGAATTATTCAGGCGATGAATTGATTTTTAAAAATGAAGGGAAACTTGATGGTATTGATGAAAAAATTGTAAGTATAAATGAAGATAATACCGGTAAATTATGGGTATCTACTGAGTTTTCGGGTGTTTATATGGTGAAATTTAAAAATCGGTACACTCAAAAAAATACATTGTCTCTTAACGGGAAATTGTCGTATAATATAACTCGTTTTGATACCGCATCAGGACTTCCTTCAAGCTACTCTACAATATACAAGTTTAGAAATAAGCTTCTTTTTGTTTCCGAAGATGGGATTTATTTGCCGGTTGAAAAGTTAAACGGAAACAAGGTTTCTGATATCACATTCGTTCGTAAAAACTTTTTGTCTGTTGGTTTTCCTGAGCGATCATTATATATAAACCGGATGATTGAAGATAAAAGGGGAAATCTTTGGCTTCAGATTACCAACAAAGTTACAGGAAAAAAGACTCTTGTTGCAGCTCTTAAAAATAAGAATGGAGCATACACAATAAACACCATTGCTTTTAAACCAATTCCGCAAATGGAAATTTATTCCATATATCCGGAAGAAACCAATGTAACATGGTTTGGTGGTGACGATGGGCTTTATAGGTACGACGGAAATGTTAAATACGCTTATAATCAGGAATTCCATGCGCTTATCAGGAAAGTGATTCTTGAAAGAGATTCGGTTCTTTTTGGAGGAACCTACTTTAAAAATATAAACGATAGCGGCGAATGTGTGGGGCTTTCGCTTGACCAGCCGGAAAACCTGAAGCCGGAAATATCATTTGCATATAATAGCCTGACATTTGAATATGCAGCACCCAGTTATTATGATGAGAGTTCCAAACAGTATAAAATATTCCTTGAAGGTTTTGATAAAAAATGGTCGGATTGGACAAATGAAACAAAAAAAGGATATACGAACCTGCCTCCAGGGGTGTATAAATTTCATGTGATTTCAAAAAATATTTTTGATACGGATAGCACGGAAGCCCTTTACGAATTTAAAATTCTCTCCCCGTGGTACAGGACATATTTAGCTTATGTATTTTATGTTTTGGCTTTTGCTTTCATCATTTATTCTGCAATAAGATACAGTAACAAACGCTTGCGTGAAGCAAAGTTACGGTTGGAAGAAGTGGTTAAAGAACGAACGAACGAAATCAATAATCAAAAAAAGGAACTTGAAAAGGAAAAGGAAAAATCAGATAAGCTTCTTCTTAATATTTTGCCTTTCAAAATTGCGCAAGAATTGAAAGCTGACGGCAGCGCCAAAGCAAAATTTTTTGATCAGGTAACTGTTATGTTTTCTGATTTCAAAGATTTTACGGTAATTGCACAGCAACTCGAACCGCAGGAATTGGTTTCAGAATTGAACAGGTGTTTTGTTTTTTTTGATGATGTTTGTGTCAGGCATAATATTGAAAAGATTAAAACAGTTGGTGATTCATACATGTGTGCAGGCGGATTACCTATTAAAAATAAGACGAATCCTATTGATATGGTTCTTGCCGCATTTGAGATACGCGATTTTATTAACAGGCTGAAAAAAGAACAATCCGACAAAAGGCGGACACTCTGGAAAATCAGAATCGGGATTCACACAGGTAAGATCATTTCGGGAGTTGTCGGCAAGAAAAAGTTTGCTTATGATATATGGGGTGATACTGTTAATACAGCTAGCCGGCTTGAACAATCAGGCTTGCCCAACAAAATTAATATTTCAGGATTGACATACGAACTGGTGAAAGATTTTTTTGAATGTACATACAGAGGAAAGGTACCTGTTAAACACAAAGGCGAGATTGATATGTATTTTGCAGAACGAATAAAGAAAGAGCTGTCAGTGGATGTAGATGGAAAGATACCCAATCAAAAATTCGAGGAACTCTATGAAAAAATTAGTCAGTAACAACAAACCTTAATTCAAATGGATAATAAAGGAGCTGAGAAATATATCATCAGAAAACTGGAAAAAGAACTTCCTGAAAAACTTTATTACCATAGTATAAAGCATACGCTTGATGTTACAATTGCTGCCGTGCAATATGGTATTATGGAAAATCTGACAGAGGAAGAGTTGATATTGGTTAAAATAGCAGCTTTATACCATGACAGCGGGTTTCTTATCAGGTATTTAAACAATGAAGAAACGTCAGCTCAGATTGTACAAGATACTTTACCTGCATTTGGATTTACGCAAAACCAGATCGGACAGATCACTAAAATGATACTTAGTACCGAAATCCATCAGAAACCGAAAACCCTTCTTGAAAAAATATTGTGCGACGCTGATCTTGATTACTTGGGCAGAGATGATTTTTTCATGAATGGTATCTGTTTGCAATGTGAATGGAATGAACACGACAATCCCATATCTCTCAAAGAATGGTATATCCATGAATTGTATTTTCTTCAGCAGCATGAGTATTATACGAAATCGGCTATGCAACTGAGGCAAAAGAAGAAACTGTTTCATCTAAAGCAGATCAGGGAGTTGCTTGGGGAAAGTGTTTAATACCGATTGCACATTCATATTAAATTAAGAAATCTAACTTTAGTGTTATGTTAAACCTAAATTCTCGCATTGAGATTGCTTCAGCCTCCTGCGTCGGCTTTGCAATGACATCATTGCGAG
>Ga0265292_1001941_pt1 | contig 16011 bp, 11 predicted proteins | sample Munlanlewell296A_FD_189080 | JGI IMG/M metagenome (GOLD analysis project Ga0265292, IMG submission 189080) | Leachate microbial communities from a municipal landfill in Southern Ontario, Canada - Leachate well 296A | ecosystem: Engineered > Solid waste > Landfill > Unclassified | place: Canada... | reverse complement strand
CCATCGACCCACTTTATTGCAGCAACGATATCTTCCTCAAATTGAGGTTTTTGTGGCCTACCACATATTTTTTCAGCCTCATCCTTCAGCTCCTTTAGAGTTTTTAAAGGAAGTCCGCTTCCTTTTACACTGTCGATAAGATCCTGCCGGAGAGGATTAATAGCTATACCTCTTTCAGTTATTATTACATCGATAAGCTCGCCGGGTCCGCAAAGCGTTGTCACTTCATCAACTATCACCGGTATTCTGTCGCGGAACAAAGGTATGGGAAGAATAACATTCCGTGCATAAAGGCAGTTCTGCCATCCGCCGATACCATGAAGAAGATAACCATCGGAATGGGTAACTACATTACCGTTGAAATTTAAGTCCACCTCAGTTGCCCCAAGTATCATAATATCCATCATACTGGTCAGGTTTCCCTTTGAATGATAGTTATACGCATTGAAAACAGGATAAGGTATATGGTTAGGATTATTTTCAATTGATCTTACTGCATCCAGATCAAATGCCTGAGCATCAAGTATAAATCCCATCTGGCCCTCCTCCAGCATCTTGACCATGTATTTTGTACTTCCCCCAAAACCGAATTTCGATTTCCATCCTTTGTTTTTCAGAATCTGATGTACAAAAACAGCGATAGCCAGGGATGTGCCTCCGGCTCCAGCCTGCATAGTTATCCCATTTTTCAGAATGCCAGACTTTTCAAGAAATGTTGCGGTTAATTCTGCGATTAACAGCCTATCGGGGCTTTTAGTTATTTGTGTAGTGCCGGATACAATTTTTTCGGGTATCCCGATCTTATCCACAACCACAACATAATCGACATAGTTTCCTTCAATTTCCATCGGGAAGCATGGAAAATCTATAAGATTATCTGTAACAACGATTACCTTGCTGGCATACATGCTATCCGCTTTTGCATAACCAAGTACCCCACAGGCCGAAGTGCCTCCTGTTCCTTTTGCATTACCATAGGAATCAGCTGTCGGCGCTGCAAGAACCGCAATGTCAATCTTAACCTCACCATCCTGTATTGCCTGAACGCGGCCGCCGTGTGATCGCAGGATTGCAGTTCCTTTCATCTTACCTTCGGATACATAACGACCCAAAGGCCCATTCATACTACCCTCAATCCTGTTTATTATACCATCGTCCAGATATTTAATTACAGGGTCATTACAGGGGAAAGAAGCTGAAGGGAACCATACCAGATCCTTCACACCCATAGCTGAAGCCAGTTCGAATACTTTGTTGCTGACAAGATCTCCATCCCTGAGATGATGATGTGTAGAAATAGTCATTCCATCGCGAAGGCCACATTTACGAAGTGCCTCTTCGAGCGATGTAACTACCTTATTACCATCGTCCGGATAGTCAAAACATGTTGGTATCGGAGGCGAATATTTTCCACCCTCCGGTCTGTGTTTTCCAACTCCTTTAAAGGGGATCACAGGCTGACCATTGATCTCCAGGGGGACTGACCTGCCGGCTGCATTTATTATAGTTTTGATAGCCATATTGTCTTTCTTAATACTTAATTCTCTTTCACCGGAATATCATCGATCCAGTTACCGGATAAAAGACCAAGACGCACTGCAAGATCAATAGTTTTTTGAGCTCGTGCGACAACCGGGGGATCGATCATTTTTGTTCCCATGGCCACCACTCCAAGTCCTTTAAGTTTCGCGGTTTCAAATGCAAGTACAATTTTTTTCGATTTTTCCATATCAGTTTCATCCGGGGCAAATCCCTGCCGTATCACCGGAATCTGCCTGGGATGAATACACCCCATACCTTCAAATCCAAGTGCCTTTGATGTGAGAACATTTTGCTTTAGTGCCTCCATATCACCAACATCTGAAAAAACAGAATCAATAGGCTGAATACCGGCTGCCCTGGCTGCAACAACGAGCCTTGTTCTTGCATATAACGATTCCTTACCTTCTGCAGTTCTGGGAACACTCAGATCAGCGGTATAATCTTCGAGTCCTATTGCTATTGCAACAACATTTCCGGACGACCGGGCAATCTCATAAGAATTTTCTACACCTAATGCACTTTCAATAATAGGCATCAGGAACACCTGATTATTCAGATTTAGTTTCGTTTTTATTGCGGCAATCTCATTATCAACACTTTTAACATAATCTGCACTCTCGCATTTAGGGATGAGAATAAGATTAACATTATGAGGAATGACAAAATGAAGATCTTCCAAACCTCTTTCACCCTGGTTTATCCTGACCATCCTTTCTGCGCCGCAGAAATTGATCTGACGTAATGCATTTCTAACCAGAAACCTGGCTTCATCCTTCTTTTCCGGTGCAACTGAGTCTTCAAGATCAAGAATTATTCCGTCAGCAGAATGGAGACCGGCATTGATCATCAGGCCGGGTGTATTACCCGGTAAATATAACCGCGAAAAACGGAACCGGTCACGGGTTGTGGAATAACCATTTTCCTTAATGAACTCAGGCAGATAGTCAAGATCTGTATTAATCAATTGTTTAACAGCAGATTCCAGACGGGCAGCAATAACAAAAGGGAGAGCTCCTGAGTCATTGATCTTCACCAATGCGTTTTTAACTCCGAAGAATTCCAGTATTTCAGAAATAAGGCTTTTTATTGATTCACCAAAAAGTGCCTCTACTTTCGAAACCAGATCAATAATTATTCCCCCCTCAGTTTTTAGTTCCAGAGTAATTTCGCAATCGGACCTGACCTTTGGACCGGAATTACCGGAAATAGCTATGGATTTTTTCATTTTACCCTTTGGTTGGTTATACTCTACAAACCTACTGATTTTTTGTTTTCACAAATCTCAATAAGAACACCTGAAGTTTACTTAGAAAGGAAATTCGACCGGAGTTTTAATGTCAGACTCCACATTTAAAGGTTTTTTCGCTGCAACGTGAACAGCATTCCCATTAACAAAAATTGCTTTATATGGAATGGTGGGACAGGCATATTCGCAATGACCGCAGCCTATGCAGATATCATCAGTAACCTCGGGAATTACCAGATTTCCTTCATAAGGAATCATATGGACAGCTTTTGTCGGACAACTTTCTGAGCATGCACCACAAGCTGTTTTTTCCGTTTTTACAATGCAATTATCCTTTATAAATATTGTTTTACCCAGTTGTGTAAGCTTTTTGGCTTCAAGTACCAGAGGGCGTAAAGCATTGGTTGGACAAATCTCAGTGCAGATTGTGCAGTTGTAAGTACAAAAACTCTTATGGTAATCCATTACAGGTTGCATAATACCTGCAATTCCATATTGAGTAAATGCCGGATGCAAAACTCCATTCGGGCAGGCGCTGATACACAATGAACAAGCTGTACAATCCTTATTAAAATCTTCAATCGCTACTCCTCCGGGAGGGCATACCGGGTAAGTTTTGTTTTCTTTGACTGTCGAGTCTTTCTTAGGTATTGGGGCAGTCTTTTGCTGTCCGTTTGAAACACGCGATAACCCAAACAGAAGCAGGAAAGATCCGGCTATGACCTTTCGCTTACTTTCATCAGTCTCATGAACCTTCTTTTTCAATTTCACAATACCATATGAGAGAGCTTTATCCTGACAGGTATTTATACAATTAAAACAGTCAACACACCGTGTAACATCGACATCGTGTTTGAGAAAGTCGATGCAGGAAGATTTACATCCTAATGAGCATCTCCCACATCTGGTACACGCTTTTTCATCAAATTTTATTCTGAGAAGTGAAATTTTAGAAAGAAGGCCGAGTAATGTTCCGACCGGACAGATCATATTGCAATACAGTCGACCTTTTGTAAATGAAAGGACTCCAACAAGAATAAAAAAAGCTACAGGAACGGAATAGACAACCAAAGAAAATCCTTTAACAGGAATATTACTAAGTGTATAGATGTCAAATTTACCAAGTATCCCGGCCAGAAAGTTGTTAATCACAATAACAGCCGGCCTGGCAAAATAGGTCATAAACCTGCCAAAAATACTATAAGGGTCAAGCAGGGTGATCATATAGATACCCCAGATCAAAGTAACTATAAGTGTTATAGCCAGAAGAGAGTACCTTAATATAGTAAAGGGCTTTTTAAATCCATACCTCCGGAATTTCCTCTTAAAACGTCCGCCAATCCTGCTGAACAGATCCTGGCCGATACCAAGCGGACATAATAAAGAACAGTATGTACGGCCTGACAGTAAAGTAAGAACCAGTACAACAAGAAATCCGGCGGCAGCCAATGTTTCAAGATTATAGAACTTTATTACAGATGGAATAAACTGTAAAAACAATAATATGTTGATATATTCAGCAGGAATTATATGTTTTAAGTCAACAAAGACCAGAAAAAAACAGATAAAAATAAATGTTGAAAATACGATCCGGGTTCTTCTAAGCAAAGGTGACCTCATCAGAAATTACATTTTAATTCTTTTAATATTCAGAGAATCCAGGTTCATATTCCCTAAACCCATTTTATGTGCAATCGGAATATATTCGATTTTTTCTATAGCAACACCAAGCATTTTAGCTGATGCAGCATCTCCTGCTACCCAGTCGGTAGTGAGTATCTGCGACTTCATTGAAACAATATCTTCTTTTGAAACTCCCTGAGGACCATGTTTAACCATAACATTGTAACAATCGATGACATTAAGTGCCGGCTTCTTCTCGTATAATGCATAGTCTGCAATACACTGGTTCAGATTATTTGAATGCCAGTAACCCCTGTCCCATACGAGTCCCATTGTGTTCTTAAGACAACAGGTCATCCGTGTAGAGTTATGATCTTTAAGAACCGGGACATTTATAAAAACATCTGTCTCAAGCAGAAGCTGATGAACCTTGGCACTTTGAAGCTTAATGCCTCCCGGAATTTCAATCTGCTGGTAATAGCTTTCCGAATTGCCCGGGACCACTTTTGCGCCAACAGATTTTGCAACTTTCTCAATTCCGGAGTTCTTATAACAATTTACCCAGTTATCGCATGTGTGGTCAAATACATAAACCTCTTTGGCACCTGCTTTAAAACAATGTTCAATTATCCTTTTGACAAGCAGAGGATTAGTATTTGCTGCCAGTTCCGGAATAACGTCCCACCCGATATTAGGCTTGATCAGCACTTTCTGTCCTTTTTGAACAAAAGTGCTCATCCCTCCCATTTCCTGTATCCCGAGGTCGAACATTGCATCAGGATTTCCACCCATGACGGCAACCATATCATATTTGGCAGTTGACGATGTTGATGTCCAGAGTTTTTCATATCCACCCAGACTCAAGGCTGCTCCCGCTGCCATGCCTGCACCAACCGATGATTTAAGAAAGTCCCTTCTTTTCATAATCTTTATAAACTCGTTAATTCAAATGATTAATGGATAAGTGCCGAAAAATACAATTTTTTTTTATTATTCCGTAAAGATTGTAAATAGTATATTAGCAACGGGAAAGTTTGGTTATTCATGTATTTAATGAATTACCTTAACATTTTTCTATTTTAGTTGTTGATATTTAACAAAATCACATCATTTTTTGAATATGAAAATTATCTCTTACGATTGTTTCTCAGGTATCAGCGGAGATATGAATCTTGGCGCAATGATCGATCTTGGCATTGACAAGACATATCTTATTGGTGAACTAAATAAACTTAATCTCAAAGGTTGGGAACTTATTGTGCAGAAAGACCAGAGACACGGTATTACCGGGACAAAAGTTACGGTTAAGCAGACAAGGCATGAGAATGCACACCGGCACCTATCAGATATTGAAAAGATAATAAATGATTCAAGCCTTGACAATAAGACAAAGGAATTGAGCATGAAAATATTCATGAAGATTGCAACGGCTGAAGCATCCGTACATGGAATATCAATAGATCATGTTCACTTTCATGAAGTCGGAGCAGTTGATTCAATTATCGATGTTGTGGGGGCAGCAATATGCTTTAATGCTTTGAAGGTTGATGGAGTACATGTCTCAACCGTGGAATTGGGAAGTGGTTTTGTGAAATGCGATCATGGAAAGCTTCCTGTGCCTGCACCGGCAACTGCAGAAATCATAAAAGGCATTCCTGTTAAAAAAGGGGGTGTCGACTTTGAAGCCACCACACCGACAGGAGCCGCAATTTTAGCCGCGCTGGGAACAGACTTTAGCGCTGATTTGCCGGTTAAAATTGAAAAAACAGCTTATGGGGTCGGACAAAAAGATCATCACGATGTACCCAACCTTCTGAGGGTATTCCTCGGGGAGACAATATCAGGTTCGGGATCCGGACATGATGCACTTCACCTGGAATGCAACATTGATGATATGAATCCGGAGTTTTTTGAGTATATCTCCGACAGGCTCTTTAAGGCCGGTGCATCTGATGTTTTCTATTCAAATATAATAATGAAAAAAGGCAGGCCCGGTATCGTACTTAATGTAATTTGCGAAACAGAATTGGCTGATACTGTAAAAAATATCATTTTTACGGAATCTACTTCACTGGGTATCAGGACATTTCCTTTCAGAAAGGATACTCTGGTCAGAAAATTTGAAACCCTTCAGACCATTTATGGTGATATAACCGTTAAACGATCATTTTATAAAGAGAAAGAGGTCTCCTGCAAGCCCGAATATGACGAATGCAAAAAAATAGCAGCGGAAAAAGGAATTCCCGTCAAAGAGATTTATAATAATGTTATGGCGTTAATAGTTCAAAAGTCAAAAGTCAAAAAGAAAATAAAGAATCCTGAAAAGAAAAAACTATGAATGTAAAAGAAGTTGAAAAACTGCTGAAAGATGTCAAAAATGGACAGACGAGCATAGAAGAAGCTCTGGAAGTACTAAAAAACTTCCCATATACCGACCTTGGTTTTGCGAGAATCGATCATCACCGTGAAATGCGTACAGGTTACCCTGAAATCATTTACTGTGCTGGAAAATCTGTTGAACAGGTTAAAGAAATTTTCAGGGTGATGTCAGAAAGGGAGAATAATGTTATAGGTACCAGGGCAAACCAGGAAATATATGAAGCTGTCAGGAGTATTTTACCTGATGCTGTCTTTTATCGTGAAGCCCGGATCATCTCCATGCAGAAGAAAAAACCAAAAGCACCTGAAAGCCGTATTGCAGTAATAACAGCCGGTACCTCTGATATTCCTGTTGCAGAAGAAGCAGCTATCACAGCCGAACTACTTGGAAATAATGTTTTAAGAATATACGACGCAGGTGTTGCAGGAATACACAGACTTGTTGACAAGCTGCCTGAGATCAGAAGCTGCAGAGTGGTTGTTGTAATTGCGGGAATGGAAGGGGCTCTTGCCAGCGTCGTGGGAGGACTTGTTGACAAACCGGTAATTGCTGTACCAACAAGCGTTGGCTATGGTGCCAGTTTCGGAGGTATTTCCGCTCTTCTGGCCATGCTGACCAGCTGTTCGACAGGCGTTACCGTAGTAAATATTGACAATGGATTCGGTGCCGGTTTCTCTGCAAGTATGATTAACCGAATGGAGTGATTCTTTTTGCAATGGCAGGGAAAATATTGGTTTCCATAGCATACTTACCACCGGTTGAATACGTCTCCTTAATTTCACGGGCAGATGAAGTATTAGTTGAAAGAGAGGAGAATTATCTGAAACAGACCTACCGGAACAGATGTTATATTCTTTCAGCGCATGGTCCTCAGCTTCTGTCTGTACCTGTTTTTCTGGGTAGTTTGCATAAAACACCGGTAAAAGATATCAGGATCGATTACTCCAAAAGGTGGCAGCAGGTTCATTTAAGGGCTATGACTGCATCATACAGTTCATCTCCCTATTTTGAGTTTTATTTTGAAGGTATTGAAAAGAAAATTATGAAAAACTATGATTTTCTTCTTGACCTGAACATGGAGCTTATATATTCAGTTCTTGAAATACTTAAAATGAAAAAGACAATTTCCTATACCACTAATTTTAAACCTGTTAGTGATATGGAAAATGATTTCAGGTACAAAATTACACCTAAGGAAGAATCTCCGTTTACTTTAAAAGAATACTACCAGGTATTTAATAACGGTGAAGGTTTTGTACCGGGTCTGAGTATTATTGATCTTGTCTTTAATATGGGACCAGAAGCAGTTGACTATCTTTAAAGGCGCAAAGGCGTAACGGTGCAACGGCAAAAAAGCTGTAAAGGCAATAGAGGCTGTAGATGCTGTATTTGAAATGAGAAATGAGAAATGAGCTATCAGCTACGAGCTATCAGCTACGAGCAAAAAAAGAGGCTATCTCAATTGAAACAGCCTCGTTCAAAGGAAGTCATCAAAGTATTAATAGCCAAACTTATAACCTAAAGAAACCGTAAACATGTTTTTTATAGTACTTAAATTGACTGTTGCAGGATCAAAACTACTATCAAGAGGATATAAAACATTTACCTGGGAATACTTATAATTGGTATATGCGAAGTCGATAGAAACATTTTGTTCCCTGAACCCTGCTCCGAAAGAGATTGAACTATAGTCAAGATTATTATTGTCCTCTCCTGGCTGAAATGCTTTACCGTAATAGCCATATCCGGTTCTCAGATACAACTTATTGAATCTGAATTCACCTCCAATGCGAATGTTGCTGGCGGATTTCAGACTGTTCTTTATATTCATATTTTTTTCACTGTAATCATAGTCATCTCCTGTCTCGGAGAATTTGGCAATACTATAGTCAACAAGCTCGTAATCAGCGCTGATAAGAGCAAACTTCTTTATCTGAACTGCAACTCCTGCCAATGCTCTGAATGGGGTAGTAAGAGCGTAGTTGTACCTCATCGGGTCATTGGAAAATTCATAATGACCGCCATCGGTAAAGTTTGATGTGATATCCTCATAGAAGTATTCATTAATCCTGTACAATGTAGGTGAATGAAATGCAAGACCAATGCGAACAGTCTCAATAGGTTTTATTATCGCACCGATCTTGAGGGAATAACCGGTCCCGGTATTTTCAAAATGATCGGTGTAGGTAAAATTTTGGAATTTTGAAGCCATAGCCAGATCTGTCGATTCGAGGTGTTCGAAATGGCTGGTATATTTCAGCCTGCTGATCCCAAGCGTGGCTCCGAAAAAGATCTTATTTGAATAATTACCACCGATTGAGAGAGCATGCTCTCCTGTATACCCCTCATACGATACCAGGCGTCTTATGGTCTGTCCGTACACCGATGGAGGATTGTCCCCATAATTTGAAAAAACAGTACCAAATGATCTTGCACCCGATCCGGTGATAGTATCCATTACCCACGCATCATAGGCAATTCCTTCAGCACCTGAGAGATCTTTATAATCCGTTCCCTCACTGATTCCGGCCCAGTAATCTGCCATTGAACTTGTTGTGCTCATCCCCTGAATCCTTATACTCTGATTCAGATTATTTGTTTTATTGAATGAATAACCAAAATTCAGTGTGATAAGACCCGTTTCATTGTTGTTTGAGATTACATTACTGACTATACCGGCCTGGTTAAGATTAAAATTATAAAGATAATCGGAAGTAATTCCATTGAAGCCGGCTGATGAATTAATGTGGAATAACTGCGGAGTAACTGTTATTTCAGATGATCTGAAAACACCGATCCCTGCCGGGTTCTGGCTTAAAGAAGACAGATCCCCACCAAGAGCGGTGAATGCTCCTCCCATTGACATAAACCTTGCAGTTCCTCCATAAAAGACCTGTGAATACCTGAGGGCATCATCAACGTTCTGAGCAATAACCCCACTAAATAAACCTATTACCACTATTACTGTTAAACATATCCTTTTCATAACATTTCTTTTTTTGTAAGACTATCCCTGCACTCCGTTAATAGAATGAACTTTTTCTGAAAATTGTTAATATCATTTTAAACTACCTCCTGCGTGATGAAGAACCTGATGAAGAACCTGATGAAGAACCTGATGATGACCCTGAGGATGACCCTGAGGATGACCCTGAAGATGAACCTGAAGAAATGGAACTTCTTGATTCAGAACCGGAGGATCTGCTGCCTGAAGATGAGTTGTTATAGGAACCTGATGAATATCCTGAACTGCTTTCTGCACTTCTTCTTGTTGGAACTGAATATTGTACCGAATTGTTAGAAGGCGAGACAGCTCTTCTTTGCACACTATTAACTGAAGAATTACTTCTGACATTATTAGTAGGATTCTGGTTGGAACCCTGATTCGAAGGAGTTCGTACAGAACCGGTGTTATTATAGACCCTGTTATTATTGACAGCACCACTGTTCCTGTTAACTGAAGAATTGCCTACATCAGAGACTCTGCTATTATTATAAGAAGGTCTTGTGCTCATACGCGGATTATTATAACTGGGGGTATAAGATCTGTTAACACTGTTATATTCAGGTCTCACATTTGTCGAACTTCTCTGTGTGGATGTATTGGTACGAATATTTTCTCCTTTAACAGTCTCCTGGTTCAGTTTTCTGTCAGCCGGATTGACTGCCTGTTGAGAATTGACATTAGTGGAATAAGTATCTCTTCTTGAGGAGCCTAAAGCAGATACATTACTGTTCCATCTGGATGAAAGGGTGCTTGGCCTTTCTCTTCTGCCATAAGGGACAGAATTCTTTCCTTCGTTATGAAAATAGCTTCCTGAATAATAACCATATGGACTGTAAAAAGGAGAATAATATGAACCAAAACCGCCATAATAGCTCCCGTAATGATTTCTGTACGGACTGTAGAAAGAAGAATAATATGGATCAAATCCGCCATAATAGCCCCCGTAATAACCACCATAATAGTCGCCATATAATCCTCCATAACTATAATATGGATTGTAAGAATATGGAAATCCTCCATAACCAAAGTTATATCCGAAAGAGGGGTAACCAAAGTCAGAATAGAACGGATCTCTCCAATAAGGGTCAAAGTAATTACCGTAAAATCTTCTTAACCTCCCTGTATATGAGTAATTATTATAATTATCATATCCCCCACCGTAGTTATTGTTGTTTATAATAATCTGATCGTCATAATCAACAGCATCAGAATACTGATCTGAAACAAGAGTATCGGCGGCATAAATATTATCATAATAGTCTTCAGCTTTTAAAGTCCCTGCAGCTATCTGCTCATTAGCAGACGATTTAGCTGTAACTACCGGTTTATCGGAAGTTAAATAGTAAAGATCATCATACTCTGCACCGGTATAAAGGCTTGAGGTACAGGAGCCTAGGGTCAGAAGTACTAAGACCAATATGTAAGATAATGCTTTCATTTTTAATTCCCTCTATTGTTTTCTAATTAACAAGCAAATATTATACCAAAGAAACAAATTTTTGAATTAACTATTAACGATTCACTAAATAAAAATATGAGAGCCTCATAAAAGAGGCCCTTTATTATCTTCTTCTGGTCGATTTTTCACTTGATGAAGTTGATTTCGAAGTGGCAGCTTTCGATTCACTCCTCGATGAAGTACTTCTTCCTTTTGAAGCAGAAGTTCCGGATTTGGAAGAGGATGAGCTTCTTGCAGGAGTACTCACTGATCTTGATGGAGTGGTATTTCTCCTGGATTCACCCATGTTTTGGCCGTTGTTTGATTTTTCTGTTGAATTGCTCCTTTCAACTGCGTTTCGCGAGGAGTTGCCTGTTGAAACTTCCCTTCTTGATACATTTCCTGAAGATGATTCAGAAACGTTATCGGGTTTCCTTCTTGATGAGTTACTTGAAGATGAATATCGTGTTGAAGGATAATTGTAATTATTATATGTATTGTAAACCGGTCTGTAATCGTTATATCCGTGGTTATGCCTGTTCCACCCGTAATAATTGTTTGACCATCTGTTCCTTATTCTGACATTAAATATCACCGGGGTGTACCAGTTGTTGTAGTAAAAAGGATCGTAGCCCCAGTAATATGAATTTCCGAAATAAGGGTCATACCCTCCGTTATTGTATCCGTAATCATAGCTATAAACCGGGTAGTTATAAGAATATCCGATTCCAAAACTGCCACCTCCATAAATGCTTATTCCCCAGGAATAGGGCTGGTAGTTGTACCAGTATGTATCGGCAAAAACAGGTGCATAATAATTGAATGCTGTATATGACCTGTGAAACCTGTTTATCCGCGATGAAAAGTAGTAGTCATAATCATCGTAATAATTATTGACCACTATCCTGGCGTCATCATTTCTGTAGTCTCTCATATCAGCTATCTGAGCCTTTACCGTGGACCCGGTAAGCAGAAGGACCGATATAATTCCGATGTAGTATTTTGCTTTCATGATGAACCTCCCTTTCTTTTTTGAATAATAACTGAAGATTTTATTTATTTTTACGCAATCTATTTCTTTAAAACTAATAAACAAATACCATACCAAAAAAATGGCGAAGTTTTTAACTAACAGGGAGGAGAATTATTCACAATGGTATAATGACCTGGTTATGAAGGCTGATCTGGCTGAAAATTCAGCAGTCAGAGGATGCATGGTAATCAAACCTTACGGGTATGCCATTTGGGAAAAAATACAGGCTGAACTCGACAGACTATTCAAAGCAACCGGGCATGTTAACGCATATTTTCCATTATTCATTCCAAAATCTTTCTTCAGTAAAGAGGCTGCACATGTTGAGGGATTTGCAAAAGAATGTGCAGTTGTTACTCATTACCGTCTCAAGAATGATGAGAATGGAAAAGGAATTGTTGTTGATCCTACATCTAAGCTTGAGGAGGAACTTATCATCCGTCCTACCTCAGAAACAATAATCTGGCATTCTTACAAAAACTGGATTCAATCGTACCGGGATCTGCCTATTCTGATAAATCAGTGGGCAAATGTTGTGAGATGGGAAATGCGGACAAGGCTGTTCCTCAGAACTACTGAATTCCTGTGGCAGGAGGGTCATACTGCTCATGCAACGCGCGAAGAGGCTATTGAAGAGACTGAAAAGATGATCAATGTTTACGCAGGCTTTGCCGAAAACTCTATGGCTCTTCCTGTAATAAAAGGCTATAAGAGTGAAAATGAGCGTTTTGCAGGCGCACTCGACACTTTTGCCATCGAAGCTCTTATGCAGGATGGTAAGGCTTTACAGTGCGGTACCAGTCATTTTCTGGGACAAAATTTTGCAAAAGCTTTTGATGTTCAGTTTACTGATAGGACCGGGAAGCTTGATTATGTATGGGCTACATCATGGGGTGTGTCCACAAGGCTCATGGGTGCAATTATTATGGGCCATGCCGATAACCACGGACTGGTACTACCTCCTAAACTTGCTCCTATTCAGGTTGTAATAATCCCAATTTATAAAAACATAGAACAACTCGCTACTTTATCTGAGACCGCAAAGAATATCAAGGCAGGACTGGAGGCATTGGGTATATCTGTTAAATATGATGACAGGGACAATAATAAACCAGGATGGAAATTTGCTGATTATGAGCTAAAAGGAGTTCCTGTACGTCTTACTATCGGGCCACGCGACCTTGAAAACAAAACAGTTGAAGTTGCCCGGCGGGATAACCTTACAAAAGAGACGATCCCGATTGATAAAGTAAATGAGCATATCCTAAAACTTCTTGATGATATTCAAATCAATATTTTTAATAAGGCTCTGAATTTCAGAAAAGAAAATACCTTTTATGTTGATAAGTGGGATGATTTTCTGAAAATTCTTGATAATCAGGGTGGTTTTATTATGGCTCATTGGGATGGTACAACGGAGACCGAGGAGAAAATAAAAGAGGAGACAAAAGCTACAATAAGATGTATTCCTTTCGACAGTCCGGAAGAGGATGGCAAATGTATCTATTCAGGAAAACCTTCAAAAAGGAGGGTTCTCTTTGCAAGATCCTATTAATAATTAGTATTTTAGACGCCAATATCTCATTTTAATAAAGCTCTTATCATGTCCGATCAGAATGAAAAAAAACTGGAAATAATTGGAACTCTGAAAGAGAAATCCCTGCTTAAACAAAAGGTTTATGATAACACACTTGAATCATTCTGCATCGTAAAGGATGTTCTTAAAAGTTTATCGAAAGAGATAAACACAAGTTTAGGTGGGGCAGATTCCAGAATAAGGCTGGAATATACCGACAGGAGTAATTTTGATGCGCAGATAAAGGTAGCCGGTGACATATTGCTTTTCAGCATGCATTCAAACATTTTTCAGTTCGACAGGGATCATCCTGCCTGGAAAACTGCATATATCCAGAAAAATAAGAACAATGCATATTCCGGTATTATCAATATATACAACTTTCTCGCCGATTCATTCAGGTATTCCCGGTTTGATGATCTTGGATATCTGATAGCCAGGATCTTTATAAACTATGAGAAACAGTATTTTGTTGAAGGAAAAAGACAGATGGGAATGTTGTTTACGAATTTTGGAAGTGAAGAGATAAGCAAACAATCATTACAACTGATTATCTCCACCGCAATTCAATATGCCCTGGAATTTGATCTTCTCGTACCACCATACGATATCGTAAAAATTGCCACAGTAGGTCAGGCAGAAGCAAAAATCCAGCATTCAAGGGTGATGACCGGTAAACGTCTTGGATTCCAGTTTAATTCTGATGATGTATTGATCAGCAATCCGCGAGAAACCTGATGTGCAACGTTCAAAAAAAATACAGGAGATCGTTCAGTGCTTTGATTTTTGTGGCACTTCTGTTTTTTTGTAACCTCGCATATCCTCAAAACCGGTCAGAAAACGACACCATAATAAGGAAAGATAAAAACCTTGTGTTCTTCGACTCCCTGAAATTGAGAGCTTCAAAGAACCGGCTAACCAAAAAGCTATATGACTTTATTATTGTTCCTCCCGACACAATCGTCAAAAAACAGATCACAGGGACAAGTGATGCCAGCTATATTAACTATTCCGGTAAAAAGATCAGAAAAATTGAGGTAAAAAGATTAAATGTTTTCGGAGTAAATATTAATAATCCGGCATCAAATAGTACAAAAAAAATTGAGAATTTTTTAAATAAAACACATGTCAATACTAATGAAAGCATAATAAGAAAAAACCTTCTGTTTGCGGTAGGTGATACAATTTCTCCATTGACACTCAGCGATAACGAGAGAATATTAAGGCAACTCTCATACATAGATGATGCAAGGATCATAGTTATGCCAGTGTCTGACGATGAGGCTGATATTGTGGTATTTACAAAAGATGTTTATTCTTTGGGCGGTGATTATAGCTACAAGGGGCTCAAAAAAGGTTCTGTATCAATCTTTGAAAAAAATATCTTCGGTATGGGCCATGAATTTGGACTTGAGATGCCTTTTGATGCCAAAACACCGGATTCACCAGGATTTGGAGTTCACTATAAGGTCGATAATATCTGGAAATCTTTTATCAACCTAAACGTTTATTTCTTCGATGGCCTGGGAGAGAAAACTTATGGATTCAACTTAAGCCGTAAGCTTGTCAGCTCAACCACAAAATATGCGGGGGGGATCTCTGTCAGACAAATGTATACTACTGAAGATCTTGACACCCTTCCTGTTCCGGAGCCGCTTAAATACAATTTACAGGATTACTGGCTCTCAAGGTCGTTTCTGATTAATAGGGAAAGAGTTTCAAGAATCATCATCGGGACACGTTATACTAATAATAATGTATTTGACCGGCCACTAGTTCTTCCTGAATCTTACCATTACCTTCAGAAATACAGGATGTACCTCGGTTCGGCGGCCTTTTCAATTCAGAAGTACTACAAAACAAATCTTATCTATGGTTATGGCCGTACTGAAGATATTCCGTATGGCGGGTTATTCAGGATTACCGTTGGAAGAGAATTTAATGAATTTAAACAAAGAACATACCTTGGAGCAGAAATTGCATTGGGTAAATCAAGCAAAAGTCTTGGTTATTTCTACACCTCTGCAGGACTTGCCACTTATTTGAAAGGAGACAAGACAGAACAGGGACTTTTATCACTAAGTATGAAATATTTTTCCAACCTTATAATTGTAGGAAATAATATGATCCGGAATTTTGTTTATATTGACTATACAAGAGGATTGG
>Ga0265292_1001940_pt1 | contig 16022 bp, 17 predicted proteins | sample Munlanlewell296A_FD_189080 | JGI IMG/M metagenome (GOLD analysis project Ga0265292, IMG submission 189080) | Leachate microbial communities from a municipal landfill in Southern Ontario, Canada - Leachate well 296A | ecosystem: Engineered > Solid waste > Landfill > Unclassified | place: Canada... | reverse complement strand
TTTAGTGTATCATAAAAAAAATCGAAAAACACAGCGTCCAGACTTAAAAAACCTATTAATGTTATACTTTATAGTGTGTTGCGAAACCTCGACATGTCATTCCAAACTTGCTTGCCACGCTGTAGTGTAATCACGAAGGCGAGGATTTGGAACCTGCCTCGCCGTCAAGGCGGGTCCAGTGGACACTGGATCCTGATTTTCATCAGGATGACAAAAAGAAAACAAATATGCCCGGATTTCATAATTCAAAGTATTGTAATCTAAAATCTAATGTCTACCGTCTAAAATCTACCCCCATGATCCCCAAAACTATTCACTATTGTTGGTTCGGTAAAAATCCAAAATCCCCTGAAATTTTGGAGTGTATTGAAAGCTGGAAAAAGTTATGCCCTGACTTTTCTATTATTGAATGGAATGAAGATAATTTTGCTTTTAATGATTATCCATTCACTGCCAAAATGTATAAAGAAAAAAGATGGGCCTTCGTCGCTGATTATGCGAGATTGCATATTCTGTATGAACAAGGCGGATTTTATTTAGATACTGATATGCTACTACTTAAATCACTTTCTCCCCTATTAAATCACGAATGTGTTTTAGGTGAAGAGGAAATTGGAATTATAAGTGCTGGTATGATTGGAGTCGCTCCACATCATCCATTTATTTTAAATTGTAAAAATTATTATGATAACAATAGTAACGAATTAATTACTATTCCTCGAGTCCTTTCACAAGTTTTTAAAAATTACGAAAACAAATCATCTCTAACTGTTTTACCACCAAAAACATTTTATCCATTCGACAGTGAGCATATAAAAAAGTGGCACGGGCAGGATTTAGGAAAGGATGTATTCGGTGTTCATCTTTGGAATTATTCTTGGGGAAGTCCATTAAATAAATTTTTCAAAAAAATAGGTATTTATAAAATTGGTGTAAAGCTAGCAGAATCTCTCGGTATAAAAAACATCCTGAAAAAACTCCTTGGATTAATTTAGCTAATACTACAAATTGCGAAAGCTCCCTTGCGGGAGCTTTCTCGGAGCCCAAAGGCACTGTGTAATTATTATACCAGCAACAAACAATTTGTCATTTAATTAATCCAAAATAATAAAATTCGGACGAATTCATATACCCAAGTCAAGGTTTTCATCTAAATTTTATTAGTTGAGGCTAAATGTATGCAAACATGTACATTTTGTATACATTCTATAAAAGATGTAACCACACTCTCCTAAAGCCGAAAAAGTACCTTTTATCTCAATACCTTTTCATTTACTGCAATTTACAAAGTTTATAAACTTTTGATTTTTTGACTAAGTTTATAAACTTTGATAAATACCAACAACCACCGCGGCCTTGCCTCGGTGTCGGACAAAAAATAAAAAAACTATAATAAATGATATAATTAAATTATCTTATTAAATCCATTGAATTGACTTTACGGACTTTCGACTTTATGGACTTTATGGACTAACTCATGAAATTCAGTATCATTACTCCCACATATAAAAGAGCGGATAAATTAATTCGTGCTGTTAATTCACTGCGTAATCAAACTTTTGGTGATTGGGAAATGATTATAGTCAACGACTCTCCTACTGAGCCAGACTATGATAAATTTGAACGAACAATAAATGACCCGAGAATTAGATATTTAAAAAATACAAAAAATGAAGGCGTTAATTATTCTAGAAACCGAGCGTTAGATGAAGTATCAATACATAGCGATTGGACTATATTTTTAGATGATGATGATTATTTAGCACCGGACGCCTTAGAAACATTACACGAATTAATAAGAACTCATGGTGGCATAACTTGGTTTGTAACAAATCGTGCCTACAAAGATGGTACCCCTACTACGAATTTTCCAAAATCTGATAAAAAATATTCTTATGCTTTTGACTATTTGATTTTAAAAAGATGTAAGGGAGATGCAACTCATTGTATAGAAACAAAAAAACTTGGTGAGATTAGATTTTTAAAACACATAAAACAAGCTGAGGAATGGTTTTTCTTTTATCAGCTTGGGTTAAAAAATAAATTTTATTATCACGACCACAACAGCACTATTACCGATGGCTATAATGAAGCTACTGGTCTAAACTTCCGTAAAAGAAATCGCAAAAACGAATTAAAAATAATTTCAGTAATTGCTTATGAGGGTGCCGTCAAAGGAATAATTTACCACCCCACTTTCCTAATTTATTTATTCATGCGCTTAATCCGTATTATTATTAAACGCTAAATTATTGCGGAAGTTCTGCCCCATCTGGAATTTTAGCATTCTTTACATACCCTCCATATACGGCCTCTACTATCAATTTCACCCGCTCTAAATATTTCTGAGTTATTCCATACTTAAAAATTCCTAAAATACAAAGCCCTGCTGTCCATATAAAAATACTAAAAAATAAAGTGATTTTCCATTGGGGACTATTTTCTATAGAAATACGAACCATATTTCGGATTCGATAATAAACTTTAAACGGATGAGTCTCCGGATTAAATAATCCAAAAATATGTGAATCTCCAAAAGAAGAATCTACATCATGAATTACTGGTGAAGTAGAAATATATGATTTATAGCCGGCCTTTTTCACACCCCATGAATATGCAATATCATCACCATATAAAACAAGAGACTTATCCGGTAGTGATGCTTCGCGTACTGCCTGTATTGGCAAAAAAGCTCCCCCATAAATAAAACCAACAGTTGGAATTATTGGAAGAAATGGACCCTTTTTACTATTAATACCAATAATTAATTTTATAAAATTAATTAATTTATCAAAAGAAAATACTTCAAAAAAAGTTCCTTTTGGATTAAGGTCTCTCAAGGATGGTTTATAAAAATATTCTTGACTCCCAGAAAGATCAACCCTATTTCCCATAATTACAACCTTATCCTCTTTTAATAAATTATTTTTAATATCCAAAAATCTATCAATAGCTCCCACTTCCGGAACATTGTCATCATCTAGTAGAAAAACGAAATCGCAATCTATATCCCGGACAGCCTTTAACCCAGCATGAAAGCCACCTGCTGATCCAAGATTTTTATCATGTCTAATGATTAAAACTTTCTCACCATAAATTTTTACACCATCTTCAATTTCTTTTTGATTTCTTGAACCATTGTCAACAATAATAAACTTTACAACATGCACATCATTAATGACCGCATTAATTACCTGAGATAAAAAATCCCATCTTTTTCCATAAGTAACTGTAACAACGGCAACTTTTGTATTAGACATGATTTAAATAATTAAATTCTTATGCAACTTTTCTTGAGCAAGTAAATTTGCTTTAACTAAAGAATCAAATGTACCAGCGTCAATCCATTCACCATTAATAACTCTCACGTCCAACTCGCCACTAGCTAAATATCTGTTATGCAAATCAACAATTTCAAGTTCACCTCTTGTGCTTGGTTTTGATTCTTTAGCAAATTGCACAATTCTAGAATCATAAATATAAATACCTGGAATTGCAAAATTACTTTTTGGTTTTTCTGGTTTTTCTTCTATTGAAATTACTTTCATATCTTTGTCGAATTCGACCACACCAAAACGCTCTGGGTCGCTCACTTCTTTTGCGAAAATTCTTGCACCTTTTTTGAAAGAAGAAATATGCTCTGTTAAATCTTCTTCAAATATATTATCTCCAAGGATCATAACTACGTCGTCCCCCTGTAAAAAGGTTTCGCCGATAATAAAAGCCTCACTTAATCCCTTTGGACTATCTTGTATTTCATAAGTAAACTTAACACCCCATTTCTTACCTGAACCCAAAAGATTAAGATAATCCCCGGCTCTTTCTGGAGCTACTATTATTAAAATTTCTTTTATACCAGCCTTTATAAGAATATTCAACGGATAAAAAATCATTGGCCTATTATAAATAGGAAGCAACTGTTTAGAAGTAACAGCTGTTAATGGATATAATCTAGTCCCCTTTCCTCCTGATAAAATAATACCTTTCATAAGCCTTATATTACTACTTTAAATCAATAAAGTCATTATTTGAAACAAAGTCCTTAAGCGCTTCTTTTAGCGGACGCAATGGCGAACGTTTAGTATTTTTTAACACAGAAAATGCTGGGCGTTTAGCATTGCGTAAAATGGCATTACCATGCACTGGATTAATTATTGTGTCATTCCTAATAATTCCAAATAATAATTTAAGTCCATCATACCAAGAATATTTACCTTCATTTATAAAATGATAAATACCATAATCACATTTATCTTCAACAAGTGATTTTGTAGCTTGCGCTAAGTCCGATGCACAAGTAAAACAACTTATTTCATCATCAACAACATTTAACTGTGTTTTAATTTTAGAAAGTTCAATCATAGCTTCAAAAAAACTTTTCTTACCTCCGGCTATTTGTTTTGAAAATAATCTTGATAATCTAATTATGTAAAACTTTTCACCAGAATTTTTGACAGACTCTTCTCCTAAATATTTAGAAACAGCATATTTACAATTTGGCATTGGAATAACATCTTCAGAAAATCCTCCTTCGACTTTTTCATTTTTCCCAAATACATAATCAGTAGAATAATGCACAAAAATAATTCCTAATTCTTTAGAAATTTTTGCAATAGCTTCTGGGACATCTTTATTTAATAAAATAGCTTTTGCATATTCTTCTTCATCATCTTCACAGGCATCAACCGAATTATAAGCGACTGCATTTAAAATATATTCCGGGGACAATTCTTTTATTTTTTGATTAAGCAAAAAAATGTCTGTAACATCTATGTCTTTATGAGACCATGCTGTTACAGAATAATTTTTATCGTCATTAAATAAATCAACTAACTCTTTACCTAAAGTTCCTGTACTGCCTAAAATAAGAATTTTTACAGGCATAAATTATTTTTTTAATTTCCACCAACTTTCATTTTCTTTATACCACTCTATAGTTTTTTGAAGACCATCTTCGAATTTTATCTCTGGCTCCCACCCTAATTCATTTTTAATTTTCTCATATGAGATAGCATATCTTCTATCATGCCCGGCTCTATCTTCTACATTCACTATTGCACTTTCATCTTTCCCCATTAAAGAAAGAACTGTTTTTATAACGTCAATATTTTTCTTTTCACTATTACCACCGACACAATAAACCTCGCCCATCTTACCGTTATGTAAAATCATATCAATTGCACGACAGTGATCTTCTACATAAAGCCAATCACGAATTTGTAGCCCATCTCCATAAACAGGAATTTTTTTATTTTCTAAAATATTAGTAATTGCAAGTGATATTAACTTTTCAGGAAATTGATAAGGCCCGTAATTATTTGAACAATTAGAAATTGTAACCGGCAATCCATAAGTATGATAATAGGCCATAACCAAATGATCAGATGAGGCTTTAGAAGCACTGTATGGACTGCGTGGGTCATAATTACTCATTTCATTGAAAGGCTTATCGCCATCATTTAATTGTCCGAAAACCTCATCAGTGGAAATATGATGGAAACGTTTATTCCCATGATTTCTGGCTGATTCTAGTAAAGTAAAAGTTCCAACTATATTTGTTTGAATAAAATTCACAGCATTACTTATTGACCTATCTACATGAGACTCTGCTGCGAAATGCACAATAGCATCGCATTCACTAACTAACTTATCAACAATAGTTTTATCACAAATATTTCCATGTACAAATTTATATCTACTATCTCCACCCCATTCTTTCAATGAATCTTTATCACCAGCATAAGTAAGGGCGTCTAAATTAATAACTTCATAATCTTTATATTTATTTAAAATAAAATGTATAAAGTTAGATCCAATAAATCCTGCTCCGCCTGTTACAAGTATTTTCATAATATTAAATAATTCCTATTTTACTTTTAAGCACTTTAAATGAATCTTGTGTTTTATCTTTTTCACTAATTACTTTTTCACCATCTGGCCAAACAATATTTATTTCTTCATCATTCCATAATAACCCTCCCTCGCTTTCTTTATTCCACACATCAGTACATTTATATGAAAAAATAGTATCATCAACGAGTGCCATAAATCCATGAGCAAATCCGACGGGAATAAAAACTTGTTTTTTATTTTCTTCAGAAAGTTCGCAAGAAAAATATTTTCCAAAAGTTGGAGAGTCTTTTCTTATATCGACAGCAACTTCAAATACCTTACCGCGAAGAACAGAAACTAATTTCCCTTGAGCGTGTGGCACATTCTGGAAATGAAGCCCGCGAACCACTCCCTTCTTTGAAACAGATATATTATCTTGTACAAAATTATCTGTTATTCCGAGAGTTTTATAAAAATTTTCATTATAAGACTCCGTAAAATAACCACGTTCGTCAAAAAATGCTTTCAATTCAACTATAAATAATCCCTCAAAATCTGTTTTTATTACCTGCATATTTATTATGATTATACTACAAATTGCAAAACAAGGTTTTAGGATTAAATATTTAAAAAATTATTTTTACTGTTTTTAATCAAATCCCTAATAGCTTTTTCATCTATGTAATACCTAAGCTCTTTATCATTTTCCACCATAAAAAGCATCATACGAGCATACATTTTGTCTGTACCATGAATTTCATCAACAAATTCTGTGTCTTTTCCTCCAAAAGAAAGCGTCGACGAAAAATCGAAAAATAAGGCATTGTTTTTTCTAAAAATATCTTGTTCCTTTTTTATATTATCAATAACCATCTCTTTATAAATACCACTTCCTTCATACATTTGACTATAAACAGATGGTGGGAAAGGTGGCGCAAACCCAACAACAAGTATCCCCTTTTCTTGACAGAGTTTTAAAAATAGTGAGAGTTTTTTCAAATTTTCTTCTAAGATTTTATTTTTAGAATTATAATTCTGATTATTTTCTTTTTTTATTACACCTACTTTTTCTTGTATACGTTTATTAACATCCTCGATTAAATTTTCATTATTCTGTGCTTCAAAATATCTATAGCTTCCATCATATCGAAATCCATCACCATTTATAAGAGCTGATATTCCTATATTGCGATTTTCTTTTGAATTATTTATCAAAGTATTTAAATTAAATTTATGAGAAAAATAATCAAGGTATATTCTTCTAGACATAAAAGAAAAGGTGTCTATCATTCTTTTCGTTAAATACGACTCCTTGATCTCACCTTTCTTATTAAAATCCTCATATAACATTTCTTGGTCTAACCCAAGAAAAATAACTTTTAAATTACTATCATTTGGTAAATCATTGATAAAATTTTCGGCGTCATTTAGAGACTTAATAGCACCACCAGCATTTACAAATAAATCTGGGTTTATAAAAAACTCTTTTCGTATTTCCATAACTCGTGATGTGCCTAATGCAACCACATTTCCATTTTGTTCCTCAAAAAGAAGTTTTTTATATGGGAAAAATAAAGTTGAGACATAGGAAAACCCAAAAATAGTTTGAGGGAACTCTTTCTGAGTTGCCACAACTTCTTTTATTAAATAAAATTCTCTTCCATAAAAAATTACCATTGCAGGGAAAATAAAAAGTAAAATTATTGGAAAAAGAAATATAATAATTTTTTTAATAAAAACTATCATACAAATTAAAATTGAAAATAGATGAATGTCTGTGAACCAAAATATCCAAATAAAAGAATTCCACAAACAAGAAAATAATACCAACCATATCTTACAATTTTTGGGGTATTATCAAAAATATAAAATGTCTTATTTTTTTCTTGAAAGAACTGAACGATTTCCATAACAAGTATTGAAAAAATGGAAACATACAAAACTATTTTCCCAGACTGTAAAGTTAATTGATTAAAAATATCTTGAATGCTTAAATCAAAAATTGTTTTGTTGAAAATATTAGACAAAAAATACCAAGCCTTTCCAACTGTTTCCGATCTAAAAAATATAAAACTAATGCACATTCCTAAAAATACAATGATTGTTTGTATTAATTGATGCAGTTTTGGTAATTTGTCTAAATGAATAATTCTAACTATATTTTTACGAAGCTTCTCCGTTACTGACTCAATTACTAAATACGCACCATTAATCGCACCAAAAACAACAAATGTCCAATTAGCCCCATGCCAAAGTCCAATAAGAACAAAAGTTATAAACAAACTATAGAGAAGTTTTATTTTAGAAACTCTACCCCAACCAAGAGCTAGTGGATAATATAAATAATCTCGTAACCAATTTGAAAGTGACATATGCCATCTACGCCAAAATTCTGCAAAACTTCTTGAAGCATACGGACGATTAAAGTTTTCTGACAAATCATAGCCAAGCATCATTGCCGAACCAAGTGCTATATCTGAATACCCCGAAAAATCACAATAAAGTTGATAAGCAAACATAATTGCAATAACAATCAAAAGTAAGCTGTCTTGCGGCAGGTTAGCATATAAAGGATTTATAATTTGTGCAAGCTGGTCAGCAATAACCATTTTTTTAAAAAATCCCCACAGCATTCTCTCTAATCCTCGTCTTGCTAAAACAAAATTAAATTCGTGCGTTAAATTAAGTTGTGGGAGAAGATGTTGTGGACGTTCAATCGGTCCAGCAACAAGTTGAGGGAAAAACATAACATAAAGAGCATAAGTAAGATAATTTTTCTCTGGCGTATATTTCTTTTTATAAACCTCTATAACATAACTTAAACTTTGAAATACGTGGAATGAAAGTCCTAGAGGTAATGCAATTGTTAATAATAACGGTGCGTAATTCCAGTGTAAAAAATTCGCCAATAAAGAAATATTTTCATTAAAGAAATTAAAATATCTAAAAAAGATCAGAGTTCCTATATTTGCCACTACACTTATTCCAAGTAATAATTTTCTACTACCACCTTCCCTCTTTTCTATTTCTTTTGCTAAGAAAAAATCTACAGTTATAAGCCCAAAAAGAATTAAAATATATTTTGGAACAAAAGCCATATAAAACACACAGCTGGCTAGTAGCAAAAATATATTTCTATATTTGGATTTAATTACATAATATAAAACAAAAACTATTGGAAAGAATATTGCGAAGGAAAAGGAATTAAATAGCATATATTTAAATTATTTGGGTTTCTGGGGCAAGTAAAAAAGTTAGCTCGGAAACATTTATTGAGTCATCTCCACATAGAAAGCTTATTTTGTTTGCGACTTCATTTGCATCAGTAAGTTTTTTTGTAGGACTACTATTTCTAACAATTTCAATAAAGGCACGCGGTGTAGAACTATTCATTCCCCCTTCCATAACACCTGGAGCAATAGAATACACACGAACATTAGATGCTTTTAATTCTTCTTTTAAAGCAACTAACATTCCCTGTAACGCAAATTTAACAACACTATAAGCACCGCGTGCTTTCGTATTATTTTGCGTAACAACGTTTGCAGTAATAATTCCAATAATGACTCCTTGTTTATGTTCTTTAAGAATAGTTGCAGCTGACATTAAAAAATTAAAACTACCAAATACATTGACTTCAAATTGCTCTTGTAAATCTTTTAAACTAGAAAGATGTAATTGTTTTGGCTTTGGTATCACTCCGGCTGTATGAATACAAGCATATATATTACCCATCTCCTTTTCAATTAATTCCAATGTTTGTTTTACATTATCAGCATCTTCAAGATTACAGACATAAGAATGGTGTCCATCGGCTTTTAAAGTTTTAACCATACCTTCCACTTCTTCTTTTGACTTTGTGTGATATAAAATTGCAACGGACATTCCATCTTCAGCTAATTTTTTAGCAACTTCAAAACCAACATATCCTGTTCCGCCTGATATTACCGCTATTCTTTTTTGTGTATTTAATGTATTCATATTTTAAATAACTTGTACTTTAGCTTCACCCAAAACTACAACATCATTTTCTTTTTTCATCACTATATTAATAGTAAGTATTTTTGTTGCTTCACTTTTAGAAATAACAGTTCCGGTAACTTCTATTTCATCTCCAATAAATACTGGATTTTTGAAAGACAAATTCTGACTAAGATAAAGACAACTTTTTCCAGGTATATACATACCAACAAATCTAGAGCAGAGAGACCCGAGCAACATGCCATGTACTAATCTCTGTTTAAATTGTGTCCCCTCTGCATAGGAAATATCTGTGTGTAGTGGATTCATGTCTCCACTTAATTCTGCAAACTTCATAACTTCCTCTTCCGTAAAAACACGAGAAAAAGAAGCATAATCTCCAACTTTTATTTCATCAAAAGAAAGTTCTTTAGCGTTCATTTTATTTTTTATTCTTTTCAACTAAAATACGTAAATCGCCAAGAGTCTGTGCATTCATTACTTCATCCATACTAAAAGACATAGAAAATTCTTTTTCAAGTTCTGCAATAAAAAGTAAATAATTCATAGAATCCCAATTTGGAATATCTTTTGATGAAAGTTCATCTTTTATATTTTCTTCTTTTACACCGAATAATTCTTCTACTATTTGATTAAATGTTTTCATATATTTATTTTCACCCATGATGGAGACTCTTTATAATTATCAATTTCATAATTACCATCAGTAAAATGTTTTTTTATAAATTCTCTGGCTGGCAAATTTTTCTCTGTTTCTTCTTCTGCAATTGTAATTAAATTAACCCCTTCATCTTTAGCTTGTTTAACTATTGTAGCAAAAAATGCCTCCTCAACATCTTTACCAAATACCCGACAACTCATAAGAAGTGATTTTATATGCCAAACCAACTCTTCCTTTTCAACAAGTGCAAATAATATAATTCCATAATCACCAAACTTATCTTGTAATCTTGCGTGATAAACGTGATGATTTTCATTTTTTATATATTCACTAATTTCATCTTCTGATAATGGTTGCTTTAATATATTAAATTGATTTGTCTTTCCTGTAAGTTGAGACAATCGTGGTACACAAGAATTATCATCTTTAAAAATAAAAAGTGAGAGGTCTAAACTTTTTAAAAAATCTTCTTTGGACTGATACTGTTTCTCCTCCTCTCTTCTTAATCTTTCTGTTACATATAAATTGCCTCTCATTTTATCTTCATCAGTTATAACTAAAGATTCAAAATATGGAAGTGAGTTTAAAAATTGCGTATATTCTTTTGGGTCAACTGGCAACTCAGGAACTTCAACTTCTGGCACAAGCGCACGTACCATGGCACGATTAGTTGGATCGTCATCTAAGAAGACCATCGAATCAAGGCCGATATTTAATTCCTTAGCTAACTCTTTTATATTCTCTGCTTTGTCATTCCAATTTATACGATATGCAGCGAAATGCTTTTCCTTTAAAATCTGATTCGGATGATTACGAATTACATCCCAAACATCATTTTCATTATTTCTACTATTTATGGCTAAAATAACACCTCTATCATAGTGGTCAAGAATTGCCTGCTGGAAGGCCATAAAACTGTTTCCAGGAGGTGTAAGCGATAAGGCAATACCATCTCTGCCATCTTCGCCAATAACTCCACCCCAGAGAGTATTATCAAGATCTAGAACAAGACATTTTTTCATAATATTACCTTTCAAGATAACACAAAAACTACGCTACGGCAATTGCGGCGGCTACTGTATCTGTATGAGTTATTGATATATTCACAGATAATTTTTTACCTTTATGAAAGGCTACTGGTTCCCCATCTTTTCCATGCCTAATTTCAATTTCAGAAAACGGAAAAAGTTTAATACCCAATGCTTTACTCACGGCTTCTTTAGCTGAAAAAGTTCCTGCCAAATGTGGTGCTGGATTTTTAAAAGAAAAACAATATCCGAGTTCTTTTTCAAAAAAAACTTTTTTAATAAATGGATCACTTATTTTTGAATTAAATTTCTCAAAACGTGAGACATCCACAATATCAATTCCAACCCCTTTTAAGTTACTCATAATTATTTATTTATTAAGGAACTAACTAATTTCATTGCTTCTTTTACACCTTCAGCATTCCAATGTGTATCATCAGTATGATAAAGAGTTTTATTTTCTTTTATAGTTGCCTTAAAAAACTGATCTTGGGTATTTACGGCATTTACCCCTTTTTCATTTAAAGCTTTTACAAGGTCTGGAATAAAATGTTGTTTTGTTTTACTTGGTAATGAATCCCAATAAATTGTTTCCTTATTCGGAACTGGTACAAAAATAAGTTGTATTCCTTTTTCTTTTAAAACTTTATCCACCTCAACTATTTTTGAAACTGTAAGGTCAAAATCTTGTTTAGAAACTTCTTTATTAGCTATATCGCCTTGGAAAAATAACATTGGAGAATTATCAAACTTTATGACTGGTTTTGCTTCAAAAAAATACTGGGTATTCGCTCTAAAATAATGATACATATTCTGTTTCAGAAAACGATCAAGCAAAACAAAGACGTCCGTTAGTTTTTCAAGGTGAAAAGTATGGATTATTTTCTGTGCTATTTCATGTGAGAAAGAAATAAAATTGTATGTATATTTTGTAGAAAAATTACTTACATCAGTTAAGTCTCTTTCCATTTGAACAAGGACAATTGTTTTTGGTGAATGGACTGTCAGATAATCACCGTGAAGAAATTCTGTCATAAGAATACCTCCCATTCCATACACGTCTTTACCTATTGATTTTGAAAGCACTTCTGCAGCTGTTTCTTTTTGATCAAGCCCTGAACCAACAGCAAGAGAATCTCCAACAAGGACAATGTCATATTGCCCGTTTGGAGAAAGCCTTGTACGATATCCGTCATTATTAGTTACCCATTCTACATTTTTAATCACCTCATTTGGAGTATGAACACCTAAGTCCCCAGTTTCTAACATAGACATTTTCATGTTTGGATAAAATGGTCCAGGTAATAATATTCTACCTGCCCTATTATAAACATTTATTGACTCCCAAAATCTATGAGAAAAATAATTCACTGGTAAAGCTAGCTCTACAGCAGACATTATGAAAAAAGGAATTAAAAATAAAAATGTTCTTATTATAAATTTTTTATATTCTATGTTTTTCATAAATTAAAATTGAAAATAAATAAACTGTTGCCCTGCTTCAACAAATAAAAATCTTAGAATTACTACCATTAAAAAATAAATAGTCCACCTTACAAAGATATTTAGAGAAGATACTTTATCTTCAAATCCTTTATCGCGTAACCAATATTGTACACCCTCTAATATAAATATAGATAAAATCGCAAGAAAAACGTTATAAATATTAGAATTTAATTCTTTTGGTAAAGATTCCCAGAACGAAAACTTTGTTATATCAAAAATATTAACAAATGAACTTTTCAAAATAAACCAAGCCTCGGTTAATGTTTTTGCACGGAAAAATACCCAACCAATACAAATTAATGTAAAAGTTATCACAACTTGTAAAATAGAATGAAACCTTGGAAATATATTAAGTTTAAAAAACTCCGATACAGAATTTCTTAAAGATATGGTTGCTCTTTCATACATTAAAAAGATGGCTTGAAGAGCACCCCAAATTACAAAAGTCCAATTTGCTCCATGCCAAAGTCCGCTTAACAAAAAAACAATAAAAATATTTCTATAAATTTTCCAATTAGATGTTTTACTTCCGCCCAATGGAAAATAAATATAATCTCTAAACCAACTAGAGAGTGAAATATGCCACCTTCTCCAAAACTCTGTGATGGAGCGCGATGAATATGGTCTATCAAAATTATTCATAAGATTAAATCCAAGAACTTGTGCGCCTCCGCGTGCAATATCTGTGTATCCAGAGAAATCACAATATATTTGATAAGCGAAAAATACTGTAGCAACAATAAATATCGGACCCGAATAATTATTAGTATTATCAAATACCTGATTAACCATAACAGCTAAGCGGTCTGCTATAACTATCTTTTTTATAAACCCCCAAGCCATTAATTTTAATCCCTTTGTTACACGCTCATAATTAAAATAATGATGCTCATAAAATTGATGAATCAAATTTTGTGGTCTTTCAATTGGACCAGCTACTAATTGCGGGAAAAACATAACATAAAGAGCGTAAATACCAATATGCCTTTCGGCTTTTTGATTTCTACGATAAACCTCAATCGTATAACTCATTGCTTGAAATGTGTGGAAAGAAAGTCCTACAGGTAAAAGAATGTGCAGAAATTCCAATGAATAATTCCAATGAATAAAAGTTGCTATTTCATTTATATTTTCCGCAAAAAAATTAAAATATTTAAAGAACGCCAATATACCAATATTAGCAATAATACTAATGATTAAAAAAAGTTTACGTTTTTTACCTTCAGACTTTTCGATTAAAATACCGGCAAAATAATCAATAAAAATTGTAAAGGCTAATATTAAAATATATTTTGGAACAAAAGCCATATAAAAAATACAGCTTGCTATTAATAGCATTAACCATCTAAATTTTTGCGGCAATAAATAATACAAAGCAACAACAATTGGAAAGAAAATTATAAATTGTTTTGAATTAAAAATCATTTTTATACTTTATTACTTTCTTTCAAGAATCATCCACTCCTGTTCTTGCCACCCTCTTTCACGGCGCAACTCATATAAATCTTTTTCATTTTTAACTTCAGCAAAAAACGAGAAATCCTTAGGGTCGGCTAATTCAAATGGAATAATTTTTATAGTATGTGTATCTTTAAAACGACTAATTAAAATCTCTTTTGCATTTGGTCGAATAAAATCGTGAAGCTCTATTATGGCTGTTTTTACTTTTTTGAATTCTGAAAAATTTTCTGGATCTAAAATATCCACCTCCCCTCCTTCACAATCACACATAAGCAAAGTGTTATCAGTAATTAAAGGAGAAACATTTTTTGAAGTTGCTTCTTCAAATAAAGATATTTTATTAGTTAAATTGTTTTTCTCATACATTTCTTTACTAAGATTTCTACCAATTTCTTCTAAGTCAAACCCGATTAAATGTAAGTCCGGAAACATTTTCCCAAAACCAATTAAGTAATATCCTTCAGCAGAACCAATATCCAAAAAAGTATCAAAGTTTTTATCTTTTAAAGTCTTTATATACGGATGTAGAATCGCCTCATATGAACCAATAAGTTTGTGTAGATAAGAACTTCCAACAGCTTTATCAACATATTTCATCCCCTCAAATGGCCCCGCTTGTACTACTTTTGGAAACTTTGATAAAAATATGGTTTCATATTTTGCAAGTATATTATTGTCCCCAACAAAACGAGCAAAAAGATTAACCCATACTGATTTAACAAAATTAAAAAGTCTTGCTGGAAGAATTTTCTTAATAAAGAATTTTACCCTTACACGAATTGGAAGATATTGTTTCATATAATATTGTTAAATCTTTTTTGAAATTAAATAATTTCCTATTGCTAAATATGGAAGCCCAGAAAGCTCAAATGTACGAAGTGCATCATATGGTTTTTCTACATTTGGCTCACCGTGCAAATTAAAACTAGTATTTAGAATACCGCCAGAACCAGTTAATTTCTCGTACTCGGAAATTAATGCATGATACTCCGGATTAACTTCTTTCTTCACCATTTGTGGGCGTGAAGTTAAATCATAAGGATGAAGTGCTGCGATTAATTCTTTGTGGGCTAATTCTTTCGTTGGAAATGTAATAGCCATATATGGTGCATATTCATCTTTATTTAAAACTAAATAATCATGTCGCCTCTCATATAAAAGTGAAGTTGCAAACGGCATCCAAAAATCTCTTCCTTTTATCATTTCATTAATTAATTTTACATTATCACGTGATGATGGATTAGCTAAAATGGAGCGATTACCGAGTGCGCGCGCTCCCCACTCAGCCCGACCTTTAAACCTTCCAACCACACTATTCCCAGCTAAAATCTCTGCGACTTTTTTCTCTATAGTATTTTCACTTTTTGGGTCAAAATATTTTACATCACATTTTTTACAAAATTCATATTCATCGATTGCCTTTTTTATTTCTTCATCAGAATACCCTCCACCTAAATATAAATGTTCCAACTTTTTTAAACCAGATAAATCATTTTTATGCAAAAAAGAATAACCGTACAAAGCATTTCCTATTGAAAGTGATTCGTCACCGC